>Ga0123519_10013918_pt1 | contig 11505 bp, 6 predicted proteins | sample YelNatPaOPRAMG02_FD_87396 | JGI IMG/M metagenome (GOLD analysis project Ga0123519, IMG submission 87396) | Hot spring microbial communities from Yellowstone National Park - Yellowstone National Park OP-RAMG-02 (version 2) | ecosystem: Environmental > Aquatic > Thermal springs > Hot (42-90C) ... | reverse complement strand
ATAAAAGTCGGAAACTTTTGGATTAGGATTGCGAACATCAACCTCAATGTCATAATCCGTTTTTATATTACCACTTTTAGCAATTATTTTAATCGATCCTATACCAGTAAATTCAGATGTTTTGATATTAAAAGTAATAATTTCGTTACCAGGGTTTTTAAATTCAATTTTTTTAACTGGATTATCAAGTAATTTAAGAAGTTTATTTGTCTTTATCTCAACTGATACTTCTTTAATAGAAGATTCATCAGAGAAAACTGTAACTGGTAAAGTTATTGATTCATTAATACTTAAAACTCTGGGTAAAGTAGATAAAATCATTAGTGGGTTTTTTACAAGTGTTATTTTTTCATCACATCCATACGCTCCTCTTTGTCCGGCTACAAGCATTGTACGTACAGCACCAGTATATTTAGGCATTTTAAAGGAATGTAAATTTTCTGCACCTCTTTTTAATTCAAAAGGACCTAAAAATTTTACTACCGGTTTAAACCTATCGGATTTTGTTTTATTTTTATCAACAAGAAAATCTTCATCTCCTCCTACAGAATAGAGTTTATCAATTTTACCGGCAAATCCTCCGAAAACATATTCATAAATATCCCAGGTTTTTATACCAAGTGCTTCTCGAGCGTAAAAAGCTTTATGTGGGTCAGGTACTTTAAACCGGGTAAGTCCTAAAAGACCTTCATCAACAATGGCTATAGTATATGTCATAGCTTTTCCTGATTGTTCATTCACTTTAATGATAAAAGTTTCTTCAGAAGCAACTTTATCAGGAACAGTTAAAACCGGATTAAGCCTTGTTGCTGGATTTTCAACAAAAACAGGTGTAATACCATACATTCGTAATGGTAAATCATTTTGTAAATCTTTATATGCTTGTATCAAAGTTACATTAATATAAGCATTTGGTGCCATATTTTCGGAAACGGGAATCTCAATTACTTCCTTGTCTTTCGATCCAGTTATATTAAACCAAAACATATTAATAATTTTTGATCCCGATTCGATACTTATAAGGGCACGCGAATTCTTTGCTGAAGGCAATGTCAATTTTATTTTTTCACCAACATTATATTTTTCTTTATCTGTTATTAAAGTGAGCATTGACGCTCCTTCCGGATTTTTATCCTGAGGTTTGCCTGCCCATCCAGGCCAATCTACATATACAATCTTTCCTGAAGAATGACCACTACCATCAATAACTTTGATAAGATATCTTCCCCAGTCAGGATACTTAATTTTAAAATAAAATTTACCTTCTCCATTAGTGGTAGAAATTGTTTTTTCAATAATTGGGTTATGATAATTTGTGCCTGCATAAGAAGCTAAATCTTCTTCAGATTTATCCCACCACCATCTCCAGTTAATTTTATATACATAGGCTTTTAAACCCGATCGTGAAACAGGATTACCATCAGCATCGACTGTTATTACTGATACTTCATGATCAATATCAGTTAATAGCATACCTCTTGCAGCATCTCCCTTAGGAGTCTTTATTCCTACAAAAATATTATAAGGGGCAATAGTAATCTGGGAATAATCTACACTAAACTCTCCGCTTTCTTCAAAAACTTTAGTTAGCATATTAGCCTTCAAAAATCCTGGTGCTGAATTAAAAGTTCCTAATATATAATTAATATTTGCATTACCATTTTCATCAAGTCTCCCCTCAAAAATTTTTTTATCATCAGAAAAAAATATTTTGGTTGGATCTTCGAAAATATAATCATTAAATCTTTTAAACTGTACTGATGTATTTGAAAAAGTCGCTGTTATTAAAGCCTTTAAATTTGGAGCTTTAGCTCCACTAAGCCATTTAACTCGTAATTTTCCGTTAAGAGGCCTTCCAATTTTAATAATATCAGATTCAAAATCAAGTTTTATATCAAGACGATTTGGCTTAATAGTTTCAATTTTTAAAGTTTTATTAAAAACAACTCCACCAACTTTAACTCTTAAGTTCCAGTTGCCTGTGGGATCATTCGCATTTGTTGTAAGAATTACAGTATAAAAATTATTAATGTTAGAGGTCTTAATAATTCTATTAACTAATTGATTCATTGGATTGCTTAATTCAAAAATTACCGGGTGATCTTTTGGTAAAAAATTGTCTTTATCTTCAAGTATAAATGTAATAAAAATGGTATCCCCAGGTCTCCATACACCACGTTCACCATAAATGAAGCCTTTTAAACCTTTTTGTATACTTTCTCCGGTAACATCAAACATGCTAAGAGATAATGATTCTCCATCTTTTAAAATCAAATAATTTCTCTCCTTATCTTTTTTAGCTATCAAAAAATATGGTTTATTTTCACAATGAAGATTTATAATTCCATCACTATTTGTTTCACCTGAAGCAATTATTTGTTGCTGATAATTGTAAAGTTCAACTTTTACATTGTTTAATGGTTCGGAGGTATTGAGATTTGTAATTATTGCCGTTACATCATTTTTATTATTTAATTTGGCTATAACACCTAAATTTGTATATAAAATATTCCTTGTTGCTTTTTTAGCATATTTGTAATAGGCGTCATGACATGGATTATCTCTATTTGCCCAATAATCACTATAATCAACATAATAATCCTCTGTATTATCCCAATTACTATATTCATATTCATCACCTTCGTCCCAGTTTTCAATTTCTTCATCTGGTATATTATCGTTTTCTTTTATTTCAATTTCGTCACCACAATTATACACTGAATATTCTCTCTTAAAAGATAATGTTACACGATAAATGGCAGCAGGATCAAATTTAATAAGTTGACTTAAATCCAAAGAATATGTGTGCCATTCAGAAAAATCAACCATTTCATAAGAAGATAGGTCAATCATTTGTTTTAACACTGGTCTTGCAACACGCTTCAATTGATTATTACCTTGAAGGTTATTTATCTGAAGAAATTGAAGAATATTATTACCATATATTTTTATTACCTCAACATCTACCGCTTTAAGATTTACAGCTCTAAAAGGCACTTGCATCCCATTTTCACCAGGCATTATAACTCCTTTACCAACCATTTCTACAGCAGGTTTAATGCCTTTAATTGTAAATTCTTTCTCATAGCTTTTTTTTAAGGATTTCCCGAATATTTGTTTTACTCCTTCTTCTATTTTAAGCGTAATCGATTCGTCTATTAGTTTTCTTGATGGATATACTTTAACAAGATTGCCTTCTATACTAAATTTCAAATTTGTATTATCTGACAGATATATTAATCCTTCCAGGTTTTGATTCGGATCAACTGGATCAGAAAAATTTATTTTAATAACCTGTTCGGGATAATTTTGTAATTTTACATTAATAACTTCGAAAACTCCTTTTGCTGGTACAATTATATTTGCTTCATCTCTTTTATCTATTCCTGCAGCAAAGCCATTAAATTTTAATTTAATATTATTTTCCTTTTCAAATCGTCTAATTGAATCAACTATAAATTTATGAACTAGTCCTTGATCAGCATGCTCCCATTTTACAGACATAATTTTATTATCATATTCAACAATGAGTATCTTTTCTATATTTTCATTCGAAATAACATCAGCTGTTTTTATTAATCCTGTAAGATAATAGTTATTTATATCTTCATTATAACATTGTAGTCCGTAATTTTGCCATAAATAATCTTGCTTTATTACCTGAAAACTGAATTTGAATTTTTTAAACTCATCTGTGACACGGAAAACTCTCTCTAAATAAAACTCTCCTTCATAAAACTGCCCTGAAATTAAAGCTTTTTCAGGAATAAATTCAATAGTATAGTCATTAATCCATCTAGTTTTTCCATTAATAGAAGGATTAAAATTAAAAATATTCTTAATTATTTTTTCTCTTAGCACTGAATCAAGTGATGGTTGGTTTGAAAGAACAATCTTTATAGTTGACTGGGATGAAATAATACCTGACGTAACTGCAGATATATACTCGGCATATTTTGGGTCGATTGCTACAACCGATTTTCTGATTACTTTAAAAGATGGTTTATAAAATAAACTATATACTCCATAAACAATAATTGCAAACAATATTATTGTAAATGCTATTATTAAAATTTTCTTTTTCTTCATAAAAATAAGTTTTAATTGAATTACTTCTATTATTATTAATTTTATATAACCTTCATAGTTTATTATTTATAAATTTTTCATATTTCCTGCTAAAAAATTTTTAATAATAAATATAAATAATAAATTTAATTAAAATCTATTTTACAAAAATTAATTTTATTCTTTCCTATTATTCATAAATTATATGCCTTATATAACCTGGTTGATAAAAATTTATTATTGATTCATAGCTTCTTTTATGAGATTATAATTTAAAGTTGCTTAATATATTAACGTATACGTTGCACTAAGTTCTATTAACTATACTTTGGGTTTTTTAAAAGAGCTAATGTATTATTAACTAAAATCTACCACACCATGCCATTTTAATGAGCTTCGAGCCAGTTATTACCTGTTCCAATATCTACTATTAAAGGGACTTCGAGCTTACAAACATTTTCCATCTCGTTTTTAACTATATTTTTTACTATATCTAACTCATCCTTTAAAACATCAAAAATAAGTTCGTCGTGTACCTGTAAAATCATATTTGATTTTAAATTAGCCTCTTTAAATTTGTTATGAATTTTTATCATAGCAAGTTTAATAATATCAGCAGCCGATCCTTGTATTGGAGTGTTAATGGCATTGCGTTCAGCAAATCCCCTTACAGTTTGATTACGTGAGTTAATATCGGGCAAAAATCTTTTTCTACCCATTATTGTTTCTACAAAACCATTTTTTCTGCAAAAACTTATTGTTTTTTCCATATAATCTTTAACACCAGGATAAGACTGAAAATACTCATCAATAAATTTTTTAGCTTCAGTACGGCTTATATTAAGACGCTGTGCAAGTCCAAATGCTGAAATTCCGTATATAATGCCAAAATTGGTTGTTTTAGCTTTTCTTCGCATATCAGAAGTAACTTCATTAAGATTAATATGATTAATTTTTGCAGCTGTAGCAGCATGTATATCTTCATTATTATAAAAAGCATCGATCAATCCTTTGTCTTTACTGAAATGAGCCATAAGTCTGAGTTCAATCTGCGAATAATCGGCAGCTAATAAAATATTATTGCTGGATGAGGCAATAAAAGCCTTACGTATTTCACGTCCACGTTCTTCACGTATTGGTATATTCTGTAAATTAGGATTTGTAGAACTTAGTCGTCCGGTTGCAGTAATAGCTTGATTAAATGAAGTATGAATTTTACCGGTTTTTGGATTCACCAATTCAGGTAATGATTCAACATAGGTAGTTAGCAGCTTTTTAATTGAACGATATTCAAGAATATGATTTATTATTGGATGTTTATCAAATAATTTTACAAGGGTTTCTTCGCTTGTCGAATACTGAAGGGTTTTAGTTTTTTTTGCCTCAGTGTCAATTTTAAGCCTATCAAATAATAATTCACCTAATTGTTTTGGTGAAGAAATATTAAATTCGTATCCTGCAATTTTATAAATTTCTTTTTCAATATTATTTATCTCATTAATAAGAACTTTAGCATATTTATTTAAATAATCAATATCAATAGAAAAACCTGATTTTTCAATTGCTATTAAAACCTTAACCAAGGGCATTTCTAATTCATAAAATAATCGGGTAAGTTTATTTTCTTCAAGTTGTTTTAGTAAAATAGGTTTCAGTTGCCATGTAACATCAGCATCTTCGCACGCATATTCTTTAATTTTATCAATTTCTATATTACGCATACTAAGCTGATTTTTACCCTTTTTCCCTATCAAACTTTCAATAGATACAGGTGTATAATTCAAATATTTTTCGGCCAGATAATCAAGATTATGTCGTGATTCAGGTTGGAGCAGATAGTGGGCAAGCATTGTATCAAAAATATATCCGTTAACTTCAATGTTATAATTCTGAAGAATTGCCAAATCAAATTTTACGTTTTGTCCGATTTTCGAAATATTATGATTTTCAAATATTGGTTTAAAATCATTAATAATTTTCAGGGTCTCAGTTTGGCTAATTGGAAAAGGAATATAATAAGCTTCATTCTTTTTGAAACAAATTGATAATCCTACAATCTGAGCTTCATATACATTTAAACTTGTAGTTTCGGTATCAAAACAAAACTCATTTATTGTCAGTATTTTATTTATTAATTGTTTTCTTTTTTCTTCATTATCTATAACATGATAAGTATGTGGTATTTTATCTAATGTTAGTAATGAAGCACCTGATAAATTAATCTCATAAGTATATTCGGGAAATAAGGATTGCTGAACAGGTTGTGCAGTTTTTTCCTTTGGTTTAAATATTTGATTCAATAAAGATTTGAATTCAAGTTCTTCAAAAATATTTTTAAGTTGATTATAGTCGGGTTCATTTAAAATAAATTCATCAAATGAAATTTTAAGAGGCACATTAGTATCTATAGTTGCTAATTTTTTTGATAAAAGTATCTGTTCTTTAAATTTTTGTATGGTTTCTTTAATCTTTCCGGTTAATTGATTATAATTATTTAAAAGATTTTCAACTGATTCAAAATCGGCGATAAGTTTTTTAGCAGTTTTTTCACCAATTCCGGGGGCACCGGGAATATTATCCGAGGCATCTCCCCATAAACTTAAAATATCAATTACTTGTTTAGGATGCTTTATTTCAAATTGTTTACATAATTCATTTACACCAATAATTTCATTTTCATTATTGTTTTTACGTGGCTTATAAAGAAAAATTTTTTCATCAATAAGTTGGCCTAAATCTTTATCAGGGCTAACTATGTATGTAATAAAATTAGCATTTGCAGCAGCTTTAGCAAGTGTTCCGATTATATCATCGGCTTCAAAACCATCCATTTCAACAATTGAAATATTAAGTGCTTCAATAATTTGTCTTATATATGGCACTGCTTTAATAATATCTTCAGGCGTCTCTTGACGTGTAGCTTTATATTCAGGATATATTTCATGCCGAAATGTTGGTGCTGGCGTATCAAAAGCAACGGCAATATGGGTAGGTTTTTCATTCGAAATTATCTCAAAAAGTGAATTAACAAATCCATATATTGCGGAAGTATTTAAACCTTTTGAATTTCGCATCGGATTTTTTATAAATGCATAAAATGCCCTATATATTAATGCATAAGCATCAAAAATAAATAACCGATTATTATTTTTCATAAATTAATTTTAAATTATAAATATCGAAATTTTGAAGCTAATTAAAAATAATTATGTAAATTTTATTTATAATATTCAATTTCTCCACTAATAATAAAAATTTAATTAAAATTCAATTATTTGCAATTAATTATGTATTTCATAAAAGTTTGCTTATCAAATCATGCAAAATATGAAGGTTAATATTTGTTTAAATAAGACATTTTTTAATAAAAACCCTTAATTAAATTCATTTCCATATTAAAGGTTTTTTAAATATTTATAATTAATAATATTTATATTTGCATAATTTTTTATTGATGAAAGCTAACATATATATTTTTAATTCAGATAGTTTAGAAATTAAAAGAAATAAATTAAACATTGATTCGCAATTGCACAAAAATGATTCAGAGAAATTTATTAAAGCAGCAAATGCTCAACAAAATCATTATAATAATATTAAGGCAGAAGCTATTAGCCAAACAAACAATCAAGCTCAACAAGCAGTAAAAAAAAATAATACTAATATAACATACAATAATACTGACAGTTTGCCGAAATCTGGCAATTATAATATTTCAGAACATTACAATTTAAAATTACAAAATAAAATACAGCCCTTTTATAAAAATATATTTAAAAATCCTGTACAATCGGACCTAAGCCTAAATCCAAATGTTGAATTATATAACTCTCAAAATACAACTTTACAAAATGCTGGTGACGAATACTTTAAATATCTGAAGGTTTCAAATTACAAAAACTTAAATTTTTCATCCGACTGGTTTTTAATATCTTCAATAATTTCGCTTTTCATACTTGGATTAAGCCGATATTATTTTAGTAAATATTTCAAACAGTTTTCCAAATCTGTTCTTAATTTTAATTTGCTTTCAAAATTACATTCCGATAAAAATGTATTATTCAAAAGGTTTTTACAGATATTAAAAGTAGTTTTTTCAATAAATGCAGGCATATTTATTACCTTAATTATAAAGCATTATTTTAAAATTGATAATTTCAATGCTTTAATATTATTTATATTATTAATGTTCGTAATACCAATATTTTATTCAATAAAAACTTTTATTAATATAAGAATTGCAAAAATTTTTGATATTTCTGAAATTATTTCAGAATATACATTTATATATAATTTTTATAATAAATTATTAGGTATCATTTTATTACCCCTAATTATACTAATGCTATACTTTAAAGAAATACCATATAATTATTACATATATGCAGGTTTGGTATTGTTTTTAACAATTATTTTAATAAAATTTTTATGGGGTGTGCAAATAATTTTTCGAAAAGGTGGTTCATTATTTTATATGATTTTGTACCTTTGCAGTCTTGAAATTATACCATTTTTATTGTTATATAAAGTGGTACAAATTTCGCTTAAAGTGTGATGATTACTGATATATTGTTGAACTAAAACTTTAACGCATTGAAAATAAAAAATATTTTGGTTACACAAGCTGAACCAGAATCGGAGAAGTCGCCATACAAGGAATTATCTTTAAAGAATAATGTAAAAATTGAATTCAGGCCTTTTGTAACAGTAGAAGGCATAAGTGCCAGAGATTTCAGAAAAACAAGAGTAGAAATACCGGCACATACATCAGTTATTTTTACCAGCCGCACAGCTATCGATCATTTTTTCAGGATGTGTGAAGAAATACGATATACTGTACCCGAAACAATGAAATATTTTTGCATATCAGAAAGTGTAGCCTACTATCTTCAAAAATATATAGTATACAGAAAAAGAAAAATTTTCTTCGGAAACGGTAAATTTATCGATTTAATTGATGTAATACTTAAACACAAGGATGAAAAATTCTTATTACCACTGTCGGATATTCACAAAGAAGAAATCCCAAAAACACTTGATAAACATAAAATTAATTATACAAAAGCCATATTGTATAAAACAGTAAGCAGCGATTTATCAGATTTTAATAAAGATAATTACGATATACTAGTTTTTTATAGTCCGTCAGGCATTAAAGCATTATTTCAAAATTTTCCTGATTTTAAGCAAGATTCTATAAAAATAGCGTCATTTGGTGCTACTACCACTAAGGCAGCTAAGGAGGCAGGACTTAAAGTTGATATTCAGGCACCAACTCTTCAGGCTCCATCAATGACTATGGCTCTCGAACAATTTATTAAGAAATATAATAAAGAAAACGGTAAAAAATAATCTTCTTCACGATAAAATGGAAAGGCAAACTTTCCATAAAAAAGAAAGACTATCAGGTTTTAAAGCTATAAATAATTTATTTTTAAAAGGCAAATCAGTAACTTTGTTTCCTTTAAAAATTATTTATACTGAAGCCTGTGATATACAAGATTTTCCATTACGTATTACATTTACGATTCCTAAAAAATATATTCGTAAAGCTTATCAGCGAAACCGAATCAGAAGAATATTAAAAGAAATTTACAGGAAAAATAAGTCAGAATATTACAAAAACCTTCCGGAAAACAAAAAATATAATGTAGCTTTGGTTTATATTGACAATAAATTATGGCAGCATGAAATTTTAAAAATTAAAATGAATGAAATTTTTAAAATATTTATATTCAATATTAAAAACAATATTAATTAAAGTATTAATTTTTTTGGTTAAAATATATCAATATATCATTTCCCCATTATTGCCTCACACATGCCGTTATACTCCATCATGTTCGGTTTATGCAATTGAAGCGTTAAAAAAACACGGACCAGTTAAAGGTTTATATCTTGCAATTAAAAGAATTCTATCATGCAACCCATGGGGAGGTAGTGGTTACGATCCTGTTCCGTAAAATTTTAATATCTATAAATATGATTATTAAAAAAATCAGTATAATTTTAGTATTAATGCTACTTACAGCAAAGGCACAAACAATTCAAGATAATTATCTTATATTTTCATTTAATATTAATGAACCATCAAAATCACAAAAAAATTACGAAATATATATTTATTCGGCTATAGAAAAATTATATCAGGGTAACTACAAAGATGCTCAAAATGATATAAATATAATAAATAATTATGCAAAAGTGAATAATGATACTATTCTGGAGCTATTTTCAGAATTATTAAAAGGTTCAGCATTTATGCAATCAGGATATTTTGCAAAAGCTTATTATATATTTTATAATATTTCCGAAAATAAAAAATCAAAAGATTCGTCTTTATATCCATTATTATTAATAAATGTTGGCATTATTTCATCAAAATTAAATAAATATGAATCAGCAGTTAATTATTTTAATAAAGCCATTTTTATCTCAAATAATGAATTGAATAAAGCATTTTCATATAATTATTGCGGAAATGTATATTTAAAATTGAACAAACAAGATACAGCTTTTGAATATATAATTAAATCAATGCAGCTGAATGAAAAAATAAAAAATGATTATTTATCTGCACTAAGCTATTTTCATTTGGCAAATTATTATCAATATATTAATATTAAAGATTCAGCAGTATATTATTTAAATAAAAGCATTAATATAAGTAATAATAAAAGCTATATTGATTTAATTGCAGAAAATTATCTGAAATTAGGAGAAATATATATAAATACTTCAGAAAATAAATCGGCATTAGAAAATCTTAAAAAAGCAGAATTTTATGCTAATCAATCAAATAATATATTTTTATTAATGCAAATATTTAAAAAATTATCTGAAATATATTCGAATACTGAAAATTATAAAAACAGTTATTTATATTTAAAAAAATATGAGGGTTTAAAAGATTCAATCTTTTCGAAACAAAACAATCTGATAATTTTTGAATCAGAAATCAGAACTGCTTATAATTTATCCCAATCGGATTATAATAATATAAAGTCCCAAACAAAATTGAATAACAGTATTATCAGACAAAAGAATATATTTATTGGCGTTTTGATAGTTATCTGTATAATATTATCATTATTGCTGGCTTATTTGATATATAGATATATTAAAATGAAAAAGGAAGTTTAAAAATTTAAAACTTTTTACAATTTATATGAATTAAATAAAATAGAACAAATAATTTTATTAAAAATATATATAATAATTACAATACAACTTATTTTTTTCTCGAAATAGTATATTCAACCAGTTTAATCAAAGCAGTTTTATATTCATTATCGGGAAAAGAAGCTAATTGCTCAATAGCCCGGTTTTTATATTGACTCATAACAGAATATGCATATTCCATGCCTTTAGCTTTGCTTATATATTCATAGATTTTATTAATATTTTGACGATTTTTATTATTTCTTATCAAATATT
>Ga0123519_10013916_pt1 | contig 11506 bp, 9 predicted proteins | sample YelNatPaOPRAMG02_FD_87396 | JGI IMG/M metagenome (GOLD analysis project Ga0123519, IMG submission 87396) | Hot spring microbial communities from Yellowstone National Park - Yellowstone National Park OP-RAMG-02 (version 2) | ecosystem: Environmental > Aquatic > Thermal springs > Hot (42-90C) ... | reverse complement strand
GGAGGGGGCTGGTTTTAATAAAACCAACGTTAAAAAACCCATAAGTGCTTTTATTGCGGGTAGAGAAGCTCCACCTGGAAAACGCATGGGTCATGCGGGGGCAATTATTAGCGGTAGTTCGGGGACAGCTGAGAATAAAGTTTCAGCTTTATCCCAAAGCGGCGCTTTTATCGTTAAAAACCCTTCAGAAATAGGTTTAACAGTGAAGAGGATAATTGAACGATATATTAAAGCATGACTAATCTCGATCTTTCAAGTTTTTAAGACGATATTCATGATAGGTTATATATTTGGATATAGCATTTGCTGCACGTGAAATAGACGGATAAACAGGAAGCCCCATATTAACAAATTTATGTGCCACCTCATCTTCCAGGACTCGTGATTTTGGATCAGTACAATAGTGTAATACAATAGCCAATGGCTTTTTAATTATATCTACTAATTCCGATACTGTTTCAACAAAAGGCTGTAATGGAATAGTTCTGCTAACCATGGCCCATATATCGAATCCAAAATGCAGAATGATTATATCGATATCATTCGAGTCCGCGATTGCTTTAATAGCACGAATATGATTTTTTACTCCCCCGAATGGTGGCGAGTCTACGGGATTTCTAAACATACTGCCAGCTTCAGTCCCATATATGGAATTAAGCTGTTTTCGAACTTCCGGATTTAACATTGGCAAAAACAGGCCGGCATTTGTAATATCATCGGCTGCCTGCACGCCTACTCCGCCGCCGGTGCCAATAACTACTGCATTTCTTCCATGGGGGACCGGCATTTTTGTAAAGGCAACAATTACATCAACCAGCTCGTCCATACCTTCAACAAGAATGGCACCCGTTTGTTTAATAAAACTTCGCCAGATTTTTGCTGATCCCGCCATAGCACTTGTATGTGAAGTACATGTCCTAGCCCCAGTTTCCGTATTGCCTCCTTTGTTGATTATGACTGGTTTAGTCTTGAGTGCTTTCTTAACAGCATATTTGAAGCGCTGTCCCTCCTTAAGCCCTTCGATGTACATTGCCACCAATCTGGTTTCATCATCATCTGCAAAATACTCAAGATAGTCGCTCTCATTTAGATCAGTTGCATTTCCGTAGCTTATAGCCTTACTGAAATATACACCCCTTTCTGCACATTGCCGGATTGCATATATCGTGTTTCCACCGCTTTGTGAAACAAGCCCCACTTGTCCGGATGTCTTCGGGAATCCCTTCTGATCAGGATATTCTGCGGCAAATGTCATTCCTGTAGCCGGACAATATGTTCCCATGCAATTTGGTCCAATTAAACGCACACCACCACTGCGAGCAATCTTTACAATTTCATTTTCCAGCTCAAGCCCTATATGATCCTCTATCTCACTATAACCAGAGGTAAATAGATGGACAATTTTTACCTTTTTAACCACACAGTCTGTTATCAACTGGGGGGTATATCTGGCGGGGATAGCCGATACAACATAATCCACATTATTCGGAATATCTTTTATATTTTTATAAACTTTTAAGCCGAAAATCTCGCCTCCAGCAGGATGCAGCGGGTAAATGTCGCCTTTATAACCGAAGTCCTTGAGACTGTTAACAAAAGCCTGTGCAATGTTAGGCCTTGCTAAATCAGGAGATACGCCGGCTATGGCTATCGATCTCGGATTAAATATATAGTCAAGTACCGATGCAGTCATAAATGCCTCCTTGTTATTCAGGCTGTAAATTTGTTGATTTTATAATGCCGCCCAATACAAATCAAGCTTATAGCTATTCTATTGATACTTTATAATGTAATCATTTATACTAATTCATATGGTATTAAAATTAAAAATAAATATTATCGGTCGGGTTGAAAATAAGATAAATATCTCTGATAAATTTCAAGCGGAAAATGTCGTTTCTCGTATTATTATTGATAATAAATATAATGAGGCTCTCGATGGCATCGAGGAATTTTCTCATCTAATGATAATTTTCTGGCTTGACCGTGTAAAAGATGAGGATCGAAGAGTGCTTAAAGTTCATCCAAAAGGTAACCCTTCTAATCCCCTTACAGGCGTTTTTGCTACGCATAGCCCATTACGTCCAAATCCTGTTGGGGTTACCGTGGTACAACTTTTAAAGCGGGATAAGAATATAATTACGGTAAAAGGTCTTGATGCTATAAATGGTACACCTATCTTGGATATTAAATGTTATATTCCTATTAAGGATATTGACCGCAGCGCTAAAGTGCCAGATTGGGTGTGTACAAGGTAGATTATTTACCTACAACAGCTTGACATTAATCCATCATAATAATTAATATAATTTTACTGCGGGTGTAACTCAGCGGTAGAGTGTTTGCTTCCCAAGCAAAACGTCGAGGGTTCGAATCCCTTCACCCGCTCCAACTTTGTAAATTGCGGTGCTTCCAGATTACTTAATTGTCCTGGCCCATACTTTAAATAGAGGTCTATTATCCGGGAAATTATCCTCATTATACCAGCGGATAGTGCCGGTAAGCATAAAATCAATCTCTTTGCCTGAGTGTCTCTTAAATTTAATTCTATAGGCTATGATATAACCTTTTTTACCTATTGCGTCAAGAAATTGGATTCCATCCAGAGGATTTACACATAAATCTGTGATATTCATGCCGAAAAATTCTTCAATAGTATATCCCAGTATATCGAGTAGTGTTTGATTACCATCAATGAGACTGCCCTGACATGTACATAAAAATATATGCTCATTTATGTGTTTGCAGGATAATTTCTTTTGATTGTTATTATCAAAATTAGATTTAGCTATATTTTCAATTTGTTCAGTTCCCTCAAGCCGCAGTATATGCTCACGTATTTTTATTATTTCTCCTATGTCTCTGTTGATTTGTTTAGTTAAATCTATCATTGTTTTCTCCTCCAACAAAAACCGTCAATTAGCCTTCATACTCCTACACCCCGATAATAATATAGATACACACAACTTAATATCACCCTTTGGTACTTTTTCTGCTGGTACTTTGTAGCTACGGTTTATTGCCCGTAACGGCAGCAATTTGCTTGAAAGAAGCGTAAATACTATGCTATATTTCATGCGGGGAAAGTTTGGTTATTTCGATATTTTGTGGAGGGATCGCATAGTGGTCTAGTGCGGCCGCCTGCTAAGCGGTTGCCCCGGGAAACTGGGGTCAAGGGTTCGAATCCCTTTCCCTCCGCCATGAATAAATTCATTTACACTGAATATTTGCTTTTTACCATACCTTTTCACATATTACATTTGTTCATCGACGGTCACAAAAAATGAAAATAAACCAAGTACTATTATGAATTATTACATCTGGACGATGGGATGCCAGATGAATAAAGCAGAATCATCTGACATTGAAAATTGCTTTAAGACTTTGAAAATGAGCCGTATTAATAGAATAAATATGGCTGATGTTGTTGTTTTAAATACCTGTGTTGTGCGCCAACATGCAGAAAATAAAGTTCTGGGAATGCTCGGCTACCTTAAGGGTGTAAAGAAAGATAATCCGGTTATGCGGATCATCGTAACCGGCTGTTTTGTACATGACGAAATGGCACTATTAAAAAAATTGTTTCCTCATATCGATCTATTTTTCAAACCGGGGGAAATCGATAAATTAAAGGAATGGTTGTTCAGTGAATACGTTGCACACCCTGGGGAAATCAACGATATTCAACCGAAAAATGTTCCTGTTAGCGTTTATTTGCCGATTATTCAGGGGTGCAATAATTTTTGCTCTTATTGTATAGTTCCTTACAGAAGAGGACGAGAGAGAAGCAGGAAATTATCGGAAATACTGGAACAGGCGGAAAGGTTAGTCGGAGCCGGGGCGCGGGAAATAGTGCTCGTTGGTCAGAATGTTAATGCCTATGGAAAAGATATAGAAGAAAAACCGGATCTAAGTAAATTACTTACTCAATTAAATGGAATTGATGGCTTGAAACGTATAAGATTTCTAACTAATCACCCAAAGGACATGAAATCTGACCTGATTGAGGCAATTGCTTCCCTGAACAAGGTATGCCATCATTTATGTTTGCCACTCCAATCAGGAGATGATCATATTTTGTATTTGATGAACAGGTCATATTCATATTCAGAATATAAATCACTTATCTATGATATTAGAACTGTTGTTCCGGATATTGCAATCAGCACAGATGTTATTGTGGGTTTTCCGGGTGAAACAGATGGCGAGTTTTTTAACACCTATCATGCTCTGAAGGAACTTAGATTCGATGCTGTGCATGTTGCAAGTTATTCAACACGTCCAGGTACCCGAGCCAGCATTGAGTTTACCGATGATATCGATGAAAGTGTTAAAAGACAAAGGCTTCATGCAATAGAAGCACTTCAATATGAAATTCTCCTTGAAATTAACACAAATCTGATTGGTAAGGATCTTGAAGTGCTTGTAGAAGGTAAAAAGGATCACAACTGGTTCGGCAGAACGTATAACGATAAAATCGTATTCTTTCCATTTGATGGAGATATCACGGGTAAACTGGTTACTGTACGGGTTGAGTCCGCAACTCCATGGGCGTTAAAAGGAACTGCCATAGAAATCGATAATTAATTTCTTAAAGCTGTATTGGACAAACAGGCTATAAAATTAAATATGCAGGACAATGTCTCTTTAGCTTTGAGGTCTCGTATCTTTAATTACGATCGAAAGTATTAGTGAAAGCGAAAGCAGACAGACCAGTAATAATAAGGAAGCTGTAAATTGACCTGTGACAGCCCTCAATTCTTCCATACCCACAACCAGAAGAACAGCGGCTACGTTTCCCAATAATTGGAGATATCCAACTGATATGCCCGCATATTCCGGACCTGTTATTTCAGCCGACATGGTTAGCATTATCGGAAGAGCTGCAATGAGAAAGAAACCGAGGAATAAACCGTTTACGAGGTTGGCATAATAGCTTTGAGCGAATATTAGCAATAGTATACATATTGCGCCTACAAAGGATGCTGTTATAATAAATGGCTTTCTTCTTTTTATCCTATCTGAAATAACCGGTATGGCAATACAACCTGCCATGCCACTTAATATCAATAAACCTGATATGGTACCTGCGTCAGTCATGGATATTTTATGTAGTTCATAAAGGATCTTCTCAAGCCACGTAGCAAGACCATTAAAGACCCCTATTCCAGCCATTGCTATAAAACCAAGGATTACAAAATCCCTGATTTTTAATATATGTTTGAGGCATCCCCAGCTTGAAATTGTGGCGGCCTCATCGTATTTCCTGGTTGGCGTGGGAGGATAGGGCTTTACAAACATAATAAATGCCAGTGCAATGGACGCTCCTAAGAGCCCATAAATAAGCAGCATAAGCTCATATCCAATACTTTGTACCAGAAACGGTGTTAATCCTAATGCAATCATCATTCCTATAAATAGGGCAAGTGAACCAAGACCCACTGCTGTAGCTTCTTCTTTCGGTGAAAACCAAGTTATCGCTAATTTTGTCACGCCATTTAAAACAAATGGCTGACCTATCGAAATTCCTATCTGCGAAAGTAGCAAAACCCAGTAGGACACGGGATTAATCAATCTTATAAGGGCGAAAAACCCGGTGAATATTGCACCTATACCTATTCCATATTTAAACCCCTTCTTATCTATAAGTATCCCTGCAGGTATTGTTAGCAATACTTGAATAACAGGAAATATCAATGTAAACCACATTACATCACCGGCGGTTATCTGAAGGCGTTTCTCCATATAAGTTTCAATAGCAGCGAAATTGAGCCAGTAAAGCTGTGTTAGAGCGGCTAAAGACATATAAATAACAAGAACCACCCACCTGTACCTGTATATCCGATATTCCTGCAACTTACCCCTCACAATTAAAATTAATTATCTGATTTTACCGGTAAATCTTCGGACATATAAATAGAAAACAAAAATTCATACAAGTTGAATTATAGCAAAGCTGTCAATATCTGATATTAATATGCTGCCCAATATTTTTAGTCAGCCCTCATTTTTATAGTGTTTTATAGTGAAAAACTTCCAACGATATATCGGGGTATCAATTGCAAATTCGTATATAGATGTTAACAATAAAGGCATTTAAATATTCTTGACGTTATATCCTGTAGAATTCTATACTTTTGATCACCGGGGTGTAGCGCAGCGGTTAGCGCGCATGGTTTGGGACCATGAGGTCGGTGGTTCAAATCCACTCACCCCGACTTGTGTATAGTTCAGGTCCAGAAATATACTACTTGGTCAATGCATAAAAATTATGCCATTGCTCGAATGTTGTTATTGAGGCAAATGATTTAACCCACTTGATAATAGCATCAATTTTTTGTAATTTGGCATAATCGGGATTACCACTAGTATCTACGAAAGCTGTGGGATGCAGACTCACCACGGCTACACCAAGTGAAGAAAGTTCGCTGCACAGCATATAACCAAATGTGTCATCGGTTATTGTGGTAGAAAGAGCATTGTAATAATTGCAATAATTATTGACCTTGGTTAATTTGCTTATATCAAAAGGTTCTGTAAATCTTTGAGTGATATTGTCCCAGGCACAAACATCAGAGGCAGTTGGGAGCCTGTACAAACCGAAAGGCGTTTTTTTACCTTCATAGTCAACCATCACGTTTGACGGGTGAGGTTCGATTGCAACCTGCGTTGAAAATATCTTAAATCCAGTTTCCACTACTGCCTGATACCCAGACTTATCATAAAAATCCGTTGGAACAGTAATGGCAACTGGCTCTACACCATAGTATGCAAGAAAACTGTCACGAGATCTTAGTAATTTAGATTTGATTTCCTCAAAAGTAAGATTTGATTTTGTAGTATCCAATTGATAGTAAGTCCAATCGAAACCATGAAGGCTAATGCCAACTGCTCCTTCTTCAAAATACTTTTTCAGCCAGGGTAATTCGTAGGAATCGATTCCATTTGCATTTGATATAACTCCACAATCCACAGGTACTCCGTTTTCTTTAAACATTTCGATCAGAGCTTTGTCGATGTCCTCATACCAGTTTTTACACACATCATCAAGTCTGAAAATAACAGCAGGGCCGCCGTTATATGCAGGCAGTACCCTCGATTTATTTTGAGTTATACCAATATATTTTGATGAATAACGGCTCCAGCCGCTGAATGTTACGATTTCACCGTAATTTTTACTTCTATTGACAAGATCTGCAAGTTGTTGAATCTTTATGATATTAATTTTGCCTTCGCTGTCAACAAAATCGTCCGGTTCGATAGATATAACCGCAACGCCAATGATGTTTAAACCAATATTTATATCATTCAAAATATTTTCATTAACATCTCTATTGGTCGTTGTCGCTGAAATTTCAAGAGGGTTAGTTGCTGGATAGTTTGCTGCACTGATTATAGGGAGCCTGTATAAACCCTCTTGATCCACTTTGCCAGCCCAATTTAACGGCTTTCTCGATGGTACAAAAACAGCAGATTGTTTGCAGGAGATAATTTTAAAACCGGTCTCCTGCAATAATTTATAGTTATATTCATTAAATAATTCGTACGGAAAAATACATGAAACTGGGCGATAGCCAAAGTATTGATTGATAAAATTAGAATAATTTTCAATAAATTCTTTCAATGTATTATAAGCAGCACTTTCATTTGGTGCATCAATATCCAGCCAGTTGATATCATTGCCGTCCAGACTTATATCGATGAGCCCCGAATCAGAATATGGAATAAGAAAATTGAAACCTGATTCATTTTTAAGGATATAATATGGATGAAGAGCGACATCTACAGGTACACCACTCTCAGCAAAAACTCTTATTATTCTATCGATAATATCCTTAAATTTATTTTCCTGTATTTCATTTATTACGTAAATGACAGCAGGCCGGTTACCGCTGTAAGTAACAGTATTGATAGGTCTTGTGTGTTTCTGTAAATCGTACTGTATACCTGATTGTTTCTGATGGATTGTTGAATTGCAATTACAACCCGCAATCATTAATGGCAGGATTATAATAATAGATAAAATAAAATATCGACAGGCCATTTTCAGAATAAACAAATAATAAATCTAAGATATTATTAAGGTCAACAGAATTATATTAGAACCGCCGGGCTAGTGGATGTCAATAATAAGTTCAGAAGATATAATAATAATTATTATTTATCTAAACCGCTATTGGATAGAAAACGCTGGTAAAATTCGGACAGATCTTTATCTTTTAAGGTTTTCCCGGCTTCTGTGAGTGTTGTTCGTAAAGCATTCTTCTGTATTGCCGCAATATCGGGCACCAGATTATAAAGTTCGGCTTTATCTGGATCAGTCGTGCTTATACTTTCGAGGTTATATGAATTAATCAGTTTCCTGGAAAATTGCCCGATTTCAGGATCTTTAACTTCGGAAGCGGCTTTATTTAGTGGATTTGTTAAGGCCTGATAATACGATTTAATAAAGTCAGAGGATGCAGTAATTGATTGTGAGCTGTCCGCATTAATTATTGAAGGTATTGCCATCGACATTCCCACCAAAATAATGGCGGATAATGCCATAAACCCCAGCCATACCAACAAACCTTTCATTATATATGAACCATTCATATGCAATAGCAAATAAGTACCAGTACTTTAGTACTATTATTTTTAGTATGAGCCTATTGGCTCAAATTGTCAAGCCATCAGGCTCACAATTTTGATCTATACAGCTCTTGTTTGTTGGTGCGGATATTTAAAATAAGAATGAAAAAGCCAATAATCATGCAATTTATTATCTATTTGACAAGCTTTATCTTATAATATTTAGTCAATTTATACGCACATCTAGGAGATGGTAATGTCAAATAATCTTCTTGAGGAATTCAAACCGCTATTCTATCCCAGATCAATTGCTTTTTTCGGTGTTTCACAAAGAAGTAACAGCGCTGGAAACCAGTTCTTACGCGTATTTCAAATATTTGGGTATGATGGAAAAATTTATCCTGTGCATCCAACTGCTAATGAAATATGTGGTTTAAAAGCATTTCCCAACGTTAAGGCCATACCTGATACCGTTGACATGGCAATCATCTCTGCTCCTGCTCATACGGTTCCCCAGATCATCTCTGATTGCGTCGAAAAAGGTATTCCTGCTGCGGAGATATTTTCAGCGGGTTTCCGCGAGGTAGGCGATGCTGGTCGTAAATTGGAGGAAGCTATAATTAAAATTGCAAAAGGAAAAATCCGAATCGTAGGACCTAATTGCTTTGGCGTGTACTCACCTAAAGGGGGTCTTACACTGTTACCTGGAGCAACGTACCCTAAAAAAAGTGGAAATATAGGAATCATATCTCAAAGTGGCGGCTGGGTAACCGATCTTATCTGGAGCTCTGACGCTTTCAACATCTTTTTCAGTAAAGTGGTCAGTTATGGGAACGGAATTGACGTAGATGAGATTTCATTAATGGAGTACTTCAAATATGATTCTGAAACCGATATTATTGGAGCGTATCTGGAAGGTGTAAAAGACGGAAGACTTTTTATAAAAATTGTGAGAAGCCTGTTGGGTAAAAAACCGGTTATAATCTGGAAAGGAGGCCTTTCAGAGACAGGAAAACGTGCGGTTAGCAGCCATACAGGTTCAATAGCAGGTAACAAAGAAGTGTGGGAAGCTTTTTTCAAACAATCAGGTGCCGTAAAAGTACACGATTTTGAAGAGCTGCTTGATACTATCGCTATTTTTAAATACATTCCGCCGGCAAATTACAGGAAGCTGGCGATAATTGGTGGTGGTGGTGGTGTAGGAGTATCCGCCAGCGACATTTGTGAAAAATACGGCATGAAGAGCCCTCATGCTACCGATTCCATTCAAAAAGAAATTTCAGAGTTCTTGCCACAGCAGGGCACAAGTAATAAGAATCCTTTTGATATAGGCGCACCCTCCGCTCCTTCAAGCATATTAAGAAACGTGCTCGAAATCGCCTGTAAATGGGATAACATAGATGCCATTATCGTAAACCGCATGTTCTTTTACGGGATGAAAGAATTAATGAATGAAGATGTGCCCGAACAGAATAAGAGAGTGGATACAATAATAGAATTCAAACAAAGATCTAATACCAAACCGGTAATCGTTGTACTTGAGGATTTGGCATACGGACAGAATCGCATTGGGATAGAAATATCAAGAAGACAGGTCAGAGATAAATTATTGCATGCAGGAATATATGTGGTACCTTCAATGTTAAGGGCGATAAGAGCCCTATCAAATTTGAGCTCATACTGGGAAAAAGTTTAGGAACTCTTTCAAATACTCATAGAGTTCTTATTACCGCAACAACCCTGCCCTGAATTTCTATATTGTCTGAAGTTGTAAATATAGGTTTCATCTGGCTGTTAGCAGGTTGAAGACGTATGCGACTACCCTCATAATAAAATCTTTTTAGCGTCACTTCTTCTTCGCGTTTCAACCACGCCGCAACCATATCGCCATTATTTACATCCTTAACCTGCTCCATTAATACTATATCACCATCATCAATAAGAGCATCAATCATCGACTGGCCACTCACTTTCAGAGCAAATACCTCTTTCCCCTTCGTAATTTCAGAGGACAATTCGAGAGTATCTGTCGCGTCATTGCGCCAAGATTCAGATGATAGAACCGGTATCGGCAAACCGGCAGCAATTTTACCCAGGATAGGTACACGTATTGTATTTTTTCTATCGGGTAGTTGGATGCTTCTAAATACTTTCGAATCACGTTCTATCTGATGCTCGTTTTCCAGAACTTTCAAATGATGCTGCACAACAGCAGTAGAACTCAAATCGCAGCCCCTCATAATATCTCGAACTGTGGGCGCATAACCCCGTTCATCATAAAAATCTCTTATATATTCTATAATACGCTGTCGTGTTTGATTTACACCAGGTTTTCTCATATAACATCCGTAACGTTGCACATTTGTATTAAGAACAAGTGTACAACATTTAATTATAAATTGTCAAGCAGTATAGTAAAAATTAAAAATAACAACAGGTGTTAATAATGAAAGAGCGCTTATTAGCGATTTTATCTGCAGTTGGGACACAGATCAAAAATGTTATCCGGCAAATCCCATTTTTTAATTATGTAATTAAGCTGAGCCTCGGGAGCCCAGGGGATGCCGCACTTGGAACATCTCTTAAGTTTAAACTCTACTTTCCAGTTATATATACGACGTATACCGTTTCTATCTTCCATTTTTATGGCGTTGGTAGGACAGACATAATAACATGAACCGCAACCTATGCAGGCCTTCGCTTTTTCGAGAAAGGGAGGAGCCGGTTCCTTGGATATTCCACGATTAACCAGACTTATAGCGCTTACTCCGACTATCTGCTCGCATGCACGCACACACAAACCACAAACAATACAGTCATTTTTCTCCCAGTATTTTTCTCTAAAAGGTGGCCTTTCAATGCTGTATTCGGCCGCCAGATCTTTTATTACCCTGTTTTCTGAACAACGTGTCAATAATAAGCTCAGAAGCATTTT
>Ga0123519_10013915_pt1 | contig 11506 bp, 8 predicted proteins | sample YelNatPaOPRAMG02_FD_87396 | JGI IMG/M metagenome (GOLD analysis project Ga0123519, IMG submission 87396) | Hot spring microbial communities from Yellowstone National Park - Yellowstone National Park OP-RAMG-02 (version 2) | ecosystem: Environmental > Aquatic > Thermal springs > Hot (42-90C) ... | reverse complement strand
GTGGAAGCCCTCCTCGCCGAGGAACTGGGCAGGCTGGACCCGGCTGAGGTGCTCGTGGCGGCATCCGCGGGCCGGGACTGGTGGGCAAGGTTGCGGGAAGGGCACCGCGCCGCCCTGACCGAGGTGCCCGACTGGTCCTTTGACCTGGACCAGGCAGCGGACGCCCTCAAGCGGCAGTTTGCCGTGGCCAGCCTGGAGGGGTTCGGCTTGGGGGGAAAGCCCCTGGCGGTGCAGGCGGCAGGTGCGGTGCTGGCCTACCTCCAGGAGACGCAACGGGAGACCCTGGGGCGGCTGCGCCCCCCGCACACCTACTCCCTCTCCGACTTCATGCTCCTGGACCCGGCCACCCGCCGCAACCTGGAACTGGTGGAGACCCTCCGCACCCGCTCCACGGAAGGGTCGCTCCTCGGCGTCCTGGACCTGACGCGGACGCCCATGGGAGGGCGCCTCCTGCGCAAGCGGCTGCTCCAGCCCCTCCTGGACCGGGAGCGGCTGGAGCGGCGGCTGGACGCGGTGGAGGCCTTCTACCGGGACACGCGCCTCCGCCTGGACCTCGCGAAGCGCCTCCAGGGCCTGGGCGACCTGGAGCGGCTGGCCCAGAGGGTGGCCAGCGGTACCGCAGGCCCTCGGGACCTCCTGGGCATCGCCAAAGCCCTGAAGGCGGTGGAGCCCCTGCGCTCGGCCTTGGAGAAGGGGGAAGCCGCCGCGGAGGGGAACCTGGCCGCCGCGCTGCGGCGGCTGCGGGAAGGCCTGGACCCCTGTGCCGAGGTAGTGGGGCTCGTGGAGAATGCCATCGCCGAGGATGCGCCGCCCACTTTGGCCGGCGGGCGGGTCATCCGGCGGGGGTTCTCCCCCGAATTGGACGGCATTGAGGAGTCGGCCAAGGCGGCGCGCGAGTGGGTGGCCGGCCTCCAGAACCGCGAGCGCGAGCGGACGGGCATCAAATCCCTCAAGGTGGGGTACAACAAGGTCTTCGGCTACTACCTGGAGGTCACCAAGCCCAACCTGCACCTCGTCCCCGCCGATTACGTGCGCAAGCAGACCCTGACCAACGCGGAGCGGTTCATCACCCCGGAACTGAAGGAGTACGAATCCCTCATCCTCCACGCGGAGGAGCGCATCCGCGAACTGGAGGCGGAGATCTTCCGCTCCGTGCGCGCCAAGGTCGGGGAATCGGCAGACCGCATCCTGGCCACGGCCGAGGCCCTGGCCGAACTGGACGTGGCCGTCGCCCTGGCCGAGGTCGCGCACCGCCACCGGTACGTCCGCCCCGTCCTCACCGAGGGGGACCGCATTGACATCCTCGGGGGCCGGCACCCGGTGGTGGAACTGACCCTGCGCGACGAGCCCTTCGTGCCCAACGACGTGCACCTCTCCCCGGAGGAGTGCATCCTGGTCATCACCGGGCCCAACATGAGCGGCAAGTCCACCTACCTGCGGCAGGTGGCCCTCATCGTGCTCATGGCGCAGATTGGCTCCTTCGTCCCGGCGGACGCGGCGGAGATCGGCCTGGTGGACCGCATCTTCACCCGCATCGGGGCCCAGGACGAGATCCACGCCGGGCAATCCACCTTCATGGTGGAGATGCTGGAGACGGCCAACATCCTCCACCACGCCACCTCCAAGAGCCTGGTCATCCTGGACGAGATCGGGCGCGGCACCAGCACCTACGACGGCATCTCCATCGCCTGGGCCGTGGTGGAGTACCTGCACAACCACCCCCGCCTGCGCTGCAAGACCCTCTTCGCCACCCACTACCACGAACTGACGGCCCTGGAAGGGCTCCTGCCCCGGGTGCGGAACTACAACGTGGCCGTGGCCGAGGATGGGGAGAAGGTGATCTTCCTGCGGAAGATCGTCCCCGGCGGGGCGGACCGCTCTTACGGCATCCACGTGGCGCAGCTGGCTGGGCTGCCCCGGCCCGTCATCCAGCGGGCCGAGGAACTCCTGCGGGAGTTTGAGGAAAACAGCCACCGGGGACCCGGCACCCCTGGCCCCCAGCGTCCCTACCAACTTCCCCTCTTCCCCTTCTCCGACCCTGTGGTGGACGAGATCGCTTCGCTGGACATCGCCACCATGACCCCCCTGGAGGCCCTGAACAAACTGTACGAACTCCAGCGCGCCATCCAGGAGCGGAAAAAGAAGGGGCCCGGCGCATGAGGCCAGGCCCCTTCGGGCCGTGGGGAGCGCGGCGTCAATCGCTGCGCCGGAAGAAGGGCATGCCCACCATGGTGAACCGGACGCCCAGGTAGGGCTTGCTCTCGTCGTCGGGCCGGGCCCCCAGTTTCACCCGGAGGGTCCGCTCCTCACCTCCCCGCTGCACAGTGATCTCCACGCGGTCGCCCGGCTTGAAGCGCAGCAGGACCTCGTCCAGGGGGTTGGCGGCGTCCACCGCCTGGCCTTCCACGGCGGTGATGAGGTCCCCCACCTGGATGCCTGCCTCGTCGGCCGGGCTCCGCGGCTCCACGTACTGCACCAGGGCACCGCCCCACCCCCAGCGGGGCATGGGGAGCACCTGCGGCACCTCAGGGGTGGCAGGCACGGGCGTCGGCGTGGGCGGGAGCAGGGCCTGGGGCTTCTGCCGGGCGCGGAAGTCGTACACCAGGTACCCGGCGACCGCCCCGCCCACGCACCCGGCGATCAGGCTCAGGACGATGCCCCCCAGCACGATGGCCACCAACACGGGATAGGTAGGACCCTTGGAAGTTGCCATATCTCACCTCCTCGGCGCACCCCCAGAGGGGCGCCCAACGCCTTGCAGAGCCTTCTGGTCAAGAAGCAAGGCTACGGCCCAGGCATTAATGGAAGATTAAACCCGTTGCAAAGGTCGCGTGCGCAGGACATCCTCGTTTCGCCCCTGCCCTCAACGATCTGGCCAGCCCCCTGTGGAGCCTCGCCGCGAGGCCATTTGACCGGCCTGGGCACGTATAGTATACTCCAAACCGCGGAGCCACAGCAAGGATGGAAAAGGAGGGGCCTGTAGGGGGCGAGGCGCGTGCCTCGCCCCGGGCTCGGAACTCTGGACCTGGGTTGCCCGCGCACCTCTGAGAAGTCCTGAAAGGAGTGCCTTCGGGCCATGCTGCGCCAAGCGCGTTGGCGAAAGGCGGTAGCGTTGCTATCCCTCGTCGGGGTGCTCCTGCTCCAGGGCAGGCTGGCACTCCCCTCCGCGCACGCCGCGCCTGACCCCCGCATCACGGACCTCATCAACCGCATGTCGGTGGGGGAGAGGGTGGGGCAACTCTTCCTCGTCACCTTCGTCGGCTCGGACGTCTCGCCGGAGTCGGACATCGGTGTCCTCATCCAGCAGTACCGGGTCGGCGGGGTGGTGCTCCTGGCCAGCAACCGCAACTTCGTGAACGGCGAGGACACGCCCCAGCAGGTGGCCGAACTCACCAACCGCCTCCAGGCTCTGGCCATGACCCCACCCGCCCAGCCGTCTTCCGGAGAAGGGACCCCACCGCGGGAACCCGTGCAGATCCCCCTCTTCGTCGCAGTGGACCACGAGGGAGATGGGTGGCCCTACACCCGCATCCGCTCGGGCCTGACCCCCTTGCCCAGCGCCATGGCCATCGGCGCGACCTGGGACGAGAAGAGCGCCTACACCATGGGCGAGGTCACGGGCCGCGAACTGAAGGCCCTGGGGATCAACATGCTCCTGGGGCCCAGCCTGGACGTCCTCAGCAATCCCCACCCCTACAGCGGTGGCGACCTGGGGACCCGCGTCTTCGGCGGCGACCCCTTCTGGGTGGGCCGGCTGGGCACGGCCTACATCCAGGGGGTCCACGAAGGGAGCGGTGGGCGTGTGGCCACGGTGGCCAAGCACTTCCCCGGCCACGGCGAGAGCGACCGCCGCGCCGACGAAGAGGCGGCAACGGTCCAGAAGTCGCTGCAGCAGTTGTACCAGATTGAACTGGCCCCCTTCTTCGCCGCGACCAGAGCGGAAGGGGTGGATGCCGACGCCACCACCGACGGCCTCATGTCGTCCCACATCCGCTACCGCGGCCTCCAGGGCAACATCCGCCAACTGACCCCGCCCATCAGTTTCGCGCCGGAACTCCAGTCCCTCATGGGCCTGCCGGAGTTCGCCCCCTGGCGGGAACGGGGCGGCCTCCTGGTGAGCGATGCCCTGGGGGTGCGGGCCGTGCGCCGCTACTACGACCCCCAGGAGCAGAACTTCCCCGCCCGCCGGGTGGCCCTGGACGCCTTCCTGGCCGGGAACGACCTCCTGCTCCTCTCCCAGTTCGCCCTGACCGACTCCTGGCCCGAGCAGTTTGAGAACATGAAGCGGACCATCGCCTTCTTCCAAGATAAGTACCAGGCCGATGCCGACTTCCGCCGCCGGGTGGATGCTGCCCTGTACCGCATCCTGCAGTTGAAGGTGCGCCTCTACCCTTCCTTCACTTTGGAGGAGACCCAGGTGGACCCGGCCATGGCCCTGGCCTCCGTGGGGAAGCGGCGGGAGGCTGTGGTGGAGGTGGCCCGCAAGGGCTTCAGCCTCGTCTACCCCGGCCCGGAGGAACTGGCCGACCGGCTCCCCAGCCCCCCTCTCCCGGACGAGCGCATCGTCGTGATCACGGACGCCCGTGAGGTCCGCGATTGCACTGGCTGCCCGTCGTTCCCCCTCCTGGCCCCCACAGCCCTGCAGGACTGGATCCTGCACCTCTACGGCCCGGAGGCCAGCGGCCAGGTGGACCCCGAGCAGATCTACAGCGGCACGTACGCCCAACTGAAGCACCTCCTGACCGCGCCCCCGGAAGAGTGGACGGAAGAGGAGCGGGTCCTGGATGAGAGGATCAAGCAAGCCGACTGGCTCATCTTCGCCGCGCTGGACGTGGACACGGAGCGCTACCCGGAGTCGGATGCCCTGCGCCAGTTCCTCAGGACGCGCACCGACTCGCTGCGGGGCAAGGCCATCGTGGTCATCGCCTTCAACGCCCCCTACTACCTGGATACCACGGAGATCAGCAAACTGACGGCCTACTACGCGGCCTACAGCAAGGTGGACCCCTTCGTGGAGGTGGCCGTGCGGGCCCTCTTCAAGGAGTTCACCCCCGTCGGCGCGCCGCCGGTGAGCGTGGCCGGCATCAACTACGACCTCATCCAACGCACCGAGCCGGACCCGGGACAGGTGGTGCAGATCAAGGTGGTGAACGCGCCGCCCGCGGGAGGGACGCCCGGGACGGTGGGCGTCAAGGTGGGCGACAAGCTGGAACTGGCCACAAGCCCCATCCTGGACCGCAACGGGCACCTGGTGCCCGATGGCACGCCCGTGGAGTTCCGCCTCTTCTACCCGACGGAGTCGCTGGAACTGCCGCGCATCGCCGCCACCACGAAGGACGGCGTGGCGCGCGCCACCGTGGTCCTGGAGCGGATCGGCCAGTTGGAGATCTCCCTGGTGAGCCGGCATGGCCTGCGCTCCACCACGGTGGTGGTGACCATCCAGCAGGGCCAGCCAGCCGTGATTGAGACGATAGAGCCTTCGCCCACCCCCACGCGCACCGAAACCCCGACGCCCCTGCCTACCCCTACCCCCACGCGCACGCCGCGGCCCACAGCCACGCCCACCCTGCCCCCCACGCCCACGCCGACGCCCGAACGGCGTGCCCCCGCCCAGGAGGGGGTGCCGCCCAGCGGCTTCGCCCTCTCCCTGGGGGCAGCGGTCCTGGCAGGGGTGGCAGGCTTCGCCGTCCAGGAAGGGCGCGGGCACGGACGGGCAAGGCAGGTGCGGTACGCCCTGTGGGGCGTGATCCTGGCCACCGTTGGCTACGTCCTCTGGGCCGTGGGGTGGCTGGACGCCTTCGGCCCCCTCCGGCAACTGCCCAGGGCGTGGCAGGCACCGGTGGTCAGTTTGCTCTTCGGCCTCCTGAGCCTGCTCTCCCTTTCGTGGGAGCGGCGGTCCTGAGGCAGGCCCGCACTTCAGAAGAGGAACGACAGGGCGGAGGGGAAGAAGGTCAGCCCCGCGGCCAGGGCGAGGAGCAGGAGGGCCAAGGCGACCAGGGGCAGGTTGGCACGCAGGGCGGAGGGCCAGGGCTCCGCAGCCCTGGCGGGGGCGTGGCGGCTTCCGAACTTGGGCGGGGCTGCCCGGAGGGGCTTGCGGACTTCAGCCTCCTCCAGGAGGAGGCGCCGGAACTCGGCGATGCTCTCCGGCCGCTCGTGGGGGTGCATGGCCATGGCCCGGAGGATGGCCTCGGCCGTGCGGTCCGAGAGGGCGGGGTTGATCTCCCGCGGGTCCACCAGGGAGTTGGGGAAGAGGAAGCGCTGTTTGGCATCGGCGGGGGGCTGCCCCGTGACCAGGTGGTAGAGGGTGGCCCCCAGGGCGTAGATGTCCGTGCGCACGTCGGTGTGGCCTGTGTCGCCGCCGTACTGTTCCAAGGGGGTGTACTGGACCGTGCCCCGGCCCTGCACCACGGTGATGGTGCGGCTGTCGTCGGGGATGAGGAGTTTCACGAGCCCGAAATCCACCAGTTTGATGAGGCCGCTGGGGGTGAGTTTGATGTTGGCCGGCTTGATGTCCCGGTGGAGGACGGGCGGGTCCTGGCCGTGGAGGTACTCCAAGGCGTCGCACAGTTGGCGGGCCCACTCCAGGACCGTCTCTTCGGGGAGGAACTCGCCCCTGCGCCGCGCCTCGTTGGCGATCTCGCGCAGGTCCTTGCCGGGGACGAAGTCCATGACCAGGTACTCCCGTCCCCCCTCGGAGAAGTAGTCGGAGACCTTGGGGAGGTTGGGGTGGTCCAGGCGGGCCAAGGTGCTGGCTTCCCGGTAGAACTGTTCCCGGGCCTGTTCCACCAGGGAGGGCGAGCCGCCCAGGTCGGGGTTCACCTCCTTGACCGCGCATTGGCGCCCGGCCAGCGTGAGGTCCTCCGCCCGGTAGACGGCCCCCATCCCGCCCTGGCCCACCTCTTCTATGATCTTGTAGCGCGAACGGAGCACCGTTCCCGGCGGGAGCGGCTCAAGCATGGGGCTTCTCCTCCAGAACAAACCTTCAGCGCAGTGGGGGGCGGTGCTGGCCAAACTATAACGTAAGACGGGCATCCTGTCAAGGGGGACAAGGGCATGCACGAGCGGGAATCGGCCATGTTGATCCTCCAAGGGGGGCAGGGCGAAGCCCGGGCCTGGAGCCTGGACCGGCCGCGCACGGTCATCGGGCGGGACCCTGCCTGCGACATCGTGCTGCCGGACCGCCTGGTCTCCCGGCGGCACGCCCTGGTGGAGCGCGGCCCCGACGGCTACACCCTCCAGGACCTGGAGAGCAAGAACGGGACGTACTTGAACGGCCTCCCCGTGACGGGGCCGACGCGCCTCCAAGATGGCGATGAAATCCAGATCGCCCTGCGCTTCCGGCTGGCCTTCGTGGACGCCGGGGCCACGGCCCCTCTGGGCTTCGCCCCGACGGAGCGGAAGGAGCGCGCCCTGCGCCTGGATGTCTCTGGGCGCCGCGTCTGGGTGCGGGGGCGGGAACTGGTCCCGCCCCTCTCCCCGCCTCAGTTCCGGCTTTTGGAACTCCTCTACCGCGAGGCCGGGCGGGTGGTGGACCGCGAGCGCGTGGTGGAGGCTGTCTGGGAGGGGGAATCGGAGTCCGGCATCTCGGAGCAGGCCATTGACGCCCTGGTGCGCCGCCTGCGGGAGCGCCTGGCCGAGGTGGACCCGGACCACCAGTACATCGTCACTGTGCGCGGGCACGGCTTTCGGCTGGAAGAGCCGCCGGAGTGAGGTTCGGACCTCAACCCGTCCTATCCCCCCAACCCGCTTTCCTCCCTGCACGCGGGGGGAAGGAGGTGCTGCCGTAGGCAGCGGGGATAGGGCCGTCCCTGGAAGGCACCGACAATTTATACGGAGGAAGACCTCGCATGACTGCACCTCTCACTCCCGCACAACTGGAAGAACTGGCCCAGTTCAGCACCCCGACCCTCTCCAACGCCATTGAGATGTTCAACGTGCGGCCGCGGAACCAGGGGTTCATGCGCCCGGAGATCCGCTGCATCCTGCCCCTGAAAAAGCCGATGGTGGGCTACGCCTGCACGGCCTGCATGCGGGCCTTCGCGCCTCCCTCGGGGAACCTCCCTTCGCGGGAGGCCTACTGGGAATGGACGCAGACGATCCCCGGGCCCCGGGTGGCGGTCCTCCAGGACCTGGACGATCCCCCCTGCGTGGGCAGTTTCTGGGGGGAAGTGAACGCCACCGTGCACAAGGCGCTGGGGTTCGTGGGCACGGTGACCAACGGCGGCGTCCGCGACCTGGACGAGGTAGCGGCGATGGGGTTCGCCTATTTCGCCCGCGATGTCCTCGTCTCCCATGCCTACATCCACCTGGTGGACTTCGGCAAGCCGGTGCAGGTGGGGGGCGTGGTGGTGCGCCCCGGCGACCTCATCCACGCCGACCAGCACGGTGTCCTGGTCATCCCGGCGGAGGTCGCGCCGGACCTGGCCGAGATGGCCCGGGAGTTTGAGAAGGTGGAGCAGGAGTTCATCCGGTCGGTGCGGGAGCCCGGCTTCACGCTGGAGCGGCTGAAGGCCGGCTGGCGCACCTTTGACCAGAAGCGCTCCGCCCTGCAGCGAAAGGGCTGAAGATGAAGGAGAAGGGGGCATCGCCTGGGCGCACCCTGCGGGTGGTGGCGGTCCTGCTCGTCCTCACGGGCCTGGGGACGGCAGCCTTCTGGGTTGCCTTCTTCGCCGACTACGAGGCGCAGCAGGTGGGGTACCTGGCCCAGCGGTGCGCGGGCTGGTTCTTGTGGGAGCGGTCCTTCCCCCTGGCGGACGGCTGGGCTGCCCTCGCCTGCGTCCTCGGGGGCGTCGGCCTCTGGCGGAGGCGTGCCTGGGGCGCGGCCTGGGCCTGGGTTGCGGCAGGTGCCCTGGTCTTCCTGGGGCTGATGGACTTCCTTTTCTTCGCCCAGAACGGCCTCTACTGGCCCGTGACGGCCGAGGTGGCCCTGGAAGCGGCCATCCACCTCTGGGTGACCGGCTTCGGCCTGGCCACGCTCTTCCTCGTCTGGCGGCACCGGGCCGCGCTGGGCCTCTAGGCACTTCCCCGAAGGGCGGAAGCCATGCGCGGCGCGCCTCCGGACTACCAAGAGGCCATTGACTACCTCTACCGCTTCGTGGAGCACACAGGGCACGCCCGTTGGGCGGGGTACGAGGGGGCGCCGCGGCGGGTCCGGGCGTTCCTGGCCCTGCTGGGGAACCCCGAGACGGTCTTTCGGAGCATCCTCGTCGCGGGGACCAAGGGGAAGGGCTCCACGGCGGCCCTCCTGGAGGCTGCCCTGCGTGCCTCGGGGTACCGGGTCGGCCTCTACACCTCGCCCCACCTCCACTCTTTCCGCGAGCGCATCCAGGTCCAGCGCCGCCTGATCCCCCGGGAAGAGTTCGTGCGGCGGGTGGGGGTCCTGCGCCCCTTGGTGGAGGCGTGGGTGGCAGACCACCCCCAGAGCGACTGGCCCACGACCTTTGAACTGGCCACGGTCATGGCCGCGGCCTACTTCGCGGACCAGGGGGTGGAGGTCGCCGTGGTGGAGGTCGGCCGGGGAGGCCGCTACGACGCCACCAACGCCCTGCCCCACGAGGTGGCCCTGATGGCCTCCGTCAGCCTGGACCACGTGGACATCCTGGGCGGCACCCTGGAGGCCATCGCCCGGGAGAAGGCCGGCGTCGTGCCGGAGGGGGGCGTCCTGGTCTCCGGGGAGCAGGCGCCGGAGGTCCTGCAGGTGCTGGAGGAAGAGGTGCAGGGCCGCCGGGCCGTCTGGTGGCGCGCCCGGGCCGAGGGCCTGGAAGTGCGGGACTACCGGCAGGGGAACCCTCCCATCCAGCAGGAAGAGCCGTACCCCGTGGACCCCGCGTCCGTGCACCTGGCGCTGGGGGGTGCGTTCCAAGCGGCGAACCTGCGGTTGGCCTTGGGGGGCGTGGCCGCGCTGCGCGCCCTGGGGTGGCGGCTTCCAGAGGCGGCCGTGGTCCAGGGGCTGGAGGGAGCCACGTGGCCGGGCCGGTTTGAGGTGGTGCACCGGTCCCCCCTGGCCCTGGTGGATGGCGCCCACAATGCGGACTCGGCGCGGCGGCTCGTGGAGGCCCTGGCGGAGGCGCACCCCGGGCAGCCCGTAGTCTGGGTGGTGGGGTTCTCCTCTGGGAAGGACGTCGCCGGGGTCCTGGCGGCCCTGCGGGCTGGCGGGGACGTCCTGGTCGCCACCCGGTCGCACCACCCCCGCGCCCTGCCGGCGGAGGAGGTCGCCGAAGCAGCGAAGGAGCAGGGCTTCCCGCACGTGGTGGAGACCAGGGATGTGGAGGCGGCATGGCAGGCCGCGTCCCAGTTGGCAGCAGGCGAGGCCCTGGTCTGCTTCACCGGTTCCCTCTTCGTGGTGGCGGAGGCGCGGGAACTCTTCGGCCTGGCGGCGGAGGTAGATTGAGGGCTGTCAACGGATTGGGGAACGGATTGAACGGATGCGCCGCACCCTGTAGGGGCGCACTGCCGTGCGCCCCTACGCACTGCCCAAGGTGCTGTCAGCGGATTGCGGGAGCGGGTTGTACGGATGCTGCCCGGCGTGGGGCAGGCCTCAGGCCTGCCCAAAGCTGTCAACGGATTGCGGGAACGGATTGAACGGACGCTGCCCAGCGTGGGGCAGGCCTCGGGCCTGCCCAGGCCCCTCAGAGAGGGTAGTAGGCGAGGCCCACGAGGCCCGGCCCGGTGTGCACGCCCAGCGCGGGGTTCAACTGGGTGACCAGGGTCTCCACGCAGGTGAAGCGGGACTCCACCACGGCGCGGAGTTTGGGCACCTCCTCGGGGGCAGCCGCGTGCATGTAGGCCACCTTGATGCGTCCGCCCCGCCCCACCTTCTGCTCAATCAGGTCGGCCATCTTCTCGTAGGCCTTGGGGCGGCTGCGCGCCGTGCCCAGGGGGACGATGATGCCATCTTCCATGCCGATGAGGGGCTTGACGTTCAGGAGGGAGCCCACCAGGTGCTGGGCCCGGCCGATCCGCCCGCCCATGTAGAGGTAGCGGAGGGTGTCGGCCGTCTGGATCATCACCGCCCGGGACGCCACCTCCCGGGCCACCCGCGCCACCTCCCGCAGGGGCTCACCGGCCTGGGCAGCCCTGGCCGCCTCTATGACCGCCCAGCCGTGGGCCATGGAGACTTGCAGGGTATCCACCACCTCCACGGGCACCCCTGGGAGTTCCTGGGCAGCCATCTCCTTGGCCACGGAGGCCGACTGGAAAGCCCCGCTCCCCTTGGAGGTCATGCAGATGACCACCAGGGCCTGGGCGCCCTGCTCCACCGCGTGGCGGAAGGCGGCAAGGTAGTCGCCAGGGCCTGGGTTGGCCGTCTTGGGGAGTTCCGTGGCCGTGGGAAGCCAGGCATAGAACTCCTCGTGGCCGATATCCACCAGGTCCCGCAGCGTCTCGTGCCCCCGGTGGATGTAGTAGGGGACGATCTCCACCTCCAGTTGCCGTGCCAGTTCGTCTGGCAGGCACGCACAGGTATCGCTGACGACCCTGACCCGTTCCACCTCACCCCTCCTTGACG
>Ga0123519_10013914_pt1 | contig 11507 bp, 10 predicted proteins | sample YelNatPaOPRAMG02_FD_87396 | JGI IMG/M metagenome (GOLD analysis project Ga0123519, IMG submission 87396) | Hot spring microbial communities from Yellowstone National Park - Yellowstone National Park OP-RAMG-02 (version 2) | ecosystem: Environmental > Aquatic > Thermal springs > Hot (42-90C) ... | reverse complement strand
GGCGGTGCTGGAGGACTGCGTGGACATCGGCCCGTTCGCCCACCTGCGCAAGGGCGCGCACCTGGCGCGCGGTGTGCACATGGGGAACTTCGGCGAGGTCAAGAACTCGTACCTGGGGCCTGGGGCCAAGATGGGCCATTTCAGTTACCTGGGCGACGCCGAGGTGGGGGCCAACGTGAACATTGGCGCAGGGACGATCACCTGCAACTTTGACGGGGAACGCAAACACAAGACGATTATTGAGGAGGGCGCGTTCATCGGGAGCGACACCATGCTCGTCGCGCCGGTGCGCATCGGCAAGGGCGCGAAGACGGGCGCCGGCTCGGTGGTTACGCGCGACGTCCCGCCAGGCGCGGTGGCCTACGGCGTGCCCGCGCGCGTGCGCAAAGGGCAGTCGGAAGCCGACCCGCAGGACTCGGAGCACCCCTCCGATGCGCCCGCCGGTGCTGGGGGACAGGAGTCTGGCAAGTGAGTAGTTCGGCAGTTCGGGAGTTGATTTTGCTGGCGGCGCTGATCGCCATCAACGCGTTCTTCGCCGCCTCGGAGATGGCGGTCGTTACGCTCAACAAGGTGCGGCTGCGCCACAAGGTGGAAGAGGGCAACCGAACGGCGCGGGTGGTGGAGCGCCTCGCCACCGAGTCCAGCCGCCTGCTGGCCACCATCCAGGTGGGCGTTACGCTGGTGGGGTTTCTGGCCGCAGCCACCGCTGCGACAAGCCTGTCTCACCCCTTCGGCCAGGTACTTGCGGCGATTCCCGCGCCCGCCATCCAGGCCAACGCCGAGGGCATCGCAACGTTCCTCATCACGTTGGTGCTCGCGCTCATCATGCTCCTCTTCGGCGAACTCGTGCCGAAGAACCTGGCGCTGCGCCATTCGGAGCGCATCGCCTTCGCCGTGGCGCGGCCCATAGACCTGCTGGCGCGCATCTTCTCGCCGCTGGTGAGCGCGCTTGTCTTCCTGACCAACAGAATCTCGGCGGCGCTGGGGGCGCAAGCGCCGAGCAACATGCCCTTCGTTACGCAGGACGAGATCATGGCGATGGTGGACGCGGGCGAAGAGGGCGGCGTGATAGAGGAAGACGAGAAGGAGATGATCTACTCCATCTTTGAGTTCGGCGACACGCTGGCGCGCGAAGTCATGGTGCCTCGCATAGACATCGTGGCCGTGGACGCCGACACGCCCCTCCTGCAGGCCCTGGACGTGGTGATGAAGGAAGGGCACTCCCGCATCCCCGTGTATCAGGGCACCATTGACAACATCATCGGCCTGTTGTACGCGAAGGATTTGCTCGTGTACCTGAAGGAGGGGAAACTTGACGTCCCCCTGCCCAGCATCCTCCGCCCTGCCTATTTCGTGCCGGAGACGAAGAAGGTGGACGACCTGCTGCGGGAATTGCAGGCGCGCAGGGTGCACATGGCCATCGTGGTGGACGAGTACGGGGGAACCGCGGGGCTGGTAACGGTGGAAGACCTGCTGGAAGAGATCGTGGGCGAAATCCAGGACGAGTACGATACGGAAGAGCCGACGATAGAGCGCGTGAGCGACAACGAGTTCATCTTTGACGCGGGCGTGCAACTGGATGACGTGAACGACCTGCTCAACGCCGACCTGCCCGACACGGGCGGGGACACCCTGGGCGGGTTCATCTACACGCAACTGGGGCGGGTGGCCGCCGTCGGCGATGAGATTCGCCTGGATGACTTGACGATCACCGTGCTGTCGGTGGCGGGGCGGCGCATCCGCAAGGTGCGCGTCGTGCGGGGCGCGCCACAGGCGGACGAGAGCGCGCCGAGCGAAACCGATGTTCAGGGGTGAGCCTATCGTGGACGACAAGGATTTGGTGCAAGCGGCGCGAGAGGCGCGGGAACACGCCTACGCGCCCTATTCCCATTTCCGCGTGGGGGCGGCGCTCCTCACGCGGTCGGGGCGCGTGTTCACCGGCGCCAACGTGGAGAACGCTTCCTACGGCCTGTCGGTGTGCGCCGAACGGGTGGCCGCGTTCAACGCCGTGGCCGCGGGCGAGCGCGAGTTTGAGGCCATCGCCGTGGTTACAGGCAACGGGGTGATGCCCTGCGGCGCGTGCCGCCAGGTGCTGGCCGAGTTCGGCCCCGACATGCGGATCATCGTGGCCGACGCCGAGGGCAACAGCCGCACCTACCGTCTGCCCGACCTGCTCCCGGGTCGGTTCACGCCGGAGGATTTGAAGTAGCCGTTGGCCGTTGGCCATTGGCCGTTAGCCTTTCGCCGTTAGCCATTAGCCTTTGGCCGTCAGCCGTTAGCCATTAGCCGTTGGCCCTTGGCCGTTAGCCCTTGGCCGGTGGCCGGTGGCCGTTAGCCAGACGTTTCCGGGCAAGGCGATGTGCGAAGGGTAAGGGCTAGAGGCTAAACGCTAAAGGCTATGGGCTAGGGGCTAGAGGCTGTGGCCTTCTGCGAGGAAACATGACACACTTCTTTGACGACCTGGCGCGGTTCTACGACCTGGATCACGCCTTCGTGCGCGAGGACGTGGAGATGTACCGGCAGTTCGCCGCGCAGGCCGGCTCGCCCATCCTGGAGTTGGGGTGCGGCACCGGACGCATCGCGCTGCCCCTGGCGCGGGACGGCCACGAGGTGGCGGCGGTGGACATCTCGCCCGCCATGCTGGCGGCGCTGCGCGCCAAACTGTCGCAGGAGCCGCCGGAGGTGTCGGCGCGAGTCCAGGTCATCCAGGCCGACATGCGGCGCTTGGCGTTGGGCCGCGAGTTCGCGCTGGCCCTGTGCCCGCTGAACACGTTCCTGCACATGACGACCCAGGCCGACCAACTGGCCGCGCTGGGGAGCGCCTTTCGCCACCTGGCCCCGGGCGGGCGGCTCGTCGTGGACGTGGCGTCGCCGCTGGCGCTGCTGCTGATACCGGCGGGCGAGACGCTGTCGCTCCAGGGCGAGTTGCGCGACGCGGCCACCGGTCGCACGGTGCAGAAGTTCACCTCCATGCGGTTTGACCACGCCCGCCAGATGCAGTACCTGACGCTCATCTACGACGAGGTGGGGGCCGATGGCGCGGTGAGGCGAAGCACGCTCCACACCGAATTGCGCTACGTGTTCCGGTTTGAGATGCAGTTGCTGCTGGAGCGCGTGGGGTTCGCCGTGGAGGCCGTGTACGGTTCCACCGACCTGGAGCCGTATGACGCGCTTTCGGAGAAGATGATCTTCGTCGCGCGGCGGTGAATCCACAACAGATTCGCGGAGGAAGACGATGATAGACGGCGTGAAGACCCGAAAACTGCGGCTGATTCCCGACGAGCGGGGCTACCTGATGGAGATGTTCCGCTCGGACTGGGAGGAGTTTGAGCGGTTCGGCCAGGTGTACATTACCGCCGTGTACCCGGGCGTGGTGAAGGGTTGGCACTACCACAAGTTGCAGACCGACCACTTCATCTGCGTCAAGGGGATGGCGAAGGTGGTGCTGTACGACAACCGCGAGGGTTCGCCCACGCGGGGCGAGGTCAACGAGTTCTTCATCGGCGAGCAGAACCCCACGCTGCTGACCATCCCGCCCGGGGTGCTGCACGGGTTCAAGGGCATCAGCACCGAGATGACGCTCATCGTGAATGTCCCCGACCGGCTGTACAACTACGAGCAGCCCGACGAGTACCGCTTCCCCGCGCACTCGCCGGAGATTCCGTACGACTGGGCGCGGAAGGACGGCTGAGCGGACGAACTGCGCACCGCCGGGGCAGACCTTAGCCTGCCCCGGCATTTCGGTTGCTTGTTACGGATGGTCCCTCAGCACCACGGGCAGGTACATGCGGTGCTGTGCTGCCGCGCCGCACCAGAAGCCCCCGACCAGAGTGTAGTCCCCGCCGCTGATCACCCCCGCATCCGGCTGGCCGACCGTGCCGCCCAGAGAGTAGCCTCCGCCCTCGCTCCAGGTGTACCCCCCGCCGTCTATCGTGCTCCAGGTCAGGGCGTAGCCGCCGCCCGTCTGGGCCAGGGCGACGGAGGCCAGGAGGGAGAGCAGGGCCGCCAGGAGCAGGAGGCGTGAGACGGGAAGCGTGAAGCGTGAAACGTTCATCGCCTGCCTCCTACCAGGAAACCTCCACCGTGCGCACCGTGGCGACCCAGCGGACGGAGTCGCCAGTTCCGCCCTGTACCCGTATCCGTAGCGCGTCATTGGTATCGTCGGCGTCCACAGTAACATTCCAACTGGCATCATCTTTGCCCAGCACAGTTGGGCTGACCGAGCCGACGATGGTGGTGGTGCCTCCGACATTCTCAATGACCCCCAAGACGCGATATCCCGCGGACTCGCCGTTATCGTTCTCGCGCCCCACGATCAGGATGTCAAAGGTCACCGTGCGACCGCTGGCGATGGTGAGACGCTGGCTACTGCCATCAAGGAACAGTTCCGTCAACGTTGTGCCCGACGAGGATCGGCGCAGGACATAGACCGAGGTCTGGGCATCGCCGGTTGCAGCAAATCTTCCGCCAGCGTAGGCCATTTCGCCCCAGTGGGTGGCGGACGCGTGAACACCACCGGGGACGGTGGCGGCCCAGCCGCTGGCGGTGTTGCCGTAACCCCCGCCGACGGTGGCGTCGCCGCCGCTGGCGGTGTTGCCGTAGCCCCCGCTGACGGTGGCGGCGCTGCCGCTGGCGGTGTTGTAACCACCCCCGCCGACGGTGGCGTAGCTGCCGCTGGCGGTGTTGTATTGGCCCCCGCCTACGGTGGCGGCGCCGCCGATGGCGGTGTTGCCTTGGCCCCCGCCGACGGTGGCGAGGGGGCTGCTGGCGGTGTTGCCGTAGCCACCGCTGACAGTAGCATAAGTAGCATTTGTCGGGTCAGCATCGCCGTTGCCAGCCCGGTTGTTCCCTCCGCCGCCGATAGTGCCATAGTTATCGGTGACGCGGTTGTTAGTATTGGATGGATTACCCGGGTCCGATGGCCCCCCGCCGGCAATGGTGGCATAGCCCGCGCTGGCAATGTTGCTCTCGCCCCCGCCGACGGTGGCGGCGCCGCCGCTGGCGATGTTGCTGTCGCCCCCGCCGACGGTGGCGGCGCCGCCGCTGGCGGTGTTGTAGTTGCCCCCACAGACGGTGGCGGAGTAGCCGCTGGCGGTGTTGTATTGGCCCCCGCCGACGGTGGCGAGGGAGCCGCTGGCGGCGTTGCCCCTGCCCCCGCTGACAGTAGCATAAGTGGCATTTGTCGGGTCAGCATCGCCGTTGCCTGCCCGGTTGTTCCCTCCGCCGCCGATAGTGCCATAGTTATCGGTGACGCGGTTGTTAGTAGTGGATGGATTACCCGGGTCCGATGGCCCCCCGCCGGCAATGGTGGCATAGTCCGCGCTGGCGGTGTTGTACCAGCCCCCGCCAACGGTAGCATGGTAGCCGCTGGCGGTGTTGTAATCGCCCCCGCCGACGGTGGCGAAGGAATTGCTGGCGGTGTTGTAGAAGCCCCCGCCGACGGTGGCGCGGTCGCCGCTGGCGGTGTTGCCCTGGCCCCCGCCGACGGTGGCATACCAGCTGCTGGCGGTGTTGCCGTAGCCCCCGCCGACGGTGGCGGCGCGGCCGCTGGCGTTGTTGCCCCAGCCCCCGCCGACGGTGGCGTAGGGTGCGTCGTTCGTCGCCCCGGCATTGTCTCCTGCCCGGTTGTTGTACCCGCCGCCCACGGTGCCGTAATCATCGGTCACGCGGTTGGTGTTACCGCTTGCTCCTCCGCCGCCAATCGTTGCACCCATCACGCCGCTGCTCACGCTGTTGCCGCTGTAGCCGCCGATGATGTTGGGGCTGGTGCCGTTGGGCTCCAGGCGCAGAGCGCGGGTATTGTTCACCTTGAACTCCAGGGCCTGGTTGTCGGTGGTGCCCAGGAAGTTCGTCCCCGGAGTTGTGCCGGCATTGCCGGTCAGTTTCCAGTAGGTTGCGTCGTGGTTGTGGTCAGAGCGGGCCACAGTGTTCGCGCTGCCGCTGCCGGCGAAGTTTACACTCAGGGTTACATCCCCGCTGGTGCCGCCGCCCGAAAGCCCGGTGCCGGCATTTACGGCGGTGATGTCGCCCGCCCCGCTAGATACCGGCTCGCAGGTTACCGTGCCGTCGGCGTTGATGACACGGATGGCGTTACCCGCCGCGCAAGTGCCGGCGACGCGCGCCTGAATGACGCTCGTGTTCACACTGAACTGGTTGCCCGTCAGCGTCAGGCCGGTGCCGGCAGCGTAGGTGGTGTCGTCATCCACATTGTCGGCGAAGCCGCTCGGCACCCCGCTCAGGCCGCTCCACGGGGCGGCTTTGCTGAAGAGGGCATACGGCGCCGGGGTCAGCGGCTGGCGAGGGGAGAGGGTCGTGTAACTGGTATCCCCGGCACACTTGACGGCAATCTCCAGCCAGCGGGCATCGCCCTGGAAGGCCCCAGCCCCAAAGTCCAGGTCGGGGATGGTGAAGTAGCCGTTGCTCACCGTAACGCCGGCCCGGGTTTGAGTGGTACCGACCTGACCGGTGGGATTGCTTGGGGAATCCCACAGGCTGAACCGGAAGTCGCAGGTGCCGCTGATTGGGCTGCCCACCTTCTTGAGTTGCCCCTGGTAAGTGAAGGCGGTGCCCAGCACCGACTGGGTTCCCACACCCCCCTGCGCCTGAGGCCCCTGGGCCTGGGTCAGGCCCGCCGCCAGCGCCAGCAGGAGCAACGCCACGATGATTCCTGCAATTGTCCATTTGCCTTTCATTTCGCACCTCCTGACACGGGTTTTGGATACAATGGACCGGAACACAAAGGGGCTTTTCATCGCAACCTCCTCATCATTTTGCGCACCATGCGCCTAACGGCGCGGCGGTTGAGATGCGCGCAGCGGGGGCACGCCAGCGTCGGCTGAACGCTCCGCTTCACCTGCACGCGAAGCGTATCCGGTGCAAGCGGGTGTCAGGTGCGGCTACGATTATGACTCACTTTTTTTGCTACGAGGTGGGTGATTGATGCCGGGTTTGAGACCCAGAAGCCTTGAAATTCTTGGGGCAACGGTTCGGTGTCATCGTACCATGTGCGGATCTCCGGCATGCGTATTATACAGCAACTTTTCGCCGAAAGTCAAGGGGTTTTGCGCATGTACGGACAATACCCCGTGCCGGCCGGGGCCGAGCGCGGCGCGGCGGAGCCGGTCGTTACCGCAGCAACGCCCGCACCATCGCCGCCACCATCTCCGCCTTCCCCCACGTGAGTTCGCGCAGGGTGTACGGCCCGCCGCGGGAGATGAAGCCCAGCCGATATTGCGCCATGAACAGCGCGTTCCACACGATGAGGGCGACGATGACCCCGACCGACGCCGCCGCCGCGCCGGGCCGCGACCGAACGCCCTGGAAGAATGCCGCCAGGCCGATGGCGAAGATCGGCAGCACCGCGATGAACATGCGCCCGCCGAAGGCGTCGCCCTGCCACCACGCCGACCACGACGCGATGATGTACGTCTGGCCCGCGACCCCCACGAGCAGCAAGGCCCCCACCGCCGGGTTCTGGCGGGCCAGCATCACCAGCCCCGCGACCGCCAACAGCAGGACCGGGTGCCACAGGAACAGGCCGTGCCGCGTGGAGAACAGGACTTCCAGCACGCGCGGCGATCCCCACACGAACCCCTGGTCGCCCTTCAGCAGGTAGCCGCTCAGGAATGGGCTTCCGTTCAGGATATACCACACCAGCATCTGCACCCAGAAGACGGCCAGGAACCCCGCCGCCATCGCGCCCAGACGCCTGGCCCGCTCCACAACCGACCCGCGCGCCAACAGCGCATCCAACACGGGCAGCAGGAGCAGCGGCGCGTCGGGTTGCCGCACCAGCCCCACCAGCCCCCCGGCCACGCCGATGGCAAAACACCGCCTCGCGCTCATCGGCGGACGCCGCGACAGCCACAGGTACAGCAGCACGGACGTGGCGAACACCGAGCACATGTGCGCCATGGAAGGCTCGGCGATGAGATAGTAGGCGAAGTTGCTCGCCAGGTAGAGCGCGACGCACGCCGCCAGGGCCGTGTCCGGGAACAGGCGTCGGGCCGTCCGGTGCATCAGCACCATGGCGCACGAGCCGTACACGATGCTCCCGACGCAGACCGCCGCCTGGTAGACGTAGCCGTAGCCGTCCGCGGCCACGGGCGCCTCCATCGCCCGCAACACAATGGCGAGCAGGTGCGCTGCCACGAAGAACGGGAGCCAGAGGATCGGCGTGCCGACGGCGTACTGATTGGAGATGCGCCCTGTGGGGGTGCGGTAGATGTCTATGTACCTGGCGGCATTCAGGCGCGCCACCTCGTTGGTGAAGTCCAGGTCATGATCCAGCGCGATGGAGCGGACGATCATGTAGTACCCGATGCCGTCGGAGCCGATGAGCATCCCGTCGGCGCGGGGGATGGGAACCGTCGCCAGGAATGCCGCCAGCGCGAGGGCCGACAGCGCGCCCAGGATGCGGGTCGCGCGCGTTTCGCCGTAGGCCAAGACCTTCCCCACCATCGCCCTCATGCCATCCCAAGCGGAGCGGCGCGCGTTTCAGCCGCGTCGCGGAGCGTGTCGCCTGCAGCGCGGATTGGGCGCACCCTACCGGAAAGAAATCGTCCCTTCTGCCAAACCGATGAAGAATCCGGCGACCGCAAGGGCCAGCCATCCCAGAGCCATCCAAAGTAATCCGGGCTTCCAGGCATTCCACAGCATCGTGAAGGTCTCCTTGCGAGCCCGCGATGCCAATTTGGATGGCCCCTGTTCTGACAGAGGCCGACGCTTCCCTTGGACAATTGCCAAGTTGCTCTGAAATACCTCGTTCTCAGAAAACAGACGAAGAGCATTTCGGACGATAGTCCAGGCGCCGTAGGCCATAAGCCCGGCGCCGAGCCAGGCCGCCGAGAATCCCACAAGTTGGCCCCCACCCGCAAGGTAGTTCTTCTTGATGAAGGGCAACAGAGTCTCAAACCATAGCGACCACATGACAATGCCCATGAGTGCGATTATGGCCAGCAGGCCTATGAGACGCGGGATGAAAGCAGAACGGCGGCCCTGGCCCATGCTTCTTCTCACGATAACAAAACATCTCCGGGCTTGTGCCGATGCGCCCAACGGCGCGCGCCAGCCGCATGTTGGGGCGGTGGCCCCTCATGGCGATTTTCTGTGAACCAAAGGCAGGTAAATAAAGTGGTCAAACACGGCCCCAGATGCGAACTCATCCGCCCCGATGTCGCAGGCAGCGCCTTGAGGCCGACGGTCGCCGTCGCAATCGTCGGTTGGCGCGCCGGTGCAGACTCCGGCGTCAATGGCCGGGCTGCTGGCGAGCAAGTGCCCGTCGGCGGTCAGTTGCGGGGCGCTGGTCTGGCTATGGCTCTCCCCGCCAAGGTGGGTTTGCCACTGGGAGAACGTGCCATGATCCAGGGAACTGGTAGGCCTGCGGTCGGTGAAGCGGCAATTGCCGCCGGCGTGAAAATACAGATTGTAGTCCATCGCAGGCATCCCGCTCAGAGCAGAAAGGCCGCCCAGTTCGTCGGTGTAACGGATATACACACATTCCGTCGGCAAGCCGCGCGATTGATAGACCAGGTTGTTCTTGAGGATCGGATTCACCGAGGGCGGGCGCCCGGCTTCCGGTTCCCAATCCTGAAATGGGATGCCAAAATAGATCGGGCTGTGGGCTGTCTGCGCTGTATCAATGAGCGTGTTGTTCCAAATCTGCGCGTCCTTCGCCGCGTACAGTCCGATACCGGCCCATTGGGTATCGCGGATGATGTTGTTGCGGATCACGCCGCGAATGCTTTCGTAGTACTCGGGATTGACGGTCAGGTCAAAGTACTCCGGGCTGGTGTCAAACCCCACCAGGATACCTGCGCCGCCGGTGTGCTCAATGCGGGTGCGCTCCACCACGCAATCGGTCGCGCCGCCTTTGAAGTACAGCCCGGTGGCCGAGGTGTCGTGGATGTAACTGTCCTGGACGATCATGCGATCGCCGTTGACGTTGTCAATGCCCTCCGCGCTATCGGGACGGACGGTGAGACCGGTGTTGTACAGTTCGGCGCGGCGGACGGTGAGGTCGTCGCAGCCGGGCGTAACTTTGATGGCCGCGTTGCCGGTATCGTGCACCTTGACATCCTCAAGCAGGATGTTCAACGCCCCGCTGCGGTCCGGCCCGCCCCAATCCCACTTGGTCTCCAGTTTGATGCCGTAGTAATACCCACCGATCACCTCTACGCGTTGTAAGCGGCTGCCGTCGCTATCTACGTCAAAACGCACGCACTGCGCAATGTTCTCATCGTCCACGGGGCATTGAATAATGGCCCACTCGCCGGTTTGCGAGCGGATGGTGATGTTGGGCTGCTGGATGCGGATGGGTTCGGAATAGACGTTATTGGCCAGGACCGGCGCGCCGCGCAAGACGATGGTGTCCCCCGGCGCGGCGACGGTGAGAGCATGTCCGATGGTTCGGAAGGGATTGCCGAGGCTGCCGTCCCCGCTGGTGTCGCTCCCGGCGGTTGAGACGTAAATGCCGGCGCCCTGCGGAACGGCCGCCGTACCCGGCAGGCATGCGAAGAACAGCGCGATCGTCAACAGCAGAGCGACTCTCTGCACGTTCATTTTCCTCCCTACACAGCCAGCCGTTCACCTGCGCCGCGAGCGCAGCGAGCCAGGCCGACAAGCGGCGAAGCCGCCGCGCCGTTCAGCCGAGCGCCGGAGCGGTCGGCTGAACAATCTGAGCTTGAGCCGCAGACGGACCGAAGGGAGACCTGTTGGCTGGATGCGCGGGTTGGAAACCCGCTCTTCACGCGGCCTCACTGCATGGCAACTTGCGCCTTGCAACTTGGGCACTCGCCCGCCAACCACCGCTCTCCTGACCACGGTCTACCGTTGCTCAGTCGGTATATAAAATGCCTTCAATGCCATGAAGATTCTCGAACCTGTGACAGGCCCTGATCAGGTCAGGCGACGTCAACTTCTCCGGCCCGAGGATTCTGACAACTTTGCCCATTGCGCACAGATGATCCACCAAGACAGCGAAATCTCCATCCCCTGTCACTAGCACTACTTCATCCAGAGACGGTGCCTGCATCAATATCTCTACAGCCATCTCTAAGTCCATACTGGCCTTGATCGAACCATCGGGAAGTGTTTTGAGTGGTTTGCAGATTACTCTGTACCCATTGAGCCCCAACCAGTTCATAAAGTCCTGTTGCCGGCTGTTCTGCGGGTCATAGCTTGTGAAGGCGCTAAGGGTGACTATGGCATCTTCTTCCTCCAGGGATTCCTTCAACGCTGCCCAATTGATCTTGCCTTGTTGAAAGACACTTTTCGTACAGAGATATACATTCTGCACATCGATAAAGACACCGATCCTTCGCATCGCTTCCTCCTCCCAACATCCCAAAGATTGGATGCCCAACAGTGCGGCGGTTGAGCGGCGTGCAGCGAGGCGCGAAGCCGTCAGACGCAGGCGCTTGTCGGGCGGCGGCGAGCGAGTATCATCCCCAAGGTATCCGCAACATCTAGCCCTCTGCGACCTTTGCTCCACATTCCGCGCAGAATTT
>Ga0123519_10013899_pt1 | contig 11516 bp, 8 predicted proteins | sample YelNatPaOPRAMG02_FD_87396 | JGI IMG/M metagenome (GOLD analysis project Ga0123519, IMG submission 87396) | Hot spring microbial communities from Yellowstone National Park - Yellowstone National Park OP-RAMG-02 (version 2) | ecosystem: Environmental > Aquatic > Thermal springs > Hot (42-90C) ... | reverse complement strand
GGTTAACCTGATTTATCATAAAAATGATTTTATATTAAAATGTCATCAATGTGGTTATTTACAAAAGGCATCAGAATTTTGTTTAAAATGTAATGGCCATCAGATAAAATTTAAAGGCACCGGGATTCAAAAGGTGGAGGAATATATTGCATCTCAGTTCCCCAATGCGCGTATTCTTAGAATGGATTTAGATACAACAAGAAAAAAAGGCGGTCATATAGAAGTGATTAAAAAATTTGAAAACAGAGAGGCAGATATTTTAATTGGTACACAAATGGTTTCTAAGGGGCTTAATTTTCCTGGTGTTATGGTTGTTGGGGTTTTAAATGCAGATATTGGTTTGCATTTTCCAGATTTTAGAGCATCAGAAAAAACGTTTCAACTTTTATCGCAGGTTGCAGGAAGAGCCGGTAGGGCAGATAGCATGGGAGAAGTTGTTATTCAAACCTATTTTCCCAATGATGTTGCCATAAAATCTGCAAAAGAGCATGATTATGTTAATTTTTATAATAGCGAGATTGTCGAAAGAAAAAAATTAGGTTATCCTCCATTTACCAGATTAATTAGAATCCTTGTATCGGGTACCGATATCAGGTTGGTAAAAGAAATAATTGGCAAGATTACAGAAAAAATAAAAAAACAAAGCATTAGTGAAGTTACTATTTTAGGACCTGCTCCTGCAATGCTTGAAAAGATAGACAATGAATATAGATATAATATTTTATTAAAATCACAGTCATCTCAAAAATTAAAAGAAGCTATTAAAAATATTAAAATGGGCATTAAAATTTCTTCTAAATGTAAGATGATTATTGATGTTGACCCGGTAAATATGTTATAGACAGATAAAAAGAAAAATTAATTTCAAAAGAGATATTTTAATATTCCTATAATAAATGCAAAAAGAACAATAATCCCAACAATAGCAAGCCAAGAAATATTTACTTTTTTCTTAATTTTATTGGGAAATTCTTTATTTAATAATTCATCGTAATCAAAATCTTCAGATAAATCTATTCCGTCAAGATACGTAAAATCATTCCAACCAGTTTTTTCGTCGGAGCCACATTCGGGGCATGCCTTTGAACCTATTTTTACTTCTGTCCCACAGTTTGGGCAAATAAAATATTGATTTTTCTTTTTGGGGCTCATTTAAAAAACCAAAAAATATAAAATGAATTTTTTACTATTCGTCTTTAAACAAATCTTCTCTATCTCTGTCTTCCCATAGCATTTTTGCTTTTTCTGCCCATTTATCAATAATAACAGTGTTTAATTTAGGATCCTGCTTCATTTCTTGGAGTCTGTTGTTATGTAGGGTAGAAAATACGCCTATATAAGAATTGGCTTTTTTTTCGTCGCCAAGTTTAAGGCTTAAAGCAACTATAGAATATATTACCTGCATTTCTATTTCTTCTGAAGGGCAATTAGATGTTCTAAAAGATTCTTCAAAAAAGCCAAGAGCTTCGCGAAGAAGATCGCGATTATCAATATCAATGTCTTTTAATATTTTCGCAATTCGTAAAGAATATGCACCAAGCTTATAAAGAGAATACGGGAGTTCGTACCATGCCTCTACTTTTGCACGAGCTTTGGAAAGTTGATAGCTTATAATTGCCGCATCTGCCGATCTTGGACGAGAAAAATATGTTTTGGGGTCACTTATTGAACGAACTATAGCTTTACGCTCACCAATTTTTTCTTGAAGCGTCATTATTACGTTCGAAGGAAGTTGCGATTTTTCTGCATCTTTAATCCAATCTTTTTTGTCTGGTGAAGCAAAAAAACACCTATGACAAACTGTAACCGAAAGAAGAGAATAATTTACTGTCCTAAAACCAGAAGCACCAGAATAAATTGGTACAAGAAATTTGTTTTTTATTATTTGCTGACTTTTTGCTTTTAATTCATAACAAACAATGTTTTCTTGATTACATACAGGGCAGGTGACCATTATTTCATAAATAGGATCCTGTCCCGAACCTTCTTGTACAAGTGAAAGAGCTTTCGCGTGTTTTTCTTTTAGTTCTTTTATGTGTTTTATATCAAGATTAGGACCATATTGACGAAGATATTCATTAACAAGATTAGAATCATTTAAGAGAGAGAGAAGTCTTCTTTTTACCTCAGAAACATCTATAGACATAAAAATCCCAAAATAAAAAAGGTTAAAAAATAAATATTTTTTATTATTATCTAATATTTACCCAAACGTGTCAATAAACCAGATTAAAATTCATTAATTTAAAAATAAAATTGTTTTAAAAGAAAATAAAATCTCTGATTTTATTAAAAATTTGTTTATACCACGGCTCATTAATCTTTTTTTTCTTTTGTTCTATAATATTGCGATGTGATACTTCATTTTCAAGATCCATTAAAAGCTGTGGTAATATAATTTCTATAGCCATTTTTACAAGCCAAGATGGCATTCTTTTTGTAACCCATCCCCGAACCACAATTCCAAGTCTGCACGAATCCTGTTTGTTACCAACAATAAAAGCTGCAAGTTTAACTCCATGTGTCCTGTAATTTAACCATCTCTTTTCAAAATAACTCCATCTCGCCTCAAGAAGTCTGTCTTCGTTTTGATGAGCTATAAATTTTAAAAAAGAAGAATCCTGCCATACTATTGTGTCAATATCACCTATTGCCCAAACTCTTGCAAATGCTGCTCTGCCTTCAACATAATAGGTACCCAGTTTTGATACACGATATGGTGGCTCTGTAATTAAATCGCACCTGTAAACATTTTTAAAAATTTTGGGATAATTTTTAAAATCTAAAGCTACTTCTGCAACTTTAGAAGCAGGAAATGGGAAATTCCATATACCCCAAGCCTGATATGTTATTGGTGCATCATATATTTCGGTAAATTCTACTCTGTTTTTTGTTTGTGAATTTAATAGCTTAATTAGGAAACTATAATCAAAAGGAATATTTTTATTTATACCACAAACATTTTGAATTAGAAATATTAATAAAATAAATAGTAACTTCATAAAATTTTATATGCCATAATTTTTTCTGTTAAGTTCTTTTGCTAAACTGGTAATTTCTTCAATTGAAGTTTCGCTCCACTGGGGAAGTAATGTAATAAAAAATGTATCATTGTGGAAAAGAGGCTCAAAGAGTAATTGTGGAAACATTTTTGAGTAAACATTAAAAATTGGTGTTTTGGGAACGGGTGATAAAAAAACAGGTTTTGCCATTACCGAAAGTGAGGCAATAAATTTTATTTCTTTTTCCACATCGCTTGGCTTTTGATTATATAATCCCGCCATAATATATACACCTATTTGTGAACTTTTGAAGCCGGCTTTAAGAGAATTTTCTATTTTTATTGCAATTTCTTTTCTGCTTGTTTTAGAGCATGTGTCTTTTGAATATATTGGATTTCCACTTTCATAACCAAATCTAAGCTGCGAAAAACCAGCATAATACATTATTTCTAATAATTCTTTACTGAGCCATTTGGTATGCATACCATTGGGAGTATAAAAATTTACTTTTAGGTTATTTTTTATTATGTTTTCCAATAAAGGAATTATTTTATTATCTGATTTGTAAAGTAATGCATCGTCGTAGAAGGCAAAGTTTGTTACATTTAAATATTTGTTAAGAAATTTTATTTCTTCTATAATAATATTGTTATCTCTGGCAACATAGTGGTCAAAGATAAATCTTGATGCGCAATAGGAACATTTAAAAGGACATCCAAAAGAAGAAATAACCGGCCCATGATATTTAAATTGTAAAGGGAATAACTTAAAAAATGGTATCAAAGACTGGTTAAAGGTTAAAGCAGGTAATTCGCAAAAAAAAGGTATTTTAGAACTGCTAATGTCTTTTTGATTGTAAAGATTTCCAGAAAATATATAAACATCCGAAATTTTTGTTTTTAAGACATCTGGCATTAAAATAGCAGACGTGCCACCTATAACAATGGGAGTATTGGGAAAAACTTTTTTTAAATGCAGAACTGTTTCTGCAAGTCCGAGTATCCAATATGTCATAAAAGAACCAACAAATATTACATCAATTTTAGGAAAAGAAAGTAGTGCATTAATAAAACAATCTTGAGACATTCCGTATATCTTATAATTCCTTTTTATACTTTTGTAAATATCTGGCTTTGAATATAGTCTGTATTCATATTTTCCGGTTCCGTCTTGTTTATATGATTTTGGCTTTATTGCAGATAAGCAATCTAAATATAAAACTTCATAGCCATTTTGAAAAAGCAAGACACTAAGATAATAAAGACCCAAAGGATGCATCCATTCATCATATAGCTTAAAGTCTGTTATCCATGGATTAACAACAAGAGCAGTTTTAGGCATATAAATAATGATTTATTTTTTTTAAAAAATATGGTATAATTTAAAAATTATATAAACATTATTATTTTGTAAATAGAAAATTATAATTAATTTATATCTTGGGGCATGTAAATAAAGAATTTATTTTAATTTAATATTTTATGAAAATAATATGAGCATAGAAACGCAAAAAAATTTTTTAGGTAAAACACAAACACTTTTAATTGCCGAGCATGAATCAGAAAGATTAAGCTCATGGTTACGCTTGATTGTTGCAATTGGTTTTTCTATTCTGGCATTTATCAATTACACATTAGAAGAAATTTCTGTAAATTCTTTTGCAGTTCAAATGGCGGCTGTTCTTGTCATGCTCGGATATAGTGGATATTTTTTATCTAGATATGGAATTACAAATAGCAGGTGGAAATATGCTTCCTATCTTCTTAGTTTTTTAGATGTTTTGGTTATAACAACTATTTTATATGGCTATTCTTTAGCACCAACAACAATAAATTTTAGGTCATCTCTTTTTTGCATATATTTTATTGCTATAATATTTACTGCACTTCATAATAAAATTTCTCTTTCTGTTTTTACGGGTTTATTTTGTATTATTTGTTATGTATTATTTAGCTTAAATTATTTATTTACTTTTGATTTCTATCAAGGATGGATCTACGAACTTATTATTAATGTGTTTCTTATTTTAACTATTTCTGCAGTGGCTGGAATTATTTCCAAAAAAAATTACGACACAATAAATAAGGTAATAAGCTCCGAACAAAGATATCAAAGCCTTGTTCATCGTTTGCCAGAAATGTTATTTACAATAGATGAAAATGGAAAATTCTTATGGGTAAATAATGCATCATATATGCTTTTAGCTCTTCCTTCTAAAGTTGTTCCTGGCAGAAAAATACAGGATTTTTTAGTAAAGCCCGAGCAATTTAAAATGAGCAAGGGAGAGTTTAAAGCCACTCTTGAGATTAAAGATTTTAATGGAAAGAATAAATTTGTTGATTGTACATTAATGCCATGTATTGAAAAAAATAGGCCGTTTTTTTATGAAGGAATAATGACAGACGTTAGCGATCGTGAAATTGCTCTTTCGCAGCGTGAGGAGATGGTAAATAGATTATATCAATATCAGAAAATGGAATCACTTGGAACTCTTGCAGGTGGTATGGCTCATGATTTTAACAACATACTTCAAACTATAAGCGATATTTCTATGATTCTTAAAACCGAAACAACAGATCCTAAAATAAATAATCATATAGAAACAATTTTACAAACAGTTTCAGAAGCAAAAAGTCTGGTTTCTGAGCTTCTGGCATTAGGAAGAAAAGAATTACTGGATTACAAACCAATTAATCTACAGGATTTTTTTGACAATATTCTTCCGCTTTATGGGAAGCAACTGGGGCAACAATATAAATTTGTTATTAAAGCTCCAAAAGAACCGCTAATTATTCAGGGAGATGAAGAGTATTTTAAGAGAATATTTCATAATTTGATAATAAATTCAAGAGATGCTATGCCAGCAGGAGGAACTATTACCATAGAACTTTTCCCAGATAGGAGTCAGGGTAAACCGGGTACTGTTATTATAAAATTTATAGATACTGGCACTGGCATTCCACATGAGATTATTGATAAAATATTTGACCCATTTTTTACAACAAAGAAAAAAGGTAAAGGAACGGGTTTGGGTCTTGCTTTAGTGCAAAAAATAGTTTCTCTTCATAATGGCCATATTATGGTAGAAAAAACCGATAGTACAGGAACGGTTTTTCGCATAGAAATACCAGAAAGTGAAACGGGCGAGATAGAACATGATACAACAGTAATAATGCTTAACAGAAAGCAAACAATGGTTTTGCTTTTGGACGATGATCCTAAAATCCGTGGTGTTTTAAAATTTTTTATGAAAGAGTTTAATTATTTGGTTTGTGAGGCATCAACAATTAACGAAGGAGTTAAAGAACTTATAAAGCATAAAAATGAATGTGAAGTGGCAATACTGGATTGGAAACTTGGGAGTGAAGACCCCAAAATGGCTATAAATAAACTTAGGGAAATAAATCCGTCTCTTATTATAATTGTTGTTTCGGGTTATCCTATAGATAAAAATAGTGTAGAAGAAATGAAGATATGGAAATGGTTTACAAAACCTTATGATAAAAATCTGCTAGACAGGGAAATTCAAAAGGCTCTTTTTTATCAGAAAAAACAAAATAAAAAGTAATTAAACAACTTGATTTTCTTTTCTGTAATTATAGGGTGTTGTGTGGCAGAATTTTTTAAAATATTTTTCCATTTCGCTTATATTTTTAAAACCGCATGACTCGGCTATATTAATTTCGCTTGCGTGAGATGACCTCAGCCTTTCTTTGACTATTTCTATTCTTAAAGACATTATAAAATCTTTAAAATTTTTCTGTTTATTTTTTTTGATTATTGATTCTATTTTTTTTGCATTTATACCCATTTTTTTTGAGACTATTTCTAGGTTTAGATCTTTTCTCGTTATATATTCGTTGATTATTTGATAAATATCATCCAGAAGTTTTTTTTCTTCTTCTGTTTGCTCAAATTTTTCAAATGTCAATGTTCTCTTTTTAAAAAGAGAATAAATTATACCAAAAATTAAAGAAAGAATAAATCCGGCAAAAAAACCACCTAGCCATAAAATCCATAAAGATGTCCATAAAGGCTTTGGTGACTTTACAATTACAGGCCATAAGAATGGGCTATAAGTTTCTTTTTCTGGGCAATTAATCCACGATATTGATTTTGTATTGTTGTTTTCATCTGTAAATCTTAATATAATATTACAGCCAAAGGAATCTTTTATGGCTATGTTTAAAAGAGTTTTAGGTATTAAACAAAAAAAGCTACATTTATTTACATCTTCAGTTTCTGTATGGTATTTAAAATTAATTTTTTGCTTTTCTTTTAATACTTCTAATAAACCATCTTGAGAAAAGTTTATTTTAAAATTTGATGCATAAGCAGAATCTTTAAGAGGTAAAATTATAGAAAAAATATTATTATCGGGATAAGGTAATTTTGAATTTAATGGATCTATTAATATTTCGGCTTCTAAGGATGATTTGTTTGATTTTGAGACAATATTAATTATATGAGGCGAAAAAAAAATGATTTTAAATACAATACCTTCTAAATTCCAATAAGAATAAATGCTGGCATTAATGGTATTGTTTTCTATATAAAAATTATTTTCAAAAAGAAGAGTTTTATGATTTTTCTCAAAAGGGATTTTTACTGTATCAATGTCTGGCTTTTTGTTTGCAATAAAAACGCCATCTTGTTTCACAGTTTTTTGCAAGCCATTTTTTGTTACAGCCTGTATTGTAAAACTCATTCCTTTGTAAAGCTGATTTGGAATTTTTTCTGTATTCCATAACAAAATATAAGGAGGGGAAGTAATTGTTCCTAAAAGCAGAGAAGTATCTTTATTCTCTTGAGGCAAATAGTAATGAGCAATAAAATTTACATAAGATAATTTTTCACAAGATTTTAAAGATAGTGTACAATTTTTGGTTTTTATGATAGATAAAGAAGATGGTGATAAAAATGATATACAGGTATCAATATATGAAGAGTATAAATCTGATGACAGAAAAAGTAAAAAATTTAAAAGAAAGATTAAAAGTTTTATATTATTCATACAATAAGAAAATATTTAATGAGAAAAGCAAATAAAATATGAAAATAAAATAATGGGCGCACCTGGATTCGAACCAGGGGTCTCTGCGATGTGAACGCAGCGCTTTAACCAGCTGAGCCATACGCCCAAAAATTAATGTAAAAATTAAAAATAATCTAAAATAAATTAATTTATTTCAAATAAAAAGTCTTATAAACTAATAATTTTATAGTTTAATAAAACGAAATAAATATAACAGATAATATTATTTTTAGTTATTTTATAATAAAATATTAATTTAAAAATATTCAGATTCAGTTAAAAAATAAATGATTTATAAAATATTGTTATTGTTAATTTTTGTTTTAGGTTTAAACGCTAATCAGAATGTTTTTGCTGATGCAAAATATTATTCAGATAATACGAGAGAACTTTTTTATCTCCCCAAAGTCTCTGCAGAAGGCGGAGCAGACATTGTTTTTTATAAAAACGGTTCGCCACAATCTAATTCTGCACTACTTGGAATAGATTCTGCAAGCGAGATTTCTCTTTCATATTCATCTTATTATCAGAATGTATTTAGCACTTCTATAATTTCTTATTATGGTATGATAGATGAAAGGTCGGGATTTGGAATATCTATTTCTTATTTATATAATCCACAAATACCAAACACAGAAGATCTAGATATAGGAAATGATGGCCATCCAATTTATGACCCTACAAAAATAAAATATTCATCAGAGTCTATTATTTATTTTCATGCTGGATATGGTTATAAATTTATCATTAATAAAAGAATAAATGCCGGAATTGGTATAAGCTTAAATGCCACAAGACATAAGCTACCTTTTAATGTATTTAAGGGATATGGAATAGGAATTGATGCAGGAAGTATCTTAGAATTTTCAAAAATCGGCTTGCGTGTGGCATTGATATGTGATAATTTAACAACCCAATATACAAAGTGGAGCAATGAATATTCTGAGTACGCTTATCCTCATTTGCGTTTTGGAATTGGATGGATGAGAGAAATACCATATATTGCTGGCAGGTTAATGGCTGTATATAAAAGTTTAGACATTCTTTCCAATGAAGGGGCAAATACCACAAACATGCCTCAACTTTTTGGAGCCGATACTCAATACAGCGCAACAGAACAAAATCTTAATATACCTCAGGATATACCTAAAACAGCCTCTTTATTTAAAGAACCATTATTATATTTTTTAAGCGGAAACATAGGAGTTGAGTATATGATAAAAGATGTTTTTTCTATCAGATTTGGACATAATGTTATAAATAATTTGACTTTTGGATGTGGCTTGGCTGTTTTTAAAAAAAGGCTTATTTTTGATTTTGCATATCTTAGTCATGAACTTGCTCCCACCTATCAAATTTGCGTGACATATAAATATTAATAATGTTATACTAAATAAAATATGGGTAAATAAGTTGTTGATGATAAAATTTCTGTTTATAATAAACTAAAAATAATGAGAGCATGAATAAATGAATAACAATGAATATCTCATTTTAATAGTTGATGATGACCATATATTTTGTGATTTGCTTTCGCAATATTTTTCTACCCATGGTTATAAAACAGTTCTGGCTTTTAATGGATTGCAGGCTTTAGAATTATTCAACGAACTCAAGCCGCATGTTGTTATTTTAGATATTCATATGCCTGTCATGAATGGTATCCAGTTTCTTAACCTTATTAAGACAAATGAAAATTCTATCCCTGTAATTATTACCACAGCTCATCCAGATATTAATACTGCGATAGAAGCAATTCAGGCGGGAGCTTTTGATTACATAGTTAAACCATTTGATTTAGACATGCTTCATCAAAAGGTTGTTAGGGCATTGCAGACAACCAAACTCGTTAAAGAAAATTTACTCTTGTCGCAGCTTGTGTCTCTTCATGAAATAACCCAAAAACTTACTAGCACTCACGAAATAGAAGAATTACTTAATATTACATTTCAATATTGCCTAAATGTTTCTAAGGCAGATAGTGGATCTATCCAACTTGTAGATAAAGATTCTAACGAACTTGTGATAGTAAGACAAAAAGGAATACAACTTTCGCAGGTGAGGTCTTCTATAAATAATTCCGATGAATGGCCAATTTCTAAATGGGTTTTAAAAAATAAAAAGTCTCTTATAATCACCGATACCGATAAACTACCGGATATTAATATTAATTTAAATCGTGTAGAAATTGGTTCTTCTTTAAGTGTCCCTTTAATAGTTGATCATGAAATAATTGGAATAATAAATTTAAACAGAAACAGAAACAAAGAAAATTTTTCTGTTGTTGATTTGAATATTATAAATATGCTTGCGGCTCAGGCAAGCATATCAATAAATAACGCAATGCTTTTATCCTCTATTCGTCAAAAATTAGATGAACTCTCATTAATAAGCAATTATTCTGAACAGCTTATGGGACTCGTAGACGAAAATGATGTAATTAAGTGTTTATTTACAACAGTACAAAAGCATTTCCCTATAGATATATTGGCTTTTTTGATAGTTCAAAAGAGAACACATGAATTTGTTTATTGGACCCGTGGTCCTCTTGACACTCCTGCTATAGAGAATGTTTGTTTGGAGTTGGTAGGGGAATATAATCGTATAACTCATAACCGAATACAACAAAAAAGGGTAATATATCGTCAATTTATGCCATCTTTGGATTTTGCTCCAAATATAATAATGCCTCTTTCTTTTAAGCATATTGTACCAATTGTAGGAGAAGACTTTGATTATGGCGCATTATTTTTTGGTGCTATGAAAGATCTTCCAAATAAACACGAACAGCTTACTTTATTGTCTAGTATAATAAGTCAAACAAGAATTGCCCTTACAAATTCTAAGCTTTATAATGACATGAAGGAAAATTACATTCGTACAATAAAAGCACTTGCAATTGCAGTTGATGCAAAAGATACTTATACCCATGGTCATTCGGAAAATGTAATGAATATTGCAGAAGAAATTTCAAAAGAAATGGGATTAGATTTAAAAAAATGCACAATTATAAGAGATGCAGGTTTATTACATGACATAGGAAAAATAGGTATACCCGGATATATTCTAAATAAACAGGGTTCGCTTACCTATGAAGAATTTAATGGAATAATGAAAACTCATTCTTCACTTGGCGCAAACATTGTAAAAGATGTTCCTTTTTTGCAAGATCTTTACAAGTTGATTTTATATCACCATGAGAATTTTGATGGTTCGGGTTATCCAGAAAATTTAAAAGGCGAAATGATTCCGATAGGGGCAAGAATTATAAGAGTAGCAGATGCCTTTGAAGCAATGACCTCAAACAGACCATATCGTAAAAGTTTGGGTAAAAAAGAAGCCGTAAAAAGGTTAAGGGATGGATGTAATATAGAATTTGACCCCGAAGTTGTTGAAGCATTTTTACGCGTTGCAAAAAGAAAAAAATGGATAGATGAAGAAGATTTAAAATAAAAATTTTATCTTGTATCTTTATAACT
>Ga0123519_10013897_pt1 | contig 11517 bp, 11 predicted proteins | sample YelNatPaOPRAMG02_FD_87396 | JGI IMG/M metagenome (GOLD analysis project Ga0123519, IMG submission 87396) | Hot spring microbial communities from Yellowstone National Park - Yellowstone National Park OP-RAMG-02 (version 2) | ecosystem: Environmental > Aquatic > Thermal springs > Hot (42-90C) ... | reverse complement strand
TTATAAAAAAAAGTTTAAGAAAAAAATTATTTTTTTAAAAAAAAATAATTAAAAAAAATTAATGTAAAAGGGTTTAAGTAATTAAGAAGGGTGGGGGGGGGGGGGGGGGGGGTCGGGCATTGCGTGCCAGATATTTTGATAATTGGTATTTTTCATACTTACTTTTCAACGTTGCAAATGCTCTTATCTCACCCCTTGAAGTATTATACTGTAGAGCAGAGTTTAATGCGAGCATGGGCGAAATAGGACTCTTGACTGCTTCTTATTATATCACTCTAGTTCCGGCAACTTTTTTGTGGGGCGTACTACTCGATAAAATTGGAAGAAGAAGGGAGATAGTTGCAGGCATGCTCTTTTTTGTAAGTATATGTCTTTATCTAGTTGCCTTAGCAGATTCTGTTTTAAAGTTCGTAATTATAAATTTGCTTGCGGGCTTGGGTATCGCCGGCTTAGGACCTTCCGCCACCTTAATTATTGTGGAACAGAATGAACCTAAAATGTGGACCAATAAGATTTCTACATTTAATTTTGTTGCGAGTATTGGAACAGTGCTAGGTATGATTTCGGCATCTATATTTCTCATTTCTACATCCGTAGTAGTGAACTCAGTAGAAAATGTCAATTTTTTATTCCAGTTTACATCCGGCTTGACTTTTTTAGGTTCTGTTCTTGCGTTTGTTTTCATTCGCAATGACATTAAAAATATGAAGAGAAGGTATCCAGAGTTTGTTATAATCTTATATGATAGGGTGGTTGAAAAGAGAAGATATTTGCCATTCATGCTTTATCATCTCATATATGGCGAACACGTACATCGAATAGGTGTTTCTAAAAAAGAAAGATTACCTTCAAATTTATTAATGTTCTACTTCGGCATTTTAACATTGTATATCGGCTTTGCTGCTTTTCATGCCTTGCTACCAATCTACCTTAATGAGCAAATTTCCCTTAGCCAAGGGAGCGTATTTATTGTCTATTCTGCAAATGCTATTGCTACGCTTATTTCTTATAAGATTGCAGGTATTTTGATAATGAAACACGGCGGTAAGGCTTGGATGATTTCCGCAAATGTAGTGCGCGGGCTTGTCTATTTAATTATGGGATTTGAGGCAATTATCACATCCATATTTGCTTTTAACGTCTTCGAAGTAACCACACTCTATGCGTTATCCGGTGTTTTCTGGGCTTTTGTTTCAATTTCAGGCTCGACAATTGTAAATTCACTTTCACCTTCGAAAATAAGAGGCAAAGCAGTGGGAATTTTTGGCGCTGTTATAGGTCTTGGGAACTTGACTGGCAGTTTCTTAGGAGGTTTACTTGCAGATAGGCTTGGAATTTTGGGTATTTTCCAATTTAGCGCGTTTCTTATATTCGTTGGAATCTTTATTGTTTGGTTTGCCGTGCCGGGGAGAGAAGACGCGGTATTCGAAAAACTCGAAAAAGAAAATGCTGTTGCGTTTATCGATTTTTAATCGTTTAGTGATACATTTGCTAACAATTTAGCAAATATACTACCTAGTGTTAATATCTACTTAAAGAGGTTGTAAATAAAGAATTAGTAAAGATGTAGATTTTTAGGAAGACTTTTGATTAGAACAAAAAAGAATGGCAAATTTTATCATTGAGGTTGTAGTTCAGATTTTCATGAACATTTCACCATTGCGTGGATTCAGAGAATTCTATCCTGAACAGATGAAAGCAAGAAGAGAAGTATTTGACAAACTCATTTCAGTTGTGCGAGCATTCGGATTTCGTGAAACAGATGCACCCTCGCTAGAATCGCTTGACATATTCAAACTAAAATCAGGTGAAGGTATAGTCGAAGAAACTTTCTCATTTGTCGACAAAGGTGGAAGAGAAGTTACGTTAATCCCGGAACTTACGCCTGCGGTTGCTAGAATGGTAAGTCAGCAGAAAAATCTCGTAAAACCAGTTAAATGGTATTCTTTCCCGAAGTTATGGAGATACGAAGAGCCGCAATCCGGAAGATTAAGAGAATTTTATCAATTGAACATAGACATACTTGGAGTGCCTGGCGTAATTGCAGATGCAGAATGTATTGCGGTTGCAGTAAGAATGCTCCAAGCCCTGGGATTAAAAGATGAATTTGTAATTCGGATTTCAGACAGAAGATTACTGCAAGGAATCCTTACACATTTCGGCGTAAAAAATATAGATGAGGCATATAGAGCAATCGATAAAAAGGATAAAATTCCGCACGAGGAGTTTCTAAAGATGTTAAAGAATTCAGGCTTGGAAAATTCAGGCTTGGAGAGTGGAGGCTTGGAAAATGATAAAATCGAAGATTTAGTTAACATCTTAGCAATCAAGGGCTCTTTTGCAAACAAGGTAATGGAATTATCAAAAATAATTCCTGCCTCTGAATCGCTTGGTAGTGTAATCGATTGGTTAAAGGAACTTGCAATCTATCTTGAAAAATACGGCGTGGAAAAATCATGTATCCTTGATTTATCGATTGTAAGAGGGATTGCATATTACACAGGGACTGTATTCGAATGTTACGATGCAAAAGGCGAACTTCGGGCAATGTTCGGTGGCGGAAGATACGATAATCTTGTAGAATTGTTTGGCGGCGAGCCTACGCCTGCAGTCGGTTTTGCAATGGGGGATGCAGTCCTCGAACTTCTTTTGAGAAGAGCAAACTTATGGCCTAAGGAAAAGTTGTATACTGACTATTTCGTTGCTTATACAGATAAGAAATTCCTTGACCTTGCGATAAAAATCGTAACAGAATTAAGAAAAAAAGGATACGTTACAGAATATGACCTTCTTGCACGCTCGTTTGCAAAACAGATGAAATATGCAAATCATCTTGGAAGTAAAACAACTCTTATTCTAGGCGAAGAAGAGGTTGCAAAGGGAAAAGTCGTAAAAAAAGATATGGAAACAGGAAAACAGGAAGTCGTAGATATGTCGGAGTTCTTAAATTGAATGCAGATTTTTATTCGATTATTTTTATTCAATTATTGCATCGACCTTTACCTTGTCTAAATATTCTTTTCTTATTATTCCATCGATGTAACTTTCAGATTCTATCGCTTTATGCTTCACCTTCAAAATAGGACCGTAAACGTCACTACCAAATAAATCAAATGGCGAATTGAGAACTTTATTTATCACCTCGTCGTCCCAGACAAGAACTTTGCCCAAAGGTTCATGATTGCTTTTTACGACCTTCTGAAATGCATTTTTAAGCATGGTCCATTCTTCGCGCGAAACGTGATTCCCCCAAACAACAAAACTACCATCAGATGCAGGACGCCATTTATTTCCATCAAAATAGTTGTTGTATCCATACATATAGACTTCACCTAAAGTATGGGCTATTGGACATTTCCAACCTTCCACTCTATCGCCAATTTCCGCAGTAAAAAAGACCTTAGTTTTGTTATCTACAAATGCTTTAGTTGCACGCAATTCAAACAAGTTAGTTGATATGTCTTTGTTTACCATTTCGAATTTTAAAGGTCCCCAAGCATAATCGTAAGTTTGGAATATCAAGTAATCGAGCCCTGCTTCTGCTATTGCTCTATAATCAACTCCATGAAGTAAAGCTATTATGGGTCCGTAATTCATGGTATTGTATGCAGACAACTTTCCGCCTAATTCATGCACACCCTTTGCAATATACCTATAAAATTCAGTCCAGGAATCGACATTGAATTTCAACCATTCGTTCCAATGTATATTCCATATCTCGCGTGCTTTCACGGTTGCAAATCCTGCTTCTTTGATTGCACAATTTTCATGTGGTTTGTAGTATTTTGAATTTACAAATTCCTCAAGCCAGTTTTCAGAATAGTCAAAGAACTTTAATCCTCTTTTGTCGTCTCCGAACTCACGAAATCCCATACCTCCATCGCCTATGAAAAGACCATCGAAATCAAATTCTTCTTTGATTTTTCTATACTGAGAAAGAGCATATTCGTAGAATCTTTGCCCTTCGTCTATGCCATAGTCCTCATCACGACGCATTTTTTTTAGCGGATTAATATCCGCAGAACGGGCAATGTTATCTTTCCACAAAGAACCCGTAGAACGCATCATAAGCAATTCAGGATGCCTGTCATCAACCCATTGACATTCATGTATCCAAAACCCTAATTGAACTGATATTCCATAAAGATGAAGAAATTTAACAAGTCTTTTCAAATCAGTACTACGCCAAGTATGCATATTAGGTCCATGTCTGTTCAAAGGTACAGTCTCTTCTTTTCCTGTGTAGGTCAAATAGAAATCAGGTCTTCTGTCTTCCATTATACATATCCAATCAAGTAGCCTTTTTGAGTTCTGAATGAATGCTTTTACACCGCAATCCGGCTTGGTTGGGTCAAAGGCACCAAGGTCCATACATGCAGAAATCTCAGTTCCATCAATCATTATGAATGAAAAGATGATTTTCGATTTATTACAATTTGGCGTGGAAAATATGGCTTTATCCAGATTTAACCCATTTTCGAAATTAACCTATTTTCAAAAACCTTTATGCCAATCTGGATTTGGAAAATGCTAAAAAGTGCTAGAAAAGAAATGAAGTTAAGAAATGAAGTTAAAAAATAGAGTTAAAAATTAAAGAGGAAAAAAGAGGCTAGATAAGCATGGTAGATTCTTTTATTGGTCTGAGCACAGTTTTAACTTCGCAGTCTTGTATCTGATAGTTTAGGAAAAGGTCGTTCTCCATGAATTTAGATAGTTCTTTTCCGTTTTCAAAGTATCCTTTTGCAACTATGCTATGAGAACCTGTCGTCTGATATATGTTGGTAAGACATTCGATTTTCATAAGTCTTCCCATAGATTCCATTATCTTATTAGGCTGCATCTTGATTAGAAAAATCACTGCGAGTTCTTTTCCTATTTTTTCAGGGTCGACTATGCATGAGTATCCTTTTATGCACCCTGCAGCCTCTAACTTTTCTAACCTATATCTTACGCCATTCTCTGATAAGTGCGTTTCTCGCGCAATTTCAGATACAGGGATTCTTGCATTTTTCTGCAGCATTCTTAAGATGTTCGTGTCTATTTTACTTAACATATTTTCCACCCCTCTTTTTTCCTTTTTCCAATGCAAGATAAACTTATATAAATATGCCAATTGAAAAATCGTTTTCCTAATCCTTCTCCGCCTGTTATTAGGCTTTTTTTCAATGAAATTAAGAAGATGCAAAAAACCAAGTTGTCCATGGTTGTGTATATAAACAGAATTGCGTTCTAATCGGAAAGAACAGAAAGATTAGTAAATGATTTATATCATGCAATCAATTTTAAGATAGGTGTGCCTTTGCCTCGAAAAGGGATAAAAGCAGTAGTTTCAGGACGCGTGCAAATGGTCGGATATAGAGCATTCGTATCAAGGAACGCATCTGCCTTAGACCTTACGGGATACGTGCAGAATTTAGACGATGGTACCGTGGAAGTAGTTGCAGAAGGTGAGAAAGAAAACCTCGAAAAATTGATTTCATTTCTTTGGAAGGGACCAAGGATGGCTAGAGTAGAAGATGTTAAAGTTGAATGGAAAGATGCAACTGGAAATTACTCTTGGTTTTTTATTAAAGACTAACGTCAAAAGAATACCAAGAAAAGAATAAAAAGACTATTTTAAATAAAACTTTCTTTACTCTAAAAAAGAAACAAAATAATTTGAAGATGCAAAATTAACGCAAAGTAAATAGTTACCTAAACTAATGAGAGGACGGTGATTGTGTGCTTTTTTTAGCAAATAGAGCGCCAAGCGAATCTAATCTGGAAAATAAGATAAGGATATTTCGAGATGGAAATGATGCTTTGATCATGTTCGAAGATGCAACTTTAGCATGTATAGATAAATCTTTAGTAAATAAACTTTTGAATATGAATGTGAAACTGTATGCTCTTTCTGCAGATTTAGAAGCAAGAGGAATAAAAGATGAAAAATGCGAAGAAGTTCAGTTGATCGATTATGGTATTGCAATCGAACTTATCATGGAAAGATACGAGAAGAACATTTCGATATAGGTGGGAAAGATGACAAAGACTTTGACAATCTTAATAAAATCAGGACCTTACATGTCGATGGATGCGAATCTTGCAGTTAATCTTGCAAAAGCAGCAGTTGAAAAAGGATATAGAGTAAACATCTTTGGTTATGGCGAAGGAGTGTTCTGTGTTAAAGCAAACCAAGGACCTAAGAGATTCCCTAATATAGGAAAAGAACTTGTTGAGTTATCAAAAAAGGGTGTGAATATTTGCGTATGTGAGACATGTTCGCATGCAAGAGGATTAAGGAAAGGCGAGGAAATCGAAGGAGTAAAAATAGGTTCGCTTACTAAAGACCTATTTGCGTATATAGACGCATCTGATAGATTTGTAGTTATTGGAAGGTGAGAATGTGAAAAACATGCTCGTACTAATTACCAAGCCAGCATACGGCCTGGAGGATATCGGAGGGTGAGAATGTGAAAAACATGCTCGTACTAATTACCAAGCCACCATACGGCTTGGAGGACGCCTTCGCAGGGCTAAGATTTGCACTCACTGTAGTTTCGAATGGCATGCCAACTACTGTTGTTATGTTAGAAGATGGCGTGTATAATGGAATTAAGGGGCAAAAAGGGAGTGCAATCTCCATGCCATCTAACGAAGATGCAATCTCAGACCTCATAGCGCTCGAAGTCCCGATACTGTTAGTAAAAGAATCTTTAGAGAGCCGAAACTTGCCTTATCAAAAGTTAAACAGTTTTTGCAAGATAGTAAGCGAAGATGAGATAAGGGAAATTGTGAAAAATCATCAATTTATTGCAACTTTTTAACCTATTTTATAATAGCATTATCAAATACAAATACCAGAAACTTTAATATCGGAAATTAATATTTACAATCGGTGAATGAATGGCTGAGGATAAAGAGGAGGTTGTGGATGTCGAAAATGTTGATGTTGAAATTGTCAAGAAAGGAGAGGCAGAGAAACCGACGTCCAAGCCGGAACAAATCCGAAGAAAAAAGGGAATTCCACCGAAGAAAAAGTCAAAATTAAATCTTATAGTTATCTCAGTCGTCATCATTGTCATCCTAGCCGCAAGTATATTTTTTGTAGTAAGTAGCACAAGTGGTAAGTTAGATATCTTGATTGTAGAGTATTCTGACGAATATATGGATATAATCGTGCATTCTCCATCAACTTTAGGTATAAGCAATAGCGGTGATGCATCTGTTCATATCGAGCATGAGAAGAATACTGTTTATACCTCTACTGTAAGAGTAAATGATGGAATTGCCAAGCCGAGAATTAAATACTCTGATTTCGTAGTTGCAAATGGTGTTTACGAAATATACGCGACCTTCAAAGGGACGACAAGTAAAATATCCACAAAGGAACTTAAATTTGTACCGAATGAAATGAATGTGCTTATGTATGAGAGCGATGCAAAACCCGAAAATCCAACTGTGCAGTTAATAATCGAAGTTACATTCTGGAATAATGGCTCAACTAAAGTGCCCATAGAGAGCACGGGGACTCTAAATTATATAATATATCATGAAGGTGTGCAGTTCACAAAAGGTAACCGCGAGTTGAAAGAGAACACATCAAACATAATATCCATAAGCCCAATATCAGGAGGACCAAAGATAATCGCAGGAAATTATACTGTAAGTCTTAATTTCACGAATAAATTAGTCAAAGATGGCACACAGTGTAAGACCATTACAGCAAATACATCTGGGTATTTTAACAAAGAACCATATCCTATACTGCAAGTAAACGGCCAAGATTATATCATAGGAACAACAGTGCATGTTACAGGCGATAGCGTAACAGTAACCTTTTCAGCATCTCTTTCTGAAGATTACGATGGTGAAATAGTATCTTATATTTGGGACTTTGACCTACTTGTCGATTCTCCAAATGATGACGATGACAATAAAACAAACGATGTCGACGCAACAACGCCATCTACAAGTCATGTCTATACATACGCAGGGGGACACAATCAGGATATCGATGGAAGATACTATCAGGCATCTGTTACTTTAAAAGATGATAAAGGTGCGATTACAGTTGCTGTTGTGAATATCCGTATCACTCTCGTATAAACAGTTAATCTCTTCTATCTTTCTTCTTCCCAAATTCTCATTTATCGTATATCTCACTTATAATAACTTCTCACTTACCTTAACTTCGAGACTGCTTTTTCTATTCTCTCCAAGCCTTACGAATATTCTCTCTCAATGATGTGATGTTGCCTTAATGTGGCATAGGCAATCCATACAAAAATCATTTTCATACACAACTTGCTTTCTTTGTGATTATCTTATATCTCACTTACCTTAACTTCGAGACTGCTTTTTCTATTCTCTCCAAGCCCTTACGAATATTCTCTCTTGATGTAGCATAAGAGAATCTAAGATGCCCTTCGCCTGCCGGACCAAAAGAAGAGCCAGGCGTAACTGCAACATGCGCTTCCTTTAACAAGAATTCTGCAAATTCTGCAGACGTCATCTTAAATTCAAATTTTGGAAAAACATAAAAAGCACCGTGTGGCTTGAGACACTTGAATCCCGGAATGTTGTTTAATCCTTCTACTATTAAATCACGCCTTGCGTTGAACCTCTGCACCATTGCTTTTACAGGCTCTTGCGGTCCTTTGAGTGCTGCAACTGCACCTTTTTGCACAAATGAGGCTGCGCATGTAATTGTATGTTCCTGGATTTTCTTTATTTCAGCCATGATTTGTGTCGGCGCAATAAGCCAACCGATACGCCAACCTGTCATTGCATACCCTTTCGAGAACCCATTTACAGTAATCGTGCGTTCGAACATCCCTGGCAACGAAGCAATCGAAAGATGCTCGACACCGTCATAAATGATTTTCTCGTACAACTCATCTGAAAGTACAATTAAATCATGGTCTTTTGCAATATCTGCAATCCCTTTTATGTCTTCTTTTGTCATAACCGCCCCAGTCGGGTTAGAGGGCGAATTTATAATGAGCATATTTGTTTTGTTTGTAACTAACTTAGCAACAGTCTCGGGTTTTAACCTAAATTCATCTTCGTAAGTTGTCTTTGCAAGGACCGGAACACCCCCTGCTAATCTAACTATAGGCTCATAAGATACCCAAGATGGGTCAGGGATTATAACCTCATCTCCATCGTTAATTTGTGAAATAATCGATGCAAATATTGCAAGTTTCGCAGGTGTAACTACGATGTCCTTTGGAGTGCATTGAATGCCATTTTCAACTTTTGATTTTTCTGCAATTGCCTCGAGCAATTCGGGTATTCCTGCTGATGGCGTGTAATGTGTAAATCCTGAAAGCAATGCAGACGCAGCAGCCTCTGAGATGTGTTTAGGCGTGGCAAAATCAGGCTCGCCCATCGAGAATGATATGATATCGATTCCTTGTGCCCGCAAACTGCTTACTATGTTCATCATCTTTACCGTGGCAGGACTTAGAACGCTATCCATTCTTTTTGCATGATGCATTTTATCTAACTCCCCCAAGCCTTAATCGAATCTTCATATAATCAAACTTACCCTCTCCAGATTCGCCTCACATCTTAAAATTGTATTTTTAAAATCGATAAAATTGCAAAGATTATCACAATTGTAAATACAGGGACTGCCCCTATAATTTCCGGAATTGCAATCCCATCCCAAGGAAGTGTCCAAACTCCAAAACCTACTATCGCGGAAAGTATCGAGAATAAGCCCAATAACCAATATTTCTTTTCTTTCACTAACGAATGGCCAATAAAGATTTCGCCTGACATTGCAAGGACATAAAACGCAGTTGCATCGTAGGTATGTATCATACCTGCATCTTCAGTAATTAATCCTACACCCATCAGAGGGACTGCGGATATGCATATCAGTAAGGAACCAATTTTAGATGACAAACGACCAGAAAGGAATCGATTTTTTATTAAGTCAAAAGTAAATTTAGACATGAATAAAAGGATAAGAAATCCGCCAATCACCAAGCCTGAGTTGAATAACCATCCTACCTTATTATCTACACCTAAATCTGATAAGGCATTTTCCGTAAAACTCCACCAAGGTGAAAGATATATTGAAATAAGCATACTTGATATTATCACCAAAGGTCCTATTATTCCAAAAATAGATAGCAAACCACGCATCTTATGCGATTTATCAAAATTCATTTTCCGACCTTCCTATCATTCCTAAAGTCGATTTCTTCATTTCAACTTTTTATAACCATAATACTTAATATTACAATTAATTAACATTACAAACAACAAGTTTACGCCTAAACACTACATAGATAACTTCCCTTCACGCATCTGTTTTTCGAGTACCTTTCGCCATTTTCTGTCCTTTATTCCTCTTATCGCTTTCTTAGACATGTTGTAGTATTTCAGAAGTTCTTTTACATCTTTAGCATCTACACCTGCACCTTTTGCAATCCTTGCGATGCGCGAATGTTTTATTTCAAGTGGATTCTCCTTTTCGTATTCAGTCATGGATTTCATTATTATCTTGAATCGTTTTAGTTTCTTCTGCGTTTCTTCCATTTGTTCGTTAGAAAGTTTACCGCTCATACCAAATGGTAGCATATTCATAATTTTCTGGAAAGGTCCCATACCTGAAATCATTTCCATCTGTTTCTCCATCTCCTTTAAAGTAAATTTCCCTGCCGAAATTCTTTCCATGACCTCTTTTGCATCCTTTTCTGAAATATTTTCTGTAACTTTTTCAAGAAGAGACGCTAGGTCTCCCATTCCTAATATGCGAGATATAAATCTTGTAGGCTCAAACTTTTCTAAGTCGTTGATATGCTCTCCTACACCAATAAACACTACGGGCGCTTTCGTCTCTTGCACCGCTGATAACGCCCCACCACCTTTAGCAGACCCGTCCATTTTTGTTATTATCACGCCTGTTATATTCACTGCATCATGGAACGCTTTTGCCTGAGGACCTGCTTGCTGTCCCACGGTTGCATCCATAACAAGTAGTTTTTCGTCTGGTTTTGCGGCTTGGAATATATTCCGCATTTCTTCAATCAAATCATCTTCGAGTGCATGCCTTCCCGAGGTATCAACTATAATAACATCAAGGTCTTTAAAATGCTCCAAGCCCTGCAGACATATTTTAACAGGGTCTTTCTCGCCTCTAATTCCAAATACAGGCACGTTTATCTGTTCACCTATTTGCATAAGTTGGTCTAACGCAGCAGGTCTATGCACATCGCATCCTATAAGACCTACTTTTAACCCTTTTTTCTGGAAGTATCTTCCGAGTTTTCCGCAAGTGGTTGTCTTACCTTGACCATATAGCCCAACCATCATAATTACCTGTTTCTTTAAAGGCACTTCACGAGGCTTGCCAAGAATTTTTACAAGTTCTTGGTATATGATTCTAATCACATGCTCCTTTGCAGACATTCCTGCAGGTGGTTTTTCTGTTAGTGCGCGAGTTTCAAGTGATTTCGTAAGTTGCAAAACAAGTTTTACATTAACGTCAGCCTGAAGAAGAGCACGCTGTATATCTTTTAC
>Ga0123519_10013896_pt1 | contig 11517 bp, 11 predicted proteins | sample YelNatPaOPRAMG02_FD_87396 | JGI IMG/M metagenome (GOLD analysis project Ga0123519, IMG submission 87396) | Hot spring microbial communities from Yellowstone National Park - Yellowstone National Park OP-RAMG-02 (version 2) | ecosystem: Environmental > Aquatic > Thermal springs > Hot (42-90C) ... | reverse complement strand
TTGCAATGTTCGAACGCCGCCTCGGCGCCGCGCGCGGCGCAACACGGCCGCGGCGCATTCGGCTCGCGCTGGTTCAGGCAGAAAAAAATGTGGTGTTTGTAGTAGTTCATGGGGAGCGATCGGAGCGCGCGCCGGCTGGGTGCAGCGCGCGTGAAACAAGATAAACCAGGAGCGCAAACGGCCACAACCAGCTCAGCCACTGCGGCAAACCGTACAGCCGGATGAACAGCCCTTGGCTCCACGCCTGCAGATTCAGCGCATAGTAAGGGCCGGGGCCGGAAAAATTGATCCACAGCAGCGCCAGCAGCAGGCTCAGCGCCGCCGCGGTGGCGCTGGCGCGCGGCGGCAGGTAGGTCAGCGGCAGCGCCAGCGACAGCCCCGCCGCCACGCTGCGCAGCGCCGGCGGCGTCGCCCAGGCCAGCGCATGGTCCGGGCCGAAGCTCAGCGCCGCCGACAGGCTGACCGCAGCCAGCGCCGCGGCGGTCAGCGCCAGCGCCAGCCGCAGCCGCGGTGCCCCCGGTCGCAGCAGGGCGTTGAGGGTGAGGATGCTGCCAACCAGCATGGCGGCGGTGATGCCGGTCTGGCGCACAGGCCCCATCGGCGCAAAACTGGCCAGCCGCAACCCGCTACCTTCGAACCACACCGAGAGAATGCGCCAGGTATCGGTGTCGAGTGCGGGTTGCAGCAGCGTGGGCACGATCTGCCCGGTGCCCAGCGGCACCGCAGTCGGCCACAACAGCGCCACCGGCCACAGCGCCAGCAGCAGCAGGCCGTAGCCGACGTGCGGCGCAAACCAGCGCTCGCGCCACAGCCGCAGCAGCGCGGCCAGGCGCAACCGCGGCAGCAGCCAGACGCAGATGGCCGCACCGATGGCGCCGCCGAGCGAATTGGTCAGCCAGTCGAGGTTGGACGACACCCGCATGGGCAAAAACGCCTGGGTCGATTCCATGCCGAACGACACCGCGCTGGCCAGCGCGCTGGCCACCAGCCACGACGGCCAACGCTGCCAGCGCGACGGCAGATTGCGCGCGAGCAAATAGCCCAGCGGCAAATAGCCGCAGACGTTGATCAGCAAATCGCTGGCGGTGATGTAGCGCGGCAGCGGCGCGGTGACGAAATCGAACGGCGAGAAGCCCTGCCAGCGCCAGCCGGAAAACGGATAGAGGCTGGCATAGACGATGAGCACACCATACGCGGCCAGCGCATAGCGCGCGAACCGCGACACCGGGCGGTGGGAGTGGGAAGATCGGGGCGGCGTGGGCATGACGGACGGCGGCACACGCCGCGGCGCTGGGCGCGGCGGCGGTCGGCGCACCGCCGCGGCGTCAGAACGGCTTGATGACGACCAGCGGAATGATGATGAACAGGATGATGGTGGGAATTTCGTTGAACCAACGGTACCACTTGTGGCTGCGCGTGTTGGTGCCCTGCTCGAACTGCCGCAGGATGCGCTTGCACCAGTGCTGGTAGCCGATGAGCAGCACGACCAGCGTCACCTTGAGGTGGATCCAGCCATTGTCCGGGCCGTGCAGCCCGATGCCGTAATACAGCCAGAGGATCAAGCCGAGCACCACTGCGGGCCACATCAGAATGTTCATGAACCGGTAGAGTTTGCGCGCCATCAGCAGCAAGCGCTCGCGCTCTGCGGTACTGTCTGCCGGCACCATTGCCAGGTTGACGAAAATCCGCGGCAGATAGAACAACCCGGCGTACCACGCGATGACAAAAATGATGTGCCAGGTTTTGACCCACAGAAAAGCCATTGCAGACTCCCTCGTTCAGACTCAGGCGCAGTGTAGAAGAGCCGCCCGGGAACCTTGTTGCGAGGGGACAAAGAGAGCGCGACGCGCGCCAGTGGCAGGCAAAAAAATCCCCGGCAGTGCTGGCCGGGGAATCAAGCCTTGAAACAAGGCCCCGCTCAGGGAGGAGAAGCGGGAGATGGCTCACCCAACGGCGCACCATCTGCCTGAAAAAGATAGCATTGTCCTCATTCAGTTCCACATCCCGACGGCCGAAAGATGAAAAACTTTGTGAACCTGCCTGGCTTTCCGAGTATGCGCATGCGCCGATTGCGGCGTGACGACTTCAGCCGCCGCCTGGTGCGCGAACACCGGCTGAGCGCCGACGACCTGATCTACCCGGTGTTCATCCTCGACGGTGAAAAGCAGCGGCAGAGCGTGGCGTCGATGCCAGGCGTCGAACAGTTGAGCATCGACCAGTTGCTGCCGGTGGCCGAAGACTGCGTCCATCTCGGCATTCCGGTGCTGGCGCTGTTTCCGGTGATCGACCCGGCGCTGAAGACGCCCGACGGCGTCGAGGCGACCAATCCCGACGGCCTGGTGCCACGCGCGGTGCGCGCGCTCAAGAGCGCGTTTCCGCAACTCGGCGTGCTTACCGACGTCGCCCTCGACCCGTACACCTCGCACGGCCAGGACGGGCTGCTCGACGCCAGCGGCTACATCCTCAACGAACCGACGGTCGAGGTGTTGGTGCGGCAGGCGCTGGCGCAGGCCGCCGCCGGGGTGGACATCGTCGCCCCCAGCGACATGATGGACGGGCGCATCGGCGCCGTGCGCCAGGCACTCGAAGACGGCGGCCACATCCACACTCGCATCATGGCGTACAGCGCCAAGTACGCCAGCGCGTTCTACGGCCCGTTCCGCGACGCCGTGGGCTCGGCGGCGAACCTGGGCAAGGCCGACAAAAAGGTCTACCAGATGGACCCGGGCAATAGCGACGAAGCACTGCGCGAAGTCGCGCTGGACATCGCCGAGGGCGCCGACATGGTCATGGTCAAGCCCGGCATGCCATACCTGGACATCGTGCGCCGGGTGAAAGACGAGTTCCGCATGCCCACCTTTGCCTACCAGGTCAGCGGTGAATACGCCATGCTCAAGGCCGCGGCGCAAAACGGCTGGCTGGACCACGACGCGGTGATGATGGAAAGCCTGCTGGCGTTCAAGCGCGCCGGGGCCGATGGCATCCTCACCTACTTCGCGTTGGACGCAGCGCGCAAGCTGCGGCAACAAGGCTGAGGCGCGGGGCTGCCGATGAAAGTGCGCGTCTGGGACTTACCGCTGCGGCTGTTTCACTGGGCGCTGGCAGTGTGCGTCACGGTGTCGGTGATCACCGGCCTGATCGGCGGCAACGCCATGCAATACCACTATTGGAGCGGTTACTGCCTTATCGCCCTGCTGGTGTTCCGCCTCGGCTGGGGCGTGGTCGGCAGCCGTCACGCCCGCTTTGCCAGCTTTGTCTATGGTCCGCGGGCGATTGCGCGCTATGTGCGCGGCGACGACCCGCGGCCGCCGCATCTGCGGCTGGGCCACAACCCGCTGGGCAGTCTGTCGGTGATCGCGCTGTTGCTGGTCGTGATGCTGCAAGTGGTCAGCGGGCTGTTCGCCAACGACGAGATTTTCAACCAAGGCCCGCTGGCGAACTCTGTGAGCAACCGCACCAGCGCCCTGTTCACCTTCTACCACACCACCATCGGCCAACCGCTGATCTACGCCCTGGTCGGGCTGCACGTGGCGGCCATCGGCTATTACGCCGTGGTCAAACACCAGAACCTGGTGCGGCCGATGCTCACCGGCGACATCGACACCGTCGCCGGCGCACCGGCGGCACGCGACACGTGGGGACTGCGGCTGCTGGCGCTGCTGCTGCTGGCCGCCGGCGGCGTGCTGGCGTGGTGGATTTCCACCCTGGGCAGCGTCGGCAGTTATTGAGCGCGCCCCAGCGGCCAGCGGGCGAGCACGGTGTAGCGCCCGGTGCCAAGTGCAGACTGCACCAGCGCGACGTCGCGTGCCGCCCAGCGCAGCGGCGCGAACGCCGCGGGCGGCGTCTGCCGTTCGGCGCGACGCGCCAGCGTGACGTGGGGCGCATACGGCCGGGTGTCGAACACCACGCCGCAGCGCGCCGCTTCGCCGGCCAGCGCCGCCTGCAGCGCCACGAGCGCCGGCGGAATGCTGCTGGGCGCCAGGTGCGCAATGCCGCCGTGCTGCCAGACCGCGGCGCGGTCCAGCAGCAGCTCGAAGGCTTGGCCCCGCTGCGCCACGGTCGCCGCCGCCTGCAGCAGTGCGGGCACCTGCGGCTGCGCCACGGCGGGCATGAACAACAGCGTCAAATGCAGCTTGGCCGCGGGCAGCGGCCGCGCCGGCGGTGCCCAGCGCCATAGCGCCTGATGTTGCGCCAGCCGGTGGCGCAGCGCCGCAGACGGCCAAAGGGCAAAAAACAGCCGCAGCGCCGCGGGCGTGGCGGCAGCAGCGTTCGATTCCGCAGCAAAAGTTGACCCGGGTGGCACGCGGATTGGAGCGTTTGCGTTATGTTGCATGCACTGTATCGCACCCTCGCACCGCCATGCCAGCTCGCCGCCACTGCCCGCACTGCGCCAGTCGCGCGCGTCGCCGCCTGAACTTTGCGCTGGGTGCCGCGGCGGCTGCGCCGCTGTGGCTCGCAGCCTGGCCCGCCGCCGCCGAGCCGCTGCCGCCACTGCCGCGCTACACCCAGCCGGTGCTGGCGGACTCGCCGCTGGTCGGGCGCATCCTGCTGCCGGGGCAGCGGCTGACCGCGCCGTCCGGCCTGCTCGCCGATTGCGCGCACGCCACGCTGTGCCTGCTCGGCGAACAGCACGACCACCCGGATCACCACGCGCTGCAAGCCTGGATCCTCACCGCGCTGGCGCAGCGTGGGCGGCTGGCCGCGCTGGCGCTGGAAATGGCCGACGCCGGCCGGCGCTTTGCCGGCCCGCCGGATGCCGACGACGCGGCGGTGCGCGCCGCGCTCGCCTGGGACGACGCCGGCTGGCCGTGGCGGCTGTACGCCGGCGCAGTGATGGCCGCGGTGCGCGCCGGGGTGCCGGTGGTCGGCGTCAACCTGCCGCGTGCCGACACCCGCGCAGCCGCGCAGCAGCCGCAGTGGGACGACAGCGTGCCGCCTGCGGCGCGCCGGCGCATCGTGCAGGACGTGATCGACAGCCATTGCGGGCTGCTGCCGGCGGCTGCCGCGCCGCAGCTGGCGCGGGTGCAGTTCGCCCGCGACGCGCGCATGGCGCAGGGCGCAGCCGCCCTGGCGCAGCCGGGCAAGACGGTGGTGGTGCTGTGCGGCAGCGTGCATGCCGACCAAAGCGTGGGCATCGCGCTGCACCTGCCGCCGCACATGCGTTGCTTCAGCCTGCTGCTGCGCGGCCTGGGCGAAAACCCCGACCCGGCGCTGCCGGCGGGTTTTGATGCGATGTGGCTGACCCCGGGCACGCCGCCGCGCGACCACTGCGCCGAGCTGCGCCGGCAGTTGCAGCGGCGCTGAAGCCGCCCGCTCGCGGCGCTGTGCTGCCGGTGGCGGCCGCGCCGCGACGTCAGCGGCGGCGCTGCACCGCCTGCAAAATGCCTTGCAGCAGCGCCTGCGGGCTGGGCGGGCAGCCGGGCACGGTGACGTCCACCGGCAGCACGTCGGCGACGCGGCCGCACACCGCGTAGCCGCCGCTGTGCACGCCGCAGCCGCAGGCGCAATCGCCGGCGGCGACGACCAGCTTGGGGTCGGGCATGGCATCGAAGGTGCGGCGCAGCGCCAGTTCCATGTGCCGCGTCACCGGGCCGGTCACCAGCAGCAGATCGGCGTGGCGCGGGCTGGCGACGAGCTGGATGCCCAGGCCTTCGAGGTTGTAGTAGGGGTTGGACAGGGCGTTGATTTCCAGCTCGCAGCCGTTGCACGAGCCGGCGTCGACCACGCGCACCGCCAGCGCGCGGCCGAGCAGCCGCAGCACGTCGGCCTGGATGCGCGCCTGCGCGGCGGCGGCCGCATCGGACGGCGGCGCGGGCTGCGGCGGTTCGCTGATGCGGCCGACGCGGGCGATCTGGCGCAAGATGGTCCACATGGTCAGAGGTCGTGCCCGGAGTACGACAGGTTGAACGATTTGTTGATCAGCGGAAAGTCGGCGACGATGTCACCGATCACCGCCCATTCGATCGCCGGCCAGTTCTGCCACGACGGGTCGTGCGGGTGGCAGCGGGCGATGCGGCCGTCGGCGCCGGCGTGGAGCGCGATGCCCTGCGGCCCGCGCCAGCCTTCGACCAGACCGAGCGCCAGCCCGGGGGCGACGCGATCGGGCCAGGCCGCGCGCACCGCGCCGCCCGGCAGGGTGTCGAGCAGGCGGTCGGCCAGTTGCAGCGCGGCGAAGACTTCGGCAAAGCGCACGGCCACGCGCGCGGCGACGTCGCCGTCTTCGTGCGTGGCGAGGTCCACGCCCAGCGCGTCATACGGCGCGAACCCCGGCCAGGTGCGCAAGTCCAGCGCCTGGCCGCTGGCGCGCGCGGCCAGGCCGAGCAGCCCCAACTGCGCGGCGAGATCGGGCCGCACCCGGCCGGTGGTGCGCAGCCGGTCCTGCAGCCCCTCGTGTTCGTCGAGGATGGCCTTGAGCCGCTGCACCTCGCTGCGCAGGATGCCGTGCTGGTTGCGCAGCATCGCGCCGGCGTCTTCGTGCACATCGACCGCCACCCCGCCGGGCTGCACTGCGTCGAACGGGTAGCGCGCGCCGAACACCGTGGCGTTGAGCCGCAGCAGGTCTTCCTTCAGCCGCGAGAACTGCGCCAGCGCGAAGCCGAAGCCGGCGTCGTTGGCGATGGCGCCGATGTCGCCCAGGTGGTTGGCCAGCCGCTCGCGTTCGAGCAGCAGCGCGCGCAGGTGCAGCGCGCGCGGCGGCACGTCCACCGCGGCCAGCGCCTCGGCCGCCATGCAGTAGGCCCAGGCGTTGGCCACCGCGCTGTCGCCGCACAGCCGCGCCGCCAGCCGCACGCCTTCGGCCACGGGCAGGCCCTCGAAGCGTTTTTCCACGCCTTTGTGCGTGAAGCCCAGGCGCGCTTCCAGGCGCAAAATCTTTTCCCCGACCACGGCGAAGCGGAACTGCCCCGGCTCGATCACCCCGGCGTGCACCGGGCCGACCGGCACTTCGTGCACGCCCTCGCCGTCGACCGGGACGTAGGCGTAGGCGTCGGCCTCGATCTGTCCGCACGCCGGCACGTCCAGATGCGCGTCGCGCAGCGGGTGCTGCCGCGCCGGCCAGGCGGTGTGGCGCAGCCACGGCCTGGCGTCCATGCCCAGCGCCTGCAAGCCGTTCATGTCGCGCAGCGCGCGCTGCAGCCGGTCGGCGGCAGGAAACAGGGTGTGCAGCCCGGGGTAGTGCGTCACGCCTGCGGGCAGGTCGTGCTGCGCCAGGGTGAGCGCGCCGCCGTCGAGCCACAGCGCGTACAGCGACTGCCCGCCGTCTTCGCCAGCGGCAGCCCACAGCGTGAACAGCCGCGCGCCGCGCTGCTGCAATTGCTGCGCCAGCGCCTCCCATTGCAGCGCATCGACCCGGTGATGCGTCAGCGCAGCGAGCAGACAGCGAGCGATTTGCATGCTCAGGCCCCGATCATTTTTGCCGCCAGGTGCCACCAGCCGACGAGGAAGGGCGGAATCCAAAAGCCCAACAGCAGCACCAGCGCCAGGTGGACGAACACCGGCAGCATATTGGGCGAATGCGGCAGGCGTTGCAGCGTGCTGCGGCCGAACACCATGCCCTGGGTGCGCAGGAACAGCGCGCCGAACGCCACCCCCAGCCCGGCGAGCAGAATCGGCGTGGCCCACGGCTGCTGCTGCATCGCCGTGGTGAGGATGAGGAATTCGCTGGCGAACACGCTAAACGGCGGCATGCCGACGATGGCCAGCACGCCCATCATCAACCCCCAGCCCAGCGGCGGCGACACTTCGCGCAGGCCGGTGATGGCGTCGATGCGCTGGCTGTGCGCCTTTTGCGACGCATGGCCGGTGGTGTAGAAGATGGCGCTCTTGGTCAGCGCGTGGCCGGTCATGTGCAGCAGCGCGGCGAAGTTGGCCACCGGCCCGCCCATGCCGAAGGCGAAAGTGATGATGCCCATGTGCTCGATCGACGAGTAGGCGAACATGCGCTTGACGTCTTTTTGCCGCCAGATCAGCAGCGCGCCCACCAGCACCGACAGCAGACCGAAGGCCATGAGCATCTGCCCCGGCCAGGCGGCGTGCAGGCTGCCTTCGACCAGCGCCTTGCCGCGCATCACGGCGTACAGCGCGACGTTGAGCAGCAGCCCGGAGAGCACCGCCGACACCGGCGTGGGCCCCTCGGCGTGGGCGTCGGGCAGCCAGCTGTGCAGCGGCGCCAGCCCGACCTTGGTGCCGTAGCCGACGAGCAGAAAGACAAAGGCGATGCCGACGATGCCCGGCTCCAGCCGCGACTTGACCGCATCCAGATGCGTCCACAGCAGCGCGTTCATGCCCTCGCTGCCGAGCACGCGCTCGGCGGCGAAGTACAGCAGCACGGTGCCGAACAGCGCCAGCGCAATACCCACGCCGCAGAGGATGAAGTATTTCCACGCCGCCTCCAGGCTGGCCTTGGTGCGGTACAGCGACACCAGCAGCACGGTCGACAGCGTGGCCGCCTCCATCGCCACCCACAGAATGCCCAGGTTGTTGGTCGTCAGCGCCAGCAGCATGGTGAACATGAACAGCTGGTACATGCTGTGGTACAGCCGCAGCCGCGCCGCGCTGACCCGCCCGCGATCCTGCTCGATGCGCATGTACGGGCGGGAAAAAATCGCCGTGGTCAGGCCGACGAAGCTGGTGAGGGCGACGAGAAAGACGTTGAACGGGTCGATGAAAAACTGCCCGCCCAGCACCTGCATCGGCCCGCTGACGATGACCTGCAGCGTCAGCGCGCAGGCCGCGGCGAACGTCGCGGCGCTGGCGACGACGTTGATCGCCGGGGCGACCGGGCGGCTGCCCCACAGCGCCAGCAGCGCACCGCCTGCCAGCGGGATGACGAGCACGGCCAGCAGCAGTTCCATTCAGTCCTCTTTGAGCGATTCCATGTGCTGCAGGTCCAGGCTGTCGAACTGCTCGCGGATCTGGAAAAAGAAAATGCCCAGCACGAACACGCCGACGAGCACGTCCAGCCCAATGCCCAACTCGACGACCATCGGCATGCCTTGCGTGGCGCTGGTGGCGGCGAACAGCAGCGCGTTTTCCATCGACAAAAAGCCCACCACCTGGGCGATGGCCTTGCGCCGCACGATCATCATCAAAAACGCCAGCAGCACCAGCGCCAGCGCGATGCCCAGCACCCCGCGCATATTCGCCCCGGTGAACTGCGCGATCGGCTGCGCGACGACGAAGGCGAAAATCACCAGCACGATGCCGATGAGCTGCAGCGTCGGGATGTTGACCAAGGTTTCCACGTCCCATTGCGCCTGCAAGCGCTCGATGAGCTTGTGCAGCACCCAAGGCAGCACGATGACCTTGATCAGCAGGGTGAACGCCGCCGACTGGTACAGCTCGCTTTGCTGCGTGGACCAGCCGACCACCGCGGCGCTGACCACCAGCAGCGCGCCCTGCGCGGCGAACAGGTTGACCAGGTTGACCACCCGGCGCTGCGCCAGCATGGCAAACGACAGCAGCAGCAACAACGCGGCGCACAGGTGAATGATCTGCACCGCTAGCGGCAGGCTCACTAGCGGCGCGATCGCCGCGGAGGTCGCAGCCGCGGCAGGCTGGACGGCAGGGGCAGGCAGCAGGTTCACGGCCACGGCGGTCTCCTCAATGCGCCAGCATCAACCGCACCAGCACGCCGAGCACGGCGAGCAAAAACGCGGTGGCGAGAAATTCCGGCGCGCGGAAGATGCGCAGCTTGGCGCTGAGCGTTTCGATCAGCGCGATACCCAGGCCGGCTGCGGCCAGCTTGAGCAGCAGCGGCGGCAGCGCCGGCAGCAGCCACAGCAGACCGTCGGCGCGGTTGGCCATGCCCCACGGCAGGAACAGGGCGAAACCGATGCAGGCGTAGTTGAACAGCTTGAGGCTGCTGGCCCACTCGATCAGCGCCAGGTGCCGCGCCGAGTATTCGAGCACCATGGCCTCGTGGATCATGGTCAGCTCCAGGTGCGTGGTCGGGTTGTCCACCGGAATGCGCGCGTTTTCCGCCAGCAGCACCATGACGAAAGCCACCGCGGCGAACGCCAGGCTGGCGTGCAGCGCGAGCTGGTGCGATTGCAGCGCCTCGGCAATCGTCGGCAGCAGCGTGCTGCCGGTGATCAGCGACGAGGTGAACACCACCATCAGCAGCGCCGGCTCGGCGAGAAAGCCCACGAGCATTTCGCGCCGCGACCCCAGGGTGCCGAAGGCGGTGCCGATGTCCATGCCGGCCAGCGCGATGAACACCCGTGCCAGAGCGAACAGCCCGACCAGCGCGATGACGTCGGCCGCCTGCGCGAACGGCAGGTCGGTCGACAGCGACGGAATGATCGCCGCGGCGGCGACCATGCTGCCGAACACGATGTACGGCACGGCGCGAAACAGCGCGGTGGCGTCGGTGGCGAGCACGGCGTCCTTGCGCAGCAGCTTGGCGATGCGCGCGTACGGTTGCCACAGCGGCGGCGCGCTGCGGTTGGACAGCCAGGCGCGGCACTGCATCACCCAGCCGGAAAACAGCGGCGCCAGCAGCACCGACAGCAGCACGGCGAGCAACTGGACGAACACTCCGGACGCCGTCATCGGATCACCACCATCAGCAACACCAGCAGGGTGAGGAAACTGTAGAGCAGGTAGACCGAGATCTTGCCCTGCTGGATGCGCCCGGCCTGCCGCGCGACCCACAGCACCGCCTGCGCCAGCGGCGCGTACACCTGCGCCCAGAAGCGGTCGTCCACGGTCACGCGGTAACGCGGCGCGGCGTCGTCAGGCCGCGGCAATTCGACGTGGGTCTGGAAAAACGGGTCGAAAATGCGCCGGATCGGCTGGCCGAAGCCCTCGGCCGTGTCCTGCATGCGCGCCGTCAGGTTCGGCGCGCCGCAGTCCCACGCCGCAGCCCGCCGGCTGCGCCCCGAATAGAGGCGGTGGGTGACCAGGGTCGTCAGCCCGATGACCAGCAGGCCGACGAGCAGCACGATCAGCGGGCTGTACGCCGCGCGCTGCGGCGACACCGGCACCAGCCACAGCCAATCGCCGGCCTGCGCCAGCGGTCGGCCGATGAGCAGGCGGCTGACCGCATCGATGCCCTGCAGCACCACGCCGGGCAGCACCCCGAGCAGGATGCAGCCCGCAGCCAGCCAGACCAGCCCGGCGCGCTCCAGCCAGCCGGGGTCGTGCGCCGCGGCGAGCTGCGCCTCGCGCGGCCGGCCGAGGAAGATCACGCCGTAGAACTTGACCATCACATACCCGGCCAGCGCGCCGGCGAGCACCAGCACCGCCGCGCCCAGCGGGATGAGCAGGTTGAAAAACGCCTGCGGAATCTGCGGCGTGGACAAAAACGCCTGCAGCAGCAGCCATTCGGCGATGAAGCCGTTGAGCGGCGGCAGCCCGGCGATGGCCAGCGTGCCGATCAGCGCCGTCCACCCCACCCACGGCATGCGCCGCAGCAGCCCGCCCAGATGGCCCAGGCTGCGCTCGTGCGTGGCGTGCAGCACCGAGCCGGTGGCGAGAAACAGCAGGCTTTTGAAAAACGCGTGGTTGAGCACGTGG
>Ga0123519_10013894_pt1 | contig 11518 bp, 8 predicted proteins | sample YelNatPaOPRAMG02_FD_87396 | JGI IMG/M metagenome (GOLD analysis project Ga0123519, IMG submission 87396) | Hot spring microbial communities from Yellowstone National Park - Yellowstone National Park OP-RAMG-02 (version 2) | ecosystem: Environmental > Aquatic > Thermal springs > Hot (42-90C) ... | reverse complement strand
GCACGTGGTCGGCTTTGTCCCGGATGGCCGTATCGCCCTCCGTGGCCAGGGCGATGACCACTCCGCCCCGTGCCTTGACCTGCTCCACCTGGTTGACCATCTTGTCGTACAGGGGGTCCTGGGGCACGATGGCCACCACGGGCATGGTCTCGTCCACCAGGGCGATGGGACCGTGCTTCATCTCCCCGGCGGGGTACCCTTCGGCGTGGATGTAACTGATCTCCTTGAGTTTCAGGGCTCCCTCCAGCGCCACCGGGTAGTTGATGCCCCGCCCCAGGTACAGGAAATGCTCTGCCCGGTGGAACTGGTTGGCCAGGGCCTCGTAGGGGGCCTCGTCGGCGAGGACGCGGCCCACCAGGTCCGGCAGGAGGGCCAGGTCGGAGAGGGCCGCCCTCCGCGCGTCCCTGTCCAGGGTGCCCCGGACGGAGGCCAGGTACACCCCCAGGAGGTACAGGTCCACCAGGGAGGCGGTGAAGGCCTTGGTGGAGGCGACGCCGATCTCCGGCCCGGCCTGCATGTAGATGACGCCGTCGGCGATCCGGGCGGCCTGGCTCCCGATGACATTGACGATGGAGACCAGGCGTGCCCCCTTCCGGCGGGCCTCCTCCATGGCTGCCAGGGTGTCCACCGTCTCTCCCGATTGGGTGATGGCCACGACGAGGGTGCGCTCGTCCACCAGGGGGTCGCGGTAGCGGAACTCCGAGCCGTAGTCCACCTCCACGGGGATGCGGGCCAGGGCCTCCAACATGAACTTGCCCACCTGGGCGGCGTAGGCCGAGGTGCCGCAGGCGACGATGACCACCTTCTGCAGCGCCCGCAGGAACTCCCCGTCCAGGCTTAAGTCGGGCAGGTGCACTTCTCCGGCGGCGAGGTCCACCCGGCCGCGCATGGTGTCGCCCACGGTCCGCGCCTGCTCGTGGATTTCCTTCTGCATGAAGTGGCGGTACGGCCCCTTGGCTGCCGAGACTGGGTCCCAGGGGACTTCCTGGACCTTCTTCGCCACCGGCGTCCCGTCCAGGCGGAGGAACTGGGCGCCGGTTTCTGTGACGACGGCCATCTCGCCGTGTTCCAGGAAGTAGACGCGGCGGGTGTGCTCCAAAAGCGCGGGGAGGTCGGAGGCGACGAACATCTCCCCCTGGCCGGCCCCCACCACCACGCCGCCGGCGTTGCCCAGCCGGGCGGCCACCAGGCGGTCCGGGTGGTCGGCGGAGAGGACGACGATGCCGTGCGCCCCTTTCACCCGGAGGAGGGCCTGCCGCACAGCCTGCACCAGGTCCCCCGACTGGGCCAGGTGCCGCTCCACCAGGTGGGCGATGACTTCCGTATCGGTGTCAGAGGCGAAGCGATGCCCTTCCCTCTGTAACTCCTCCCGCAGGGCCAGGTAGTTCTCCACGATGCCGTTGTGGACCACCACCAGGCGGCCCCGGCAGTCGGTGTGGGGGTGGGCATTGCGTTCGCAGGGTTCGCCGTGGGTGGCCCAGCGGGTGTGGCCGATGCCGATCTGGCCCCGCACGGGGTCGGCTTGGACCGCTTCCACCAGGCCCTGCAACTTGCCGGCGCAGCGCCGGATGGCGATCGCCCCATCCTGGACCACGGCCAGCCCAGCCGAGTCGTAGCCGCGGTATTCCAGACGCCGCAGCCCCTCCAGCACGATGGGGGCCGCGTCTTTCTTGCCCACGTATCCGACGATGCCGCACATGGGAATCCCCCTCCTCAAGGACGCGTGATGGGCGGCCGCGCGCCCGCGAGGGGCGGCGCGGTGCACTGCCTTCCAGCCTTCTGCGCCACTGCCATCCCCTTTGCCCGCAGGTTGCCCCACGGTGTTGTGCGGGATGGCTCGCTCTGGAGGGGGAAGAGGGCGGGGGGTGGCGCGCTCCCCGGAGGCATCCGCCGATCTGTCCGATGTTCCCAGGCGAAGGACTCGCCCGGTGAGTCCAGCCTTGCGGCTGGAAACCTCCACCTCGTCTCCATGTCCGAAGGGACATGGCCTGGCGCTACCCTCTCCCTGGCCTCTACAAGCGTTCTACTCCATAAATTTCACCTCCTTGTGCTTCTACCCTGGGACTTCCCCCCCTCCCAGGACTATGTCCGCCATCTCGGCCACCCCGCCGGCCACGTGCACTGGGGCCCCGAGTTCGCGCGCGAGTTGCTCCACCGTCCAGCCGTCCAGCGTCTCCCGGCCGGCGAGGTCCCACATGGCCCTGGGCAGCAGGAACGCGTCGGCCCCTTCGCCCCGCAGGGACTGGGCGATGTCGGCCCCGGTCAAGAGGCCGGAGACGGTCACCGAGGGGCCGAAGAAGCGGTTCTCCACGGGATGCACGGCAAGGTCCGCCCCGGCCTGGTCCCGAACCCAGGCGGCCATTTCCGCCATGACGGGGGCGATCATCGTGCCGCACACCAGCACTACGCGTTGCCGCCTTGGGGCCCGGCGCGGGTTCCGGCGCCAGCGAGATCGGAAGCGTGCCCAGTCGTCCAGCCACTGCCGGGTGAGGCCCACCCCGTTCTCCAGTTGGGGGAAACCGTCGTAGTGGGCAGCCGCGGGAACCCGCCGCCTGGCCAGGAAGTACCATTCGTCGGAGGCGTAGACCCACCGCACGCCAAACCTCGTCCGTGCCTCCTCCTGCCAGCGGCGCAGGTCCCCTAGCAGGCGTTTTGCCTCTTCCCTGGTGTATCCCCTGAGGCCAGGCGGGCTGTAGCGGGTGAGGCCCACCGGCACCACCGAGACCGACTGCACGGGCGGGACGTGCTCGCTCAGGTCGCGCAGGGTCCTTTCCAGGTGGGGGCCGTCGTTCAGGCCCGGCGTGAGGACCACCTGGGCGTGGACGGCGATCCCCATCTGCCCCAGGCGGGCCAGTTGCTCCAGGATGTCCGGCAGGTCCGGCCGCCCGAAGCACCGTGCCCGCACCTCTGGGTCCGTGGCGTGCACGGAGACGTAGAGGGGGCTCAGGTGCTGCTCTCCTATCCTCTGCCAGTCGCCCTCCGTCAGGTTCGTCAGGGTGATGAAGTTGCCGAACAGGAAGGAGAGGCGGTAGTCGTCGTCCCGCAAGTACAGGCTCTGGCGCAAGCCCGGCGGCAGCCCCTTCAGGAAGCAGAAAGGGCAGCGGTTGCGGCAGGTGCGCACCCCGTCAAACAGGGGCTCTGCGAATTCCCACCCCAGGTCCTCGCCGTAGGCGCGGTCCGCCTCTACCTCCAGCCAGGTGTCCCCGCGCCGCACGCCCAAGGTCAGGTGCTCCTCGGCCGTCAGGAACTGGACGTCCAGGACGTCCCGCACCATCTGCCCGTTGACGGTGACCAGTTCATCTCCAGGGCGCAGGCCGAGGCGGAAGGCCAGGCTGCCAGGCCGCACGTGAGCGACCCTCCCGCCCGCCTTGCCTTCGGAGACGGACACGGGCGCGGCCTTACCCCTCATCCAGGAACTCCAGATGGTCCTGCCGGGCCTGGGAGAGGTCGGCGTAGACGCCCCGGTAGGCTGGCGGGAGGCACTTGGCCAGTTCGTACATGGCCTCGGTGGTCATCTCGTGCAGTTCGGGCCGGCGGACCTTGGTCCCTTTGGGCACCAGGCAGAAGGGGCGTCCCACGGTCACCCGCACGGGGGTCCGCCGGAGGTTCCGCAGGTTGGCGGTGAAGCGCTCCGCGCCGGCGATGCCCACGGGGATGACCGGCACGCCGCTCTGCAGGGCAACGTAGGCGATGCCGTCCTTCCCCTCCTGAAGGCCGGGTTCCCGGCTGCGGGTGCCTTCGGGGGCGATGAGGAGCACGCCGCCTTTCTCCAGCACCTCCAGGCTTCGGCGCAGGGCGCGGCGGTCCACACGGCCGCGCTCCACGGGGAAGGCCCCGAAGATGCGCAGGAGGAGCCCCACCACCGGCTTGGAGAAGTTCTCCACTTTGGACATGGCGGCGGACTCGCGGGGCAGGAGGCCGGTGAGGATGACCGGGTCCAGGAAGGTGATGTGGTTGAAGATGAGGATGACGGGGCCGCGGGCAGGGATCCGCTCCAGGCCGTCCACCTCCAGCCGCAGGAGCAGCCTCATGGCCAGCCGCAACACCACCGCGAGGATCGCCCGTGCCACCTTCACCGGGTCGCCCCTCCCTTGTCCTCTCCCGCTTCAGGGGTCGCACTGCTCCACCAGGGCCAGCACCCGCGCCAGGACTTCCTCAATGGTCAGGCCTTCCGTATCCACGTAGACTGCGTCGGGGGCTTGGCGCAGCGGTGCAACCTCGCGCTCGCTATCAATCTTATCCCGGTTTGCCAGGATGCGCAACTCGGCCTCGTAGGTGGTTTCTTCGCCGCGGGCCAGGCGCTCCAGATAGCGGCGGCGAGCCCGTTCCTCTGGCGAGGCGTCCAGGAAGACCTTCAGGTCGGCCTCCGGCAGGACGACCGTGCCGATGTCCCGCCCGGTCATGACGACCCGGCCCCGTTCCCCGATGCGCCGCTGGGCTTCCGTGAGGACCTTCCGCACCTTCGGGTGGCGGGACACGGGCGACACCGCAGCGTCCACTTCGGGGGAGCGGATGTCCCAGGTGACGTCGCGGCCGTCCACCAGGACGGTGTAGGACCGGCCGTCCCGGTGCTCTGGGCCTGGGGGCAGGACCTCAATGGCAATCTGCCGCGCCAGGGCGGCCACGGCTTCTTCGTCTTCAACGTCCACTCCGAGGCGGAGGGCTTCCAGCGTCAGGGCGCGGTACATCGCTCCTGTGTCCAGAAAGAGGTACCCCAGGGTCTTCGCCAGCAGGTCTCCGATGGTGGTTTTGCCGGAGGCCACCGGCCCGTCAATGGCAATGGTGGAAGGTCGTGGCACGTTCCGCTCCTCAACCGGATGTCTTGGCTTTTGGACGCTTGGGGGGAAGCCGGCGGCCCTGCTTGCTCCGGTCCGGGCGGGGGCCGGCCAGCCCCACCTGGGCGAGAAGGGCCCGCAGTTCCCCGGGACGCAGGGGGCGCCAACGGCCCTGAGGCAGGCGGCCCAGGCGCAGGGGCCCCAGGGCCACCCGCACGAGCCGCACCACGGGGAGTCCCACGGCTTCCATCATGCGCCGCACCTGCCGCTTCCGCCCCTCGCGGATCTTGATGGATAGGACGCTCTGGCCTGGCCCCACGGGCCCCAGCAGGGCAGCGACCTCTTCGTCGTCGCCCGGGAGGACCTTCACCCGCGCCGGGGCCGTGCGGCCGTCCTCCAGGAGGACGCCTGCCTGCAGGTGGTCCAGGTGCTTCGGGCCGGGCTCTCCCTCCACCAGGACCCAGTACTCCCGCCAGTGTCCGTAGCGGGGGTGCATCAGCCGGTTGGCCAGTTCTCCGTCGTTGGTCAGGAGGACCAGACCCTCGCTCTCCTGGTCCAGCCGGCCCACGGGGAAGAGGCGTTCGTCCGTGTCCACCAGGTCCAGGACCACGGGCCGGCCGAAGGGGTCTGCTGTGGTGCACAGGTACCCTGGGGGCTTGTGGAGGAGGATGTAAACCTTCTCCGGCCGCACGTCCACCTCTTTCCCGTCCACGGTGATGCGGTGGGCGAGGGGGTCCAGTTTGAGGCCCACGTCCTGCACGGTCTGGCCGTCCACCTGCACCCGGCCCTCGCGGATGAGGTCCTCGCACTTGCGCCGGGAAGCCACGCCGGCCCGCGCCAGGACCTTGTGCAGCCGCTCCTCCCGGGGACGCCTCGGCACGGTCATGGGGCCTCTCCTTGTCCCGCCTTGCACTGCACGGCGAGGGGCTGCTGAAGGCGGAGTTCGTCGCCCAGGTAGAGGCGCCACTCCCCCCTCGGCCCCCCTTCGGCTGCAGGGACGAGGAGGCGGAAGGGCCTCGCCAGGGGTGCTTCCCAGCGGGGGAGCAGGAGGTCCCGCACCTCCGGCAGGACCAGGCGGCACTCCTGCCCGGCGAGCGCGACGCGGTTCAGGGCACGCCCCTGGAGGCGCACCGGGACCCAGTCGTAGGCGGCAAAGCCCCAGTCCAGCAGGGCTGCGGTGTCCCTATAGCGGTCGGGGCTGTGCAGGACCACGGCGATGAGGCGATGCCCGCGCCGCGTGGCGGAGGCCACCAGGCATTCTCCAGCCCAATCCGAGGTGCCGGTCTTGATGCCATCCGCGCCGGGGTAGGCTGTGAGCAGGGGGTTCAGGTTCACATACGTCCTGCCCCCCGACGTCTGAGAGGGCATGGCGACGATCTCCCGGAAGGTGGGGTTCTTCATCGCTTCCCGTGCCAGCAGCCACAGGTCATACGCGCTGGAGTAATGTCCCTCGGCGTCCAGGCCGTGGGGGTTGGCGAAGTGGGTGTCGGCCATGCCCAAGGCTTGGGCCTTCGCGTTCATCATGGCGACGAAGGCGTCCGTGCTTCCCGCCACGTGTTCGGCCAGCGCGGTGGCGGCATCGTTGCCGGAGTTCAAGAGGAGCCCGTACAGAAGGTCCCGCACCGGGAGCCTCTCCCCAGGGGCCAGGCCGACCATGTTGCCCCCGGTGTAGGCGGCGGCCGCGCTGACCACCGCTTCCTCGTCCAGGTCGGCACGCTCCAAGGTGAGGAGGGCGGTCATGATCTTGGTGGTGCTGGCCACGGCGCGTCGCTCGTGGGCGTTCTTCTCCCACAGGACCTGGCCGGTGGCCTCATCCCCCAGCAAGGCTGCCTCCGCGAGGGGGGTGGGGGGAGCCTGCAGGGCCAGCAGGGCCTCCACCTGGGCCGGGCCGAGGCGCATCCCGCCCGCGTCGCGCTCCGTGAGTGGGGGAGGGCCGAAAGCCAGGCACAGGCAGGCCAGGCAGGCCAGGGAAAGGGGGATCGCCTTCCGCTGGGTCATGGCTCGGTCCCCGAGGTCCTCTCCGCAGGGCTGTCCTCCTCCTGGCCGTCCAGGGGGGGCAGGTCCGCCAGGTCTTCCAGGCCGAAGGTCTGCATGAACTCCATCGTCGTGCCGTAGAGGATGGGCCGGCCGGCCTTCTCCAGGCGTCCCACTTCCTGGATGAGGCCGTGGCGGAGGAGGGTGCGCAGCACGGCATCGGAGTTCACGCCGCGGATGGCTTCTATCTGCGCCCGGGTGACGGGCTGGCAGTAGGCGACGATGGCCAGGGTCTCCAGGGCGGCTGGCGAGAGGGTGTCTGTGTGTTCCAGGCCGAGGAACCGCTCCACCAGAGGGGCCAGTTCCGGCGCTGTGACGAGTTGGACGCGGTCCCCTTTCCTCTGGAGGCGGAGGCCGCGCCCTGCGAGGCGCTCGCGGAGTTCCGAGAGCGCCCCTTCCACGGCGGCCTGGTCTTCCTGCAGGGCCTCGGCCAGGCGCTGCACCGTGACCGCTTCGTCGGCCACGAAGAGGAGGGCCTCCACCTGTGCCGCCAAGTCCAAGGGGAGGGAAGGGCGTCCATCGCCTTCCGACCTATGGGTGCTGGCTTCTCGGGCTTTCTTGTCCTCCATTGCCGAAACCGCTCTGCCTGTGTTATAATGGCTTATCTGGCAAGCCAACGGACCTGCAATCCACCCTGAACCTGGAGGGAACCATGCACAGAGCCAAGCCACATCTCGCGCTGCTGGCCCTGCTTTTGCTCGCCGTGCTTGCCTGTGGGCCCTGTTCCCTGTTCTCGTGCACTGCCCCTCCCCAGGAGACCGTGCCGACCATAGAAGTTTCCCAGGCAGCAGCGCAACGCCTGGAAGAGAAGCTCCGCGAGCAACTTCAGGACAACCCCAACCCCCAGTTCCTGATCCGCATCACCAACGAGGAAGCCACCTCGCTGGTCAACGCGCGCTTGGCCGAGGCACAGGAACCTCCCATTCAGGAGCCCCGCATCTGGTTCACCCGGGGGCGCATCTACGTCTCGGGGCGGCTGGTCAACATCGTGCCCACGCCCATGGATGCGCTTCTGGTGGCCACCGTCAAGGTGGTGGATGGGCAGGCCCGCCTCCAATTTGATGACGCCACAGTGGGCGCGGTCAAGGTGCCCAAGGTGGTGCTGGGCGAACTGGAACAGACGGTCAACGATGCGCTGGCCACGGCCCAGATCAACCTCACCATCACCGAGGTGCAGGTGCGGGAGGGAGAACTCGTCGTCGCAGGCCGGAAGTAGCCCTCAGAGCGTTTGGGACCACCCCCCAGCGCTCTCCTGGGATGGAGTGGCCGGTGGAGTCCCTTCCGAGGGGGCTGGGCCAGGGGCCTCTGCCCACGGGACAGCCTCTGCCTCTGGAGAGGGCATGGGGGCAACGGCCGTGGGCAAGGGGGCCTGTGCCGGGGCCATCCGCTTGGGGTGGTGGATGTTCACCTTGATCGCGTCCTTGGGCTTGCCCGCGAGTTTCAGCCCCATCTGTTCCTCAATGACCCGCCGGGCCGTCTCAATGACCTCGTCGGTCTTCATGGGGATATCCACGTCCGGGCTCATGAGGACGTCCAGGATCACCTTGAGTTCTCGCCCCTTGGCCACCACCTCCGACTTCGCCTCGGACACGTCCTGCAGGAGGTCCACCTCGTAGTTCAGGCGCCGGGCAACGGACTCCACCGAGATCCTCGCTTCTCCGCCGGCGACGCGGTCCACCACTACGTACTTGGCCCGCCGGGGTCGCCGCACCTCCAGGAGCAGGATCAGACCGCAGACGAGCATCGCGAGGATGCCTCCCAGGGTGTACGCCAGCCGGCTGGACTGGGCGTAGCCGTAGGTCTGCTGCCCGAGCCACAGCCAGGTGGCTGGCCAGACGGTGAAGATGAAAGCCGCTGCCAGGGCGGCGAGGGCCAGCAGGACCATCACCACGCGGTTGAATACGTTCATCTCCGACCTCCTGCTCGTTTGGGGAACAGTCCACCCATGCGAAGCGGTGCCTTCCTGAACGGGCTTGCCCAGGGGGATTATACACCACCCCTTCCGTTCCGTCTAGGGGAGGGGCGGGCGCGCCGCAGGTCTGCCGCGAGCACCGCCACGAGGATGCCCACTGCCACCAGGCTCAGGGGCCAGCCCCAGGCCCACGCCCTGGGCGCGTAGACCATGCGCACCTCGTGCTCCCCAGGCGGCAGGTACACAGCCCGGAAGAGGATGTTGGCGCGTGCGAGGTCCGCCGGCTGGCCGTCCACCGTGGCCTGCCAGCCGGGATACCAGGTGTCCGCGAGGACCAGGTATCCTTCTGCACCAGCAGAGACGCGGAGGACCACCTCTTCGGGCTCGTAACGCACGAAGGCCACGGCCTCCGCTGTGTGCGGCGGGGGCACGGCGAGGGCCCTCCCTTCGGCCAGGACGACCTCCTGCGCCGGGTCAAAGGCTGGGTCCCCGAGGAGCGTCAGGGCCTTCCCGTCGTCGGGCTCCACCGTGGCCCGGTGCACAAGGTGGGCCCGGGGCAGGAAGTCCAGGTTTTCGTACACTTTCACATCCCCTGAATGGACGAGGCGGAAGCGCCCGCCAGACGAGAGGACCACTGGCTGCCCCGTCTCGGTGGGGTGGTTCAAGAGGCTCATCCCCCGCAGGGCCAGCCGGGCTTCCCCGCTGAGGAGGCTCCGGACCTGCAGGGACCGGGGGATCACCATCTCCGGCAGCCGCAGGACCGTAAGGTAGTCGTGGCCTGCGGGGTCATCGCGCCAGGCGTGCACGGCGCGGGCCGGCGGGTGCGCCCGCGGCTCCTTGCCCTCGGCCGTATCGCGCCCAGCCTGCAGCGTCCAGCGGAAGGTGCGCCCGCTGACATCCGTGAGGGTCACCTCGGCTACGGGGGTCCCCTCGGGCAGGTCCGCCGCGCCTCGGAGATGCGAGACGAGACCCAAGGCGGTGGTCGGGAAGCGGGGGAGGTCCTCCACGGAGGCGTCGGGAAGCCCCGCCCCCAGCCAGGCCGTGTGCTCCAGGTCGTAGTAGAAGCCATCCACCCACACGTCCTGCACCTTGTCGGTGATGACGTATTTCACGCCAACGAGGTTGAGGAGACGGGTGGGGGGGACCTCCTTCAGTTGTTCCCGCAGGCGGCCATCTGGGAGGATGGCCTCCTCGGGGAGGAAAAGGCGCAGGAAGGCCACGTAGCGTTTGAGCGGCAGGACCCCGCCGTCGTACCCGTCCACGCTGGGCACGCGGAAGAGGAGGGGCAGGTTCGGGGCTAGGATCTCCTTTTCCTTGGCCGCCACCACAAAGTCGTAGACGGCCCGCTCGGGCAGTTGTGGCCCGAGGACTTGGCGCATCTCCAGCAGGTCGCCCGGGTCGTAGCGGATGTCCGAGAGGCTCAGGAAGCGGAAGAGGGAGGCGTCGGTCCGCAGGAAGGCCGGGGCCGTGCGCATGGAGGCGTAGGCCTCGCGCGCTGTGGGCCAGTTGTAGGGGAGGGGCCTGGAGGCGGCGAAGAGTTCCAGGGCCACGAGGAGGACGAGCGCTCCCTGGCTTGCCGACCGCCACCGGCCCCCGCGGGAGGCCGCGCCTATCGTGAGGGCACCCAGCAAGGCAATTCCCCCCCACAGGGCGAGGGTACGCGGGGCAGGCAGGTCCATGAGCCAGAGCGCGGCGAGGACCACGGCCGCGAGGGCGACCAGTCCGGCCCGGGCAGGCCACCGGGCCCTCCGCCAGGCGGTGTGGAGGGCCTCCGCGCGCTCCCGGAGGAGCCTCCGCCACGGAGCAGCACAGGCCTCCACGCCCGCGCCTGCCAGGAGGGCCATCCCTGCCGACCACCAGAGGAGCCACCGGGCCGGCGCCCGGAAGGACCGAACGCCCGGCACCCCGAGGTAGAGGAGGGGGTAGAAGGGGTTGTAGCCTCCCAGAGCCAGGAACAGGCCCGCGCCAGCGAAGGCCAGCCCAACGGCGAGGGCCCGCTTGTCCCTGGCCTCCAGCAGGGCGGCCAGGGCCAGGACCCAGCAGAGGACCCCCGCGTACCCCACGTACTCCGTCCAGGCGGGGCTGGCAAAGACCTGGCTCAGGTCCTCGCCGTAGGCAGGCAGCAAGGAATAGAGGATGAGCCCAGGCCGCAGCGAGAAGGAGACAGCCTCGCGGTAGGGGAGCCCGCCGCTGCGGACCGAGAGGCGCGCGAGTTCCAGGGTGGGGAGAAACTGCAGGGCGGCCAGGGCCAGGCCCAGGGCCACAGCTCCCGCCAGGAGGAGCACCTCCCGCAGGGCGCGCCAGGCTTCCTGGAGGCGCGCCGCGCGGTCCCCGTGCCGCGCCCGCACGAGCCGCCGCACGCCGGGCAGCAGGGTGTAGAGGGCCACCCCCGCGGTACAGATGGTCCAGGCCTGGGCATGCCCCGCCAGGAAAGAGACGCCGAGGACCGCCCCCAGCGCGCCCCAGGCCCACCCTCGGGCCCTTTGCGCTCCCGGCGCGTCGTGTTCCCATCGGTTGGGCAGGGCCAGGTCCACCAGGGCGAGTTCCAGGGGAAGCCAAGCCGAGGTGCTCAGTTGGTTCACGTGCTCTGCCTGGGCTCCCAGGAACCCGCCCAGCCCGAAGGCCATGCCGGTGACGAGGGCCCCAGGTACCCCGAAGCGGAACCCGACCCGCGCCCACAGGTAGGCGGACACGGTGGCCAGGGCAAGGTGGAAGGCGATGGTCGCCTTGACCGCCTCCGGGGCATCCAGACCTGTCAGGAGGAGGTTGGGTGGATAGAAGACCCCGGCCTGAGGGT
>Ga0123519_10013891_pt1 | contig 11520 bp, 7 predicted proteins | sample YelNatPaOPRAMG02_FD_87396 | JGI IMG/M metagenome (GOLD analysis project Ga0123519, IMG submission 87396) | Hot spring microbial communities from Yellowstone National Park - Yellowstone National Park OP-RAMG-02 (version 2) | ecosystem: Environmental > Aquatic > Thermal springs > Hot (42-90C) ... | reverse complement strand
GTGGTCGCGGCAAAGGTTGAAGGTGAAGGCCACGTCTTTGGCCGTGAAGGGAGTACCATCCTGCCACATGATGCCCTTTCGCAAGGTCATCGTGATCTCGGTGAAGTCGGCATTGTACTCCCACTTTTCGGCCAGCCAGTTCTCGTACTCGCCCGTGAGCACGGTGAACATGATCAGGGGCTCGTTCATGGTCTGAAGCGGACCCGAATGCCAGCCGTCGCTGGCGCCAGTCACCCACAGGTTGAAGCTGTCAAACTGGGGGTTAGTGCCATCGCCAGGGCCGCCACCCATCATGATAAAGGTGCGCTCGCGCGGCACTTCCTTCAACTGGCCAGCCTGAGCTGCTGGTGCCGGAGTCGCCGTCGGGGCCGCCGCCGGAGCCTCAGTAGGTGCCGCTGCCGCCGCCGGTGTGGCCGTCGGCGCAGCCGCCGGCGCCTCCGTAGGCGCAGCTGCCGCCGGCGCGGGGGTATTAGTAGGTGCAGCCGCAGGGGCCGTGGTCGGCGCCGCGGCGGGCTGCTGCGCGCAAGCGGCCAACAGCGGGGCCGCCAGAGTAGCGCTAATGCCCAATCCTATAGCACGCCGCAGGAACTGTCTCCTAGTCAGACTCATCCGTCCTAACTCCTTCCGCCTCCACAGGGGTAAACAATCGAGTTTGAGATGGTCTCAACTGTGTGCTATGGGTCCCAGTTCGTGCCAAGGTGATCGCGATAGCGAGAGCTCGGGCAGGATCCAGCACCCTCAGAATCGTGGCCCAGACGGCACACGCTCTCCTTGGGTCGCCCTCCTCCCCACTTGTTCGGCTGGCTTCACCTCCTCTCGCGCCAACTACGCTCGTTCCCCCTGGCCGAGCGTCCACCGGTCGAGCCTGACCGAGCGTTACCGGCTCGCAAAAGCAGCAACAGCGCGGGCTTGAATCAGCTCTGCGCGCCCACTCGACTCACTATTGCACCCCAACCACAGTCTTCAGACGAGGAGTACCTTTGATGAACACCTCCATCATATCTTCCGACCTCAGTTGCGGCTTGTCGTCGTAAAGATAACAGGAAGCCGCGCGCTTCTCGTCTACCCGGTAGAGTGGCGGTGTCTCACGGATGCACTTCTCCATCGCATTCGGACAGCGATTGGCAAAACGACATCCCTTGTTCGGGTCCGCCTTCTGGCCAATGCTCGAAGCGGGTGCTTCCGCTGCCCAGCGCCGGTTGACATCCGGCAACGGCACCGAGCCCACCAGTAAACGCGTGTAAGGATGAAGAGGTTTCTTCACCACTAGCTCGACATCGCCGGTCTCGCAAACGTTGCCACGGTAGAGTACCACGATGTTTTCGCTTACCTGATAAGCGGTCGTCAGGTCATGGGTGATGTACAGGATCGAGATGCCAAACTCCTGGTTCAGTTTGAGCAGGCTGCCCAGAATAGTGGCCCGCAAGCTGGCATCGATCATCGATACGGGCTCATCAGCCAGGATAACCCTAGGCCGCAACAACAGCGCCCGTGCCACCATGATGCGCTGCCTTTGCCCACCCGAAAGCTGATGGGGATGCCGCCCCAGCGTCTCCTCAGGCCGCAAGCCCACCGCCTCTAGCACCTGCACCACTAGGCTATCCCGCTCTTGCCGACTCTTGGCCAGGCCGAACTTCTCGATGGGGGTGGTCAATACATGGTCCACTTTGTAGAATGGGTTGTACACTTCGAACGGGTCCTGGAAGATCACTTGCACGTCACGCCGAAATACGCGGCGCTCACGGCCACCGATCTTTCGCAGGTCCTCGCCCTTATACAACACCTGCCCCCTGGTCGGCTCCACCAACCCCAACAGGAGTCTCGCCAAAGTAGTCTTGCCAGAGCCTGATTCCCCTACCACCGCGGTCACGGAAGGGGGATCGTTCTCGATGGTCATGGAGAAGTTCTCCAGGGCCGTCGTGTAGCTCTTGGTGAAGAAGCCCCCACCGAAGATCTTGGTGACGTGTCTCGCCTCAAGCAGTGCTGTCACTTCGCACCCTCCACCAGGAAGCAGGCCACATGCCGATTCGGGGCCACTTCCTTCAGTATCGGCTTCTCTACCTCACAACGCTCCATCTTGTAGGGACATCGCGGCGCAAACGGGCACCCCGGTATGTCTTCCAGCAAGCTCGGTGGCAGCCCCGGAATACCCTTGAACTCGCCCTTGACATCCAACGAGGGGAGACTCGCGATCAGGAGCTGAGCGTAGGGGTGCAGAGGCTTGGTGAAGATGTCGTGCACGGGCGAGACTTCTGCCATCTTGCCCGCATACATGACTCCTAGCCTGTCCACGGCCTGTGCCATCAGCCCCATATCGTGGCCGACCAAAAGCACCGAAGCTCCCAACTCCTCCTGCACTCGACGCAGGGTCTCCATCACCTGCCTCTGTACTACAACGTCCAAAGCGCTAGTGGGCTCATCGGCGAGAATGACCTTGGGCGAGAGGGAAATGGCAATGGCAATGCACACCCTCAGCTTCATACCACCCGACAGCTCGTGCGGGTACATGTCGGCTACCGATGGCCTGAGCCCAACGCGATTCAGCAAGTCCGCCGTGCGCTCTTTGAGCTCCTGCTTGGTGAGCTTGTACCCATGGTCCTGATAGCCGTCAGCGATCTGGTCCCTGATGCGCATGACGGGGTTGAGGGAGTTCATCGAACCCTGAGCAATGAGGGCGATGGCGCTCAGGCGCAGGCTCACCATCTGTTCGTCGGTCAGAGTCTGGAGATTGACTTTGCCTCCTTTGGCATACTGGCCGTTGCCGTTCTTGCCCCCGTGTCGAGCCAGAACCTGGTCGGCGCCCTCCAACCAGATCTCGCCACCCTCAATCTTGCCCGGGGCCTTGATCATGCGCAGGAGGGCCATTGCGCTGGTGGTCTTGCCCGAACCCGATTCTCCCACTAGGCCCAAACGCTCCTCAGCGAAAAGCTGGAAGCTGACCCCGTCCACCGCCTTTACCGCGCCCCGTGGCGTGTGATAGTAGACCTTGAGATCCTTGACATCCAGTACGTCTGGTTTCACACACCCCTCCTGAGTCTAGGGTTGGCTAGCTCATCCAGCCCCATAGACACCATGAAAAGCCCTACAAACAAGACCACGATGATCGCTATCGGCGGCATCCACCACCAATAGTACCCACGCAGCATGGCCGAGTAGAAAATAACCCAGTAAATGGTCATGCCTAGCGTCGGGGCAGCCATCGGGCCCAGGCCCAGCGTTTCAAGGCCGATGGAAGCCAGGATGGCGGAAGATACAGAGCCGACCAAACTGGCCAGCATGTAGGGCATCAGGTTCGGCAGTATCTCTTTGAAAATGATCTCGGGGCCGCTAACCCCCGACAAGCGGGCCACTTCCACCCACGTTCGCTCGCGCATGGTCAGCACTTGCGACCTGATGGTTCGGGCCGGCCACAGCCAAGAGTAAATGGCCACCACAAGGCCCATCTGGTCCACGGTGAGACCCTGGTCCTTGATGTTGACGGCAATGATGATCAGGATCAGCATGCCAGGAATGGTCAGCCCGACATCCACGATACCTTTCAGCAGAGTGTCGAACCAACCACGATAGTAGCCTCCCAGGAAGGCTACTATCGTCCCCACACTGACGCCCAGTATCCCGGCAATGAGGCCGATGCGCAGGGTAAGCATAGTGCCCTGGATCATCACCGCCATTATGTCCCTGCCGATACGGTCAGTGCCCAGAGGGTATTCGGCCGAGGGCGGGTGCACGGTATCTGGCACCGATAGAGCGGCGGCTCTAGATGTATCGTAAACCGCACTCCCCACCAGCCAGAAGGCCAAGAGGCAAAAGAGGAGGAACATCCCCACGAGCAGGCTTGGGTTACGGCGCAAGTACCGCCGCACGTTGCCCCAAGTGTCTTTCTTCACAGCGTAGTCTGTCGCAGTACCAGAGAGGGCTACTACGTCGGCCATATCAGGACGCCCCCTTATAAGTGATGCGCGGATCCAGAAGCGGGAGGGCCAGATCCAGGATCAGGGTGGTGGTGGCAATCGCGAAAATAATGAGCATGACGATGCCCTGGATGACGAAGTAGTCCATGTTGCGGATGGCCAGGTAAAGCAGGTTGCCGATGCCCGGATAGGCGAAAACAACCTCAACGAGCACAGCACCGGACACAACGTACCCGAGAGCAATAGCCAGAGAGGTGACCTGCGGCAGAATGGCGTTTCGCAGGGCATATTTGTAAAGCAGGGTGTTGTCCTTGAGCCCCTTGGCCTCCGCCAAGATCATGTAGTCCTCGCCCTGAACGGTAACCATCATCGAACGCATGCCCAGGGCCCAGAAGCCAATCGCCGATAGGATGAGAGATAGGGCAGGAAGAAGGGCATGCGACGCTATGTCGAGAAGCGACCTCGGATCCAGCCCAATGAAGGTGCCCGGCGTATAGCCACCGAACATCGGCAGCCACCTAAGCTGGAACCCGAAAATATACACAAGCACCAGGCCCAGCAAGTAATAGGGCACCGCCGATAGAGTGAGGAAGGGCGTGAATATGTACCCCAGCCACTTCGGCGACTTGGGCCAGGCCATTAGTGCTCCAGCCAGGCTACCTAAGAGGAACTCCAGAATAGTGGTCGAGAGAAGTAAGCCTATGGTCCACCAAATGCTATCTCTGATGATCTCGATTACTTTCTTGGGGTACTGGGAGATGGAGTAGTTGAAGTCGAGATGGATGAGGTCATTCATGTAGGTCAGGTACTGTTGCCAAAGCGGCTTGTCCAGTCCGAACTTCTCCCGATAGACCTGCATCATCTGCGTCATGCCTTGCTGGATGTATCCGCCGCGAGTAGCCTCTTGCATCAGCTTCTGGCTGACCGGATCCACTCCAGTTGTCTTTGGCAATAGGAAGTTGAGCGTGGCTGCGGCCCAGACCACGACGACAAAGACCGCGAACCTCCTCAACACGTAGTCAAGCGGCATTGATGGCTCCTTGTGCGTTCCTGACTGGCCGGAGGCAGGGACCCGGCCTACGTACGTACCAGAACTCGACGGGACATGTCGAGGCCACTCTGATTTGGGCAGTGCCTCTTAGTATTGGCTTTCAGATCCGATGTTCTTCCCGCTTCACCACCTCCTCACGATCAATGAGCTTGCAACACCTCACGGGTGGGGCTCGTAGACAAGCAGGACACGCCGTACCAATAGGTCGGCGGTCGCTGCCATTATACAAGCACCCCCATGTTTGTCAATAGACGGTGGCCTGCTAGGTCTCCGGGAAAACGGCACCAGTTCGGAGTCCCCCTGCTTCCGGTTTGGTAGAGTATAATGCCGGAAGGCGCAGGTGGCAACGTTTCCCAAATGAGAGATGGTTGACCGAGAACTCGTATTACCTCGAGCGCCAACGAAAGGGCCGAGGTAAAAGAACGACTACTGACAGACTATATAACATAAGTGGCCGGGTCCGCTTGATATTCGTCTGCGCTGCCACTAAAATTGCGGGGACTCGTGAATCGCCACTTCGCGAGGCGACAAGGTCGCTGCCAGTAACGTCGCTACTACGGCGTGGGGAAGGGTGACAATTATGCCAAGGAGAGGTTCTGTACGTCCTGAGGAGAAAAAGAAGAACGAGATCGCGTTTGCGCCGAAGTCGCGTCAGTCACTGCGCCTAGGGGTGAACACTCTGGCAAGGCTGGTGCGGCCTACGCTGGGCCCCACTGGACGCACAGTTCTGATCGATCACATCATCCAGGGCTCGCGGCCGCCCGAGGTCCTCGACGACGCCGGCGTGATCGCTCGCCGCTTCCTAGGCTTAGCGGACGGCTTCGCCCACGCTGGCGCGATGCTAGGCCGCTACTTGGCCGTACACGTGAAGGATCAGGCCGGTGACGGTGCCGCCACCGCCGTTGTGCTCGCTGACGCCATCTTGAGCGAGGCCACCCGATTGGTCGCTGCCGGCGCCAGCCCCATGGCTCTCAGTCGGGCTATCGATCGCGCCCTGCCTTTGGCGCTCGAGGAACTGCAAAAGCAAGTCATCCCGGTGGAGGAGCCGGCTCAGATCGCGCGCCTAGTGCAGGCCTGCGTGGCCGATCCCGAGCTGGCCAACATGCTGGCCGAAATCTACGACATCGTGGGAAAAGACGGGGTCGTGCTGGTCGAGGAATCATCGACACGCTACCTCGACCGGGAGTATGCCGAGGGCATCCAGTGGCAGAAGGGCTATGCCTCCATCTACTTCATCAATAACGAGAACCGCGGCGACGTCACGCTGGTAGAGCCGCGCATTCTCGTCACTTCCCATCGCCTGACCAAGACCGAACAACTGCTCCCCATTCTGGAGAAACTGACGCAGGCCGGTGAGAAAAGCCTGTTCTTGATCGCCAAAGAGATCAGTGGCGATGCTCTGGCACTCCTCATCATGAACAAGCAGCGGGGAGTCATCAGCCCGTTGGCAGTGGAAGCGCCCCACTACGGCAAGATCATGGAAGGTATCCTCGGCGATATCGCTGTCCTCACCGGCGCGCGTTACGTCCGGGAGGAGCGCGGCGACCGTATGGAAGAACTGACCTTGGAGGACCTGGGGCGAGCTCGGCGCGCCTGGGCCAATCGAGACTTCTTCAATATCTGGGGCGGGCGAGGGCGGCCCGCGGATGTGCGCAAGCGCATTCTCGAGGTCAAGAACGAGCTGCGCCATATCGATGCCACCGACGAGTACCAAGTCAAGAAGACGCGCGAGCGCCTGGGCAAGCTCATGGGTGGAGTTGGCATCCTCAAAGTCGGCGCGCCAACGGAAGCCGAGCGCCAGGAACTGGTGGCCCGCGCCGAGCAGGCGGTGCAGATCGTCCGCGCCGCCGCCGAGGAAGGCATAGTCCCCGGCGCCGGCGTTCCCTATTTGCATTGCATCGCCGCTCTCGAAGCCAAAGCCAACGCCGTGACCGCTGAACAGCGCTGGGGCTTCCAGGTGGTCGCCCGCGCGCTTGAAGAGCCGGCTCGCGCTATCTTAGAAAACGCTGGTTACGAGCCGAACCCGATCCTGGCCCAGCTGCGGCAGCAAGCGAACGGCTGGGGCTTCGACGTCAAGCGCGGCACGTACGTGAACCTGCAAGAGGCGGGCATCATCGACTCGTATCGAGCCGTGCGCATGGCGCTGGAACAGGCGGTCAGCACCGCCCGTATGGCACTCACGACTGAGGTCGTGATCCATCGCCCCAGAAACACGGCGTTAGGCCCGGCCTAAGCCTTGCCAGCGCCCGTGCGCCCGGCCACTTGTGTCAGCAACACAACCAGGAGGTTGTCACGCTCGTGAGGGGAAGGACTGCAACAGAAGTGGTTAAGAGCAACAAATGGAGTTTCGTCGGGGGAAGGCGCGGTGGCGCCGTGTCTTCATTGGCCCTTTCTCCCGCTTTCGATGAGGACCGAACCATCTTCGCCGCCACCGCAGCGGGTATCTATCGATCGCTTGATGGCGGGCATACCTGGGCAGCAGGAAACGAAGGCCGCGTGCACCCGCTGGTGGTATCGGTCGTGCCCTCGCCCAGCTATGCCAGGGATCGCACCGTCTTCGCGGCGGCTCAGGAAGGCGGGCTGATGCGTTCGACGGACGGGGGCCAAAGCTGGGAGCCAGTCTCGGACTGGAGTCGCGTTTCTCCCGTTATGACCGTGGCCGTCTCGCCCAACTATGCGGCCGACGGGACCATATTCGTTGGCAGCGAGGCCGACGGCGTCTTTCGCACTACTGACCGTGGACGCTCCTGGTCTCCCACCAATTTTGGCCTCCTCGATCTGGCGGTGATGGCCTTGGTTCTCTCGCCTGAGTTCGGCCGCGACGGGACCGCTTTCGTGGCCACAACCTCCGGCCTTTACCGCAGCCGCAACGGTGGGCGTGCCTGGCGCGAAGTGGACCTCGGACTTGAAGAGGTTTCCGCTCAAGCCCTCGCCATCTCCCCCGAATTCGGCGTCGACCGCACGATCTTCGTCGGCACGGAGACGGACGGCGTCCTCTGTTCCCTGGATGGAGGGACCACGTGGGACCCCATGAACGAAGGGCTCGGGAACCTATGCGTCAACGCGCTCGTGCTCTCTCCAGCATACGCGAGCGACCAGAGCCTGGCTGCTGCCACACCGGATGGGGTATATGTTTCTCGCAATGGAGGCCAGACCTGGGAGAACCTCGGCTCGCCGCCTGAGATCGCTCTCTCACTGGCCATCGTGCCCTCTAGCGAAGGTAACAAGGTGCTGGCCGGCACGGTGGCCGAGGGTATATACGCGGTAGACATGGCTGGGGGCGAATGGGAAGAGGCCAACGAAGGGTTGTACGCCCGCTGGCTACTGAGCCTGTCGGTCTCGCCGAATTACGCTGAAGATAAGCGCCTGTTCTGCACTTCGCTGGAGACCGGCGTCCTGCGCTCCGACGACGCTGGCGAAACGTGGGAAGTGGTGAACGAAGGGCTGACCTCGCCTCAGATGTCGGTGCTGGCACTCTCGCCAAACTACGGTCGGGACCAGACGCTCTACACGGCCGGGCCGGCCGGCCTTTTCTACAGCACCGATAGCGGAGCCAACTGGAAGGAGCTAGCCCTGCCAGTTCAGGGAATGGAGATTCACTCCCTGGCGCTCTCCCCCAACTTCGCCCAAGATGGCACCCTGGCGCTCGGATTGGCAGGCAGTAAGCTACTGCTTTCTAACGACCGCGGGGCAACTTTCAGGGAGCTTCCTCACTCATTCGGACAGACCAAGATCCAGAGCGTGGCCTTTTCACCAGGATACGCTACCGATCATACGCTGATGGTCGCCACCCAGCGACCAGGCAAGGGAAGCTGGTCGGAGGGAGTAGCAGTCTACTGCACCACCGACGAGGGGGCCAACTGGGAGTGCATTATGTCGCGCAACGGCTACAACCGCTGGCTGTGCCTGGCTGTGCCCTCCAGCTATCCCGTCGATGGCTCGATGTTCGTGGCCGTGGACGACCAGGTCTACCGACCGCTACCACAATCCCGGCAAGTGAAGCGAGGAGAGCGACAGGCCCTGTGGGTTGGGCGAGGAGTCAGCCGCCAGCGGGCAAACGTGGTATCCCTCGCTGTTTCCCCGGCCTTCAGCTATGATCGCTCGCTGTTCGCTGGCACTAGCGACGGAGTCTTCAAGTCAACCGATGGCGGCTCGACCTGGGTGCCAGTCGGCGATGGGCTAAGCAATCGGTCCATCGTCGCTGTCGCGCTATCGCCCAACTACCCCAGCGATCGCACCGTCTTCGCCGCCTCGCTCGGCGGAGCCATCTGGCGCTATCACGACGACAAGGCCTAGTATCCACCAGTATCCAATGGAGTAGCGCAGCAGCCGCTCCTACGGCTGCCGGCAGCTCCACTACCTAGGAAGGCTGTCTAGAGAGTCTGGCCTTGCCGATGGAGGAGGCGGTATATCGGCCGCCCCCTCTGGTTCTAGGGCTCTCTCTTCACGATACCCCGGCTGTCGGCGGGTCCGATACCAGTGGTCGAATATGACCTTCACGGCGGCGGCCGCTGGACTGGCCAAGCGGGTGCCCAGTACGCCACCGATCGCTCCTCCGGCTAAGACAGCGAAGATGATGAAGGCCGGCGAAAGCGCAACCGCCCGACCAAGCACGTTCGGCATCACCAGCTGGTCCTCTGCCTGGCGAAGCAGGAAGTAGAACGCGATCACCCCAAGGGCAAGGCCGGTGCCCCCCTTGGCAAAAGCAATTAGGGCCGCTATCGCTCCCGCGGTGATGGGTCCGATGAAGGGTATGATCTCGAGCAGACCGGTAAGAATCGCGACCGGCAGCGCGTAGGGCAGGTGAAAGAGAAGCGCCAACCCCAGCCAGGTAGCAGTGGACATCAGCCCCACCAGAAAGACGAGACCCCGGACGTAGCGGCTCAGGACGACGTTGATCTCGCCAGCTACCGCCCGCGCTCGGTCTCTCTGCCCAACTGGAAGCAGTTCGAAGCCGACCTCCGCCAACCTCTGGCCGTCGAGAAGAAAGTAGAAGACCAGCACCACCACCAGGAAGACACTGAGCAAGGACTCGATGGCGATGCTCAAGACGTGGAGAGCTTCGGACGGCGTTCCCACTGTACGCGTCAAAGTATCCATCAGGTAGAGCGCGGCGGCTCTGGCGCTGATCGCCTGCCCGAACAGCTCTATCCTTTCACCTCCGAACAAGTCGGTCAGGAAAGTCGTGATAATGAAGGGCGCATTCCTCATCAACTCGTGCGTCTCGCGAGCATAGGTCGGGTAGAGAAGCCAGGCCAGCAAAATGAGGGGCAGAAGCGTCAGTGCATAGAAGGCCGCCACGGCCAGCAGGCGGCGTACCCGCAGCCGCTCCTGAATGGCGTTGACCACGGGGCTGGAGAAATAGGCCAGGGCAATGGCCGCTACGAAGGGGGGCAAGATGCTCCGCACCAAATAGAGAAACAACAAGCCCAGAATAAGGACGGCGGTTACCGGAATAGGAAAACGCTCCCGAACGGCACCAGCCGGGCGCGAAGTTGCCGGCTGAATCGTTGAAACCAGCTCCGCCGGCTGCCTGGGCTGGCTCTCCACTCTACGCCCCTCCCACACAAGAGTCGTCTCCCGGCCACGCCACTTCAACTATACCAAAAGCGCGATACTCGAAGCAGGATACGCCCCTGCACTCGATAGCGAAGGCCCTCCACTAGCTTTCAGGCGGCCGCAGTCAGCTCCGCTAGCAGCTCCTCGTCCAGCTCTAGACCTAGACCCGGCTTATCTGAAGGGACGATGTAGCCGTCCACCGGCTCCGGCAAGCCACGGAGAAGAGGGCGTGCTGGCTGATCGCCAGGTCGGTGCACGATCACGCATTCGGCCATCGGACAGTTGACGCTGGCCATCATCAGGTGCAGGGCGGCCGATTGAAGCCCGCCGGCGTGGGGAATCACTGGCAGCCCGGCCGCTGAAGCCATAGCCACGATTCGTCGCCCTTCGGTAATTCCCCCGACCCAGTTCACGTCCGGCTGTAGAATGGCGGCCGCTCGCCGACTGATGAGCTCGTGGAACCCGAAGCGGGTGTACTCATGCTCGCCAGTCGCGATAGCCGTCGAGGTGATCTTGCGGTTCAGTTCAGCGTAACCGTCGATATCGTCCGGCGGCAGGCACTCCTCGATCCACTTCACTCGGTAGGGCGCGAGGCGGTCCGCCATGCGGATAGTGTACTCGACGTCCCAGGCCATATAGCAGTCGAGCATTATGACTCCCTCAGGGCCCACCTTATCGCGTGTACTGGCGACGAGCTCCTCATTGAGCCGCATACCTTCCGGGCCATCCGCCGGGCCGTAGGGCATGGCCAGCTTCACACGACGGTAACCGCGCTCCACGTAAAGGTCCACGTCGTTGCCGGTCAGGTACACGGGGATGCGGTCCTTGGTCTTGCCACCCAAAAGGCGATACACAGGCTCCCCTTTGGCTTTGCCGATGATATCCCAAAGCGCCTGGTCTACAGCGCTAATCGCCATGATCGGAAGCCCCTTGCGCCCGTAGGGCAAGGTAGCGCGGAACATCTGATCCCACAGCATCTCCACGTTGAAAGGATCTTCT
>Ga0123519_10013882_pt1 | contig 11525 bp, 17 predicted proteins | sample YelNatPaOPRAMG02_FD_87396 | JGI IMG/M metagenome (GOLD analysis project Ga0123519, IMG submission 87396) | Hot spring microbial communities from Yellowstone National Park - Yellowstone National Park OP-RAMG-02 (version 2) | ecosystem: Environmental > Aquatic > Thermal springs > Hot (42-90C) ... | reverse complement strand
GGAATTTTATAGAATCCTTGCCGAAAACAGCGTTCCATTACCTCCAAAATTAAATGAAAGTATCAGGAAAGAACTAAAAAAGTACTTAACAATTTAAAATAATGAGGTATACTAAAATAAAAGAGGGTATGGATGAATTAAGTTGTGTAGGTTAAGGATTTAAAATTATTACCATTACGGAGAGAAGAATCCTGTGAAAATTTTATATCAAAATGAAATTCTTCATCCTGAACCCGCCTGTGACGGGTCTGTAAATTGCAAGTAAAAAGTCCCATTTTTTGTAATCAAAATGATCCACCCCCTCTACAAAGTTGTCATAAGTAATCAGAGGCGTAATATTCTTTAGATTCTATTGTAGATAAAGATAAAAATTATAGAATCGAAAAGTATTTAAAGAATAGACATTTTCATTTATTTGAAAGATAACAAGATTTAAATTTAATGCTCACCAGCTCAGGCTCCTGAATTGGGATGCATGATAACTGGTGACTTTTTATTAAGGAAATTCTTATTTCCTTTTGCATAAATTTATCTTTTTAGCGCTAACTCTGTTTTGCATTTATAATTCTCAAATCTTCTAAAACCGAAAAGTTTAAATACTATTGTCACTCTTAAGTAGTATAAAATGATATACGAAATACCATTCCAAAACTATCAGAGCATATTTGAATATATGCAAAAGAATAATGACAAAGATAATCAAGATGATTTTGTTGACAGAATATTCAGTGACAAGGCTAAAACGCAAAAGACAATAGTTAAGAATTTGCTTAATGAAATAAACTTAAGGAAAGAATTACATAAAAACTTACTTACAAAAATAAATGAAGAGATTATAACTTGCGATACCTACCTTCTAAATATTCCAAATAGAAATTATTATTTGGATACCGATATAAATAATATAAATAAAAGGAGAAGTCATATTGAGGATAAGATAATACAGTTGGAGCAGGAAAAGAGATTGGAAGATTTGAAATATTGGGAAGATATGAAGGATTTATATAAAGATTTACTGATTGCTTTCAATGAATACTGGTTAGCATTCAGGAAAAAGGAGTTTCTGAATATAGCAGGAAATGAAAATTTATGATGATGTTGAAAGAGTTGGGCAGATGTGCAGGAGTTTAGAGCCAGTAATAGGCAGTTTAAAAGCTAAATCTCTATGGAATACTTATTTATCTTCTGATTGGGAACAGAGGCAGGAATTGGAGCAATACATTCAGCTAATTTGTACAAAACTTTTGAACAAGAATCCTGGAGAAAATAAGATATTACTTGTGCCTCCGTCTAAAGAAGATGCTTCTGGTGAGTTTTATCTTGGACAGATTGTATATAATGATAAAGAGATATATCCATTATACTTAAGAGAAGAAGATTTTATTAAAGATATAGTGATTGTTGCAACTACAGGTGAAGGCAAGACAAATATAGGGATGGTCTTTGCATTGGAATTACTTCAAAAGGAGATACCATTTATGGTAGTTGATTGGAAAAGAGGATGGCGTGCCTTATATTCTTTAGATAGGAAGATTTATCCTAATCTTAATAATCTTTTAATTTTTACGATAGGTCGTCAGGTTGTTCCATTTGCATGGAATCCATTCAGGGCTCCACCTGGAATTAATTACAAGACATGGTTAGCAGTGATATGTGAAGTACTTGAGAAGTCTCACATTTCAGGACAAGGAGTAGCACATGTATTTATGAAGATATATGAGAAGAAATTTAAAGAATTAGGATTCGATAGGATTGAGCCGAAAATGTGGCCTAATTTTTTTGATGGATTAAAGGAATTAGAATCAGATAAGCGAAGAAGTTATGCAAGAGAGTTGGAATGGAGGCAATCTACATTAAGAATTCTTAAAAGCTTTACATTCGGACCTCATGCAGTATGTTTTAATACAAGAAATCCAATTAAGCTGGAAGATTTACTTGATAAACCAGTTATTTTTGAATTAGATCAGGAATTGCCAAAGCCAGTAAGAGTTTTCTTTTCTGAATTGATTTTGCGTTGGATACATTTATATCGTTTATCACAGGGAGAGACTGATAAGTTAAGGCATGTTCTTATTTTTGAAGAAGCACATAATTTATTTCCAAAGAGTAAATATGAGAAGGAGACGACTAATAGTATAGAAAATATTTATAGGGAAATTAGAAGTTTTGGGCAGGGGCTTATTAGTATAACTCAGCATAGTTCACTTTTACCTCATTATGTTGCAGGGAACAGTCATTGTCAGATAGTATTAGCACTCCAGCATGAAGAAGATGTTAAGGCAAGTAAAAAAGCTCTTTTTTTGGAGAATGGGCAGGAAGATTATTTGGATAAATTAAGAATAGGGCAAGGATTAGTGAAGATAAAAGGAAGAATACCTACTTGTTTGGTTAAATTTCCTTTAGTTCCAGTAAAAAAGGGAGGAATAACAGATGAATATGTTAAAAATTTTATGGTAAGGTATTTAACTTATTTACGGTCTAAATACCACAAAAATAATCAAATTGAACCTATTTACTCTCAAGATAATAGTAATGAAAATACAAAAGTAAAAGAGTTCTTATTAGACATAGAGACCAACCCAATTTCAACAACAGTTAAACGTTATGAAAGACTTGGATTAAATAATAAAACAGGAAATGATTTAAAGAATATGTTAAAAGAAAAAGGGTTTATTGTAGATAAAGATATTATAACAAAGCAAGGAAAGATAGTTCTATTGGATCTTACATTGAAGGGGAAAGAGTATTTAAGAAGTCAGGGTTATGGTGTATCTCCAAAGTTTAATGGTCTGGAACATAGGTTTTGGAAATTAAAGATAGCGGAATATTACAAGGCAAAAGGATATAAGGTGTTAGTTGAAGAAGTGATTAATGGCAGACCTGATATTTTAATAGAGAAGAACGGTAAAAAAACAGCAATAGAGGTGGAAACGGGAAATAGTGACCCAATCAAGAATGTTTTAAGAAATATGCAAGATAAAATTGATATTACAGTTATTGTTGCTACTGATTTGTCTACTGAAACTTCTATTAAAGCATTGTTAAGGAAAGAGCAATTACTTAATAATCCGAGAATTATATTAACCAATACTTCATCATTTGAAGAAGTTCTTTAATGGAATGTTTTGTTATATTTGTTGTATCTGCTATCAAGAATGTTTTTAATGCTCTCTTTGATGTATCCCTGCCAATTATTATTAAAATGTTCCGGATATACTGATATAAAGTCTAACTTATTTTGTTTATAGACTTCTTCTTTATGTTTTGACCTTTTATTATAGCCGACATCGCCGTTTATTCCAAAGTATTCAAGAATTATAGCGAAGTCATTTAAAGTAAAATCTGGATAATAAATTTTAGGTTTATTATCATCAATGACTAATGTTGGCTTTTCATATTCAAAAAGTATATTCTTATAAGTAAGAAAATCTCCAATAGCCCTCTCTTTTGATGATTTGTACTTATAGACCTTATTTTCTAAGTTTTCATTCATTTTGAATATTTTGGTTATTTAATCTTGCCTTCTCGTATTGTTCTTTAACCATCTCATCTGTTGGTTTGCAATAAGTCATTGTGGCTTGAAGAGTTTTATGGCCTACCTGCCTTTGAACAATAGGCACCGGTAGTTTATAAATATGAATGTAATGCATTATATGTGAATGCCTTAATGAATGAACAGTAAATTTCTTTAATTGTCTGCCTAATTTGTCAGAGCCATATATTCTATTTAAACCTGCTTTGATTATGTATTTATTAAATATTTGTCTCACTCTATTCTCTGTTATTGGTTTTCTGGATGTAGTATACATATTGGATTTAAACAGATATTCTTCAGGATTTTTGATTTTCTCATCTCTTTTTGTCATTAAACCTTTGAATTTTAGGAAGTCTTTAATGTCATTCATTAGGCCTTTTGATATGTTACTTGTTCTTTTCTGTTTCGTCTTTGTATTTTCAGCAGGAAAGAAGACTGTGTTGTTATTGAAGTCCAAATGCTTTAGTTGAATCTTAACAAACTCACCAACTCTACATCCTGATTCATAAATTAGCCTCATCATTAACTTATGGTTGAGATTATCAATTACATCCATAAACTTCTGCAGTTCATTTAAAGTCAAATACCTGAAATTCTCACCAAATTTCTCATATTTTTGAGAAAGTTTCACATTTGATAAAATTTCCTCTTTTTGGACCATTTTAGCCAATGAGTTAAAGGTGAGACTCTTTTAAATTTCTAATATTCTTCACTCTTCTATACAAATGTGAAATGGGTTTAAATATTTTACTATGGTAAAAGTGAGCCGAAAGAGAACACGTTACTACGAAAGAGAAGTAAAAACATAAATAAATACTATTAGAATTAAATACTTTGCCTTGCACAAAGTCCCTTTATTTTAAAGGGTTTATTTAATTCTAAAATTGGATAAGTAAGGGAATAAGGATTAGAATTAAATGGTGGTTAAGCAATAATCTCTTTCGGGTAGTAAGGGTATAAAAGAAAGAGAAAGAGGAAAGAGAAACGAGTAGGTTTAACAGAATAAAGGCAATGCAATATGAAAGTATCCAGCCTAACGGCTGGATAATGCTAATAAATAGCAGGATGATGACTATAATTCCCGGCTGACGCCGGGAAAGATAGGAATTTTTTATCTCATAGGGGATGCTCCACCCAATTTAAGGCTTTTGTCTGCGGACAAAACCCATAAATGGGTACCCTCCGCATTTAGCCCCCTATGATAAAAAATTCTTATATAATAAGAATGTTTGTAAGGAGGAGACTATACTATGTCAGATAAAATGGTATTTGATATAGAAGTGTTTTTAAGAGATTTGTTATTGAAACTAAAGACAATAATTAAAGAAATAGAAGAAAATCTTGCAGTATTGGCACTATATACGGATACTAAGCTAGTAACTAAAGTCGTAACAGATAGCAGTGATGTTAGGAATGAATGTGAAAAATATAAAGAGATACCACGAGTAGAAAGAACTATATTAGTGGAAGATTGGGGTGACGGAATGTTGATTGAAGAAATAGGGTTTCATAGGACAACAGAAAAGGAAATGTCTTAATGATTGTAGTGATTTACTAATCTTACTTTTTCTTTATTTTTTTATTATTTCCTTTAAAAAAGACAGAATTATGAAATATTAGTGAAAGTAGGAGTGATGAAGGCGACAGATATGAAAGTTTTCAGCCTAACGGCTGACTAACACAAACAATAGTGTCGCCTTAAAATTAATAATGAACAGTTGACAAAATTAAAAAATTATATATAATTAAGTTAGGAGGTAGGTGATAGATATGGCAAGAGCACATTGGCATAATTGTGATAGTATGAAACCAGGGAAGATGATTAGCAAGACTAAATTTTGGAAGGGTAATACTGTTCCAATTAGTCTTATAAATAGGTCAGGTTTAAATGTAAGATTTTTAAAAAGATTCTATCAAAGGCAATTAGAGAATAGCGAAAAAAACGATAACAGTCAATTACTGCTATTAATGCTTTCCTCAGTTAAAACAGTTTCACCAGTAATAAAAGCAGAATCAGGAAATATTACAATCGGTGGTTGTGGAAGAGGTCCGCCATTGGGTATTGTTTTAAATATATCTGCATTTATAAAAGTCATAGGTTTTGCCTTACAGTCTATTTTTATGACAAAATCAAACAAACTGAAAAAGGCAATTGCAACAGGACTTGTTGGATTGGCTCTGGCAATGCCGATGAAAGCAAGGGCTGAGAGCTTCCTTGATAAAATTGATGTCGGCGTTTCAGCAGGAGTTGAATATAACTTCAAGAATCCGATTGATTACACTCAATTGAACAAAGATTTTAGAGAGGGAAAATATACTTTCCTGACGCCAATACCACAATGGGAAGACATTCAGGCAGGCAACTCATTTGTAATGCCTGAGATAAATGGAACAATTGACTTCAAGATAGCAGATGGCGTTAGGATTGGAGTTAAAGGAGGATATAAATCAGGAAAATCCGAAATAAAATATGACAAAAACTATGATATATATGACAGTTTGGGAAAAATCCCTACTAAATTTACTAGAAATGAAACATTTGACATCTCAACACCAACAATCGGATTAAGTGCAAAAATAGACTTAAGTAAAGACACCAAGATTAATTTAGGAGGAATCTTAGATTTCTGTTCAATAAAAGGAAACGTTGATTATACTATGAATGATAATCCAAATACTCCGATTACAGGACCTCCATGGGAATATACTCAATGGAGGAAAGCAAACTATTCAGGAAGTGGAATAATCCCATCAGTAGAAGCAGGGTTAGAGCAAAAAATTATTGACGGAATTTCTGTAAGCGTTGCAGGCGGAATGAAATTTGGAAAGGTGGAAGCAAGTGGAGAACATCTTTTCAAAGATAATACTGGAACTCTTGACTGGAAGAAAAGCGCAATAGAATATAACCCATGTTTTGATTTCAACAATTCTTATGGAAAAATAGAAGTAAAATATACATTCTAATTTTAAACTGCTAATTATAGTTTATGTAATACATCCAGAATCTGCAGTATCAACTCCACCATCGCAATCATCATCTAAATTATTAGTGCATGATCTAAGGCCATCTACTCCAATTATTCCTACTCCTTCTTGTCCAACGCTCCAGTCTTTTGTCATGACCCATTTGCATGACTGGCAAGTGTAAATCCTCTTGCAATTTTCAGTTCTTCCTTTGTCATTATACCATATTTCGTTTGTGCTACTGCCTTCACATTCTTCTCCTGATTCAATTATGCCATTGCCACATACTGCTCCAGGTCCGACACCGCCGCTTTGCGATGTGATGTTGCAGAAATATGTCTGGCATTGCGTTGAGCCTTGCCAGGCGAAGAATGCAATCTTGACTGGATTGAATTTGGTGAGATTTGCAGCTATTATTATATTGTCAGAATAAATTTCAGTGTTCGGCGGAACATCTGATGAAAGGCAGGCGTCAGTTGCATTGCAAAGCCTTGTCGTGAAGCTGTATGGCATTGTGCAAAGCCTCGACGCGATGAAAGTGTTCAAAGATGAATAATTGTAATTCAATACTTCGTTCCTTATGCAGTAGTCTTCGCTTGCCTCTGCAAGAATCTGATGCTGTATCTTGTACATTTGAGATGCAATATCGGGCTTTTCAATCCTCTGCTGATACAATCCCAAGACTAATCCAAACAGAATAAGCATTGACACGCTTGCTTCCACAATCTGAATCCAAGATTTCACTTTTTATAACTTGTATTTTTATAAAATTTTATTATCTCATCTCCTTCACTTATATTACATATCACCCTTCAACTTGTTACATTTAGCCTTTCCAACATTTCTTTTACTTCACTGCAATTATTGATTAATTGTTCTTTAGTAATAGTTATGTTGTAATTAGATTCATTTTTAGTATTTATGCTGGATTTAGGAATTGCCATTATAATAATAAATAAAACAAAAAAAGCCAGGATTATAGCCAGAATTTCACCTCTTACTTTGAACTTTTGCCTTCTTCTCATTGCTACACTAATGCAGTATACTTAATAAATCTTACCAATAAAACAAAAAGCCATTCTTTTACGCCAAATTGTTTCCCCTACTTACTGCACTTTAATTTTACTGCAATCGCACATAACATATACGAACACTAAATAATAGGCGATTGCATAATATCCGTTACACGCCCTGTCACCGCACAATAGCACGCTGCTGCGTGGATATGTTGCAGTATTGATTTTGCCTGATATAACTTTTAGTTTTCTATGTAGAAAACCCAATGCCCGCCACAGGCAGGGCATTTCCTAAAGACCCGAAAATTGGTATGAGAGATTATGCACTTTGGAATCGAGGTTCCGCTCTGATTCCAAAGCGAAAAAAAATAAAAGGCGCTTCCAAGTATTCAGCTATCCTTTTAATTTTTTCGGTCTCCGACTGCAAGAGTTAACATCCCAATTTTCTCCACAAAACATAGGTAATGGTTTAATACATTCAGGAGCAAATCACATCATCACTTCAAACCAAAATGAATTTCAAAAAATCAAAAGGAGATAAAATAAAATGAATAACGAAACAGAAAGTAAAAGTTTTAGAGTGTTGGACGGAGTAAAGGTGGGCAGGAAGATTTGTTTTTTAGACGAAATGGCAAGGGGACCGCGAGCAATATCAAACCCATTTGATAGCATAAAGTTTAATGATTTTAAAATTGAGTATTACAACCACAGGGCAATAAGCGAAAGGTATTGTATTGGTTGCAACACATTGTTTAAATCAGTGCAAGGAGCATGGATAATTGATGGATTATGTAAGGAATGCAGGAGTGAATTAAAATGAAAGCCGAAGTTTGCGATGTTTGTTTAAAGAATGGTAAGGTTAATACTGCAGAAGAACAGGTTGAATTAAGCCCTTACAGAAATTTAAAAGTAAACCTATGCAGTGAATGTAAAGATAAAGTTTTAAAGAACAGGGCTGAATTTATCGTTTATTACTGCTATATTTACGATATTGCTATTACAAAGGAAGAGATAGAAGAAATTTTAATATTAGAGCAAGAGATAGAACAATATAAAAATGTAAGTAATCATAAGTTAAAAATAGTAAAAAAAGGAGATGGTGCAAGATGAAGATAGAAATCTATTTTAGAGATTTAAACGAAGAAAAGCAAAAGGAGATATTAAGACATTTTGGTTATAGTAATGAAGCAGAATGCAACAGGGATATATTTCCCTTATTTATTTTAGAGTGTGAAGGAGGTGATAAAAATGAATAAGGAAGCAGATCTACTAAATGAATTAAATAACTTTTCAGGAACGACTTGCTATTACAAGTCTTCTTTTGGAAAGTTAAAGATTACAGAGGGAATGCATTACCTTCGGGAAAATGCAAACTGCTACTGGCTTATTGATATTGTGGAAAGCGTGCAGGCTTTAAAGAAAATAAAAGAGAATAACTGTTTTATTGTCTGGCGCATTGAAGTTAATCCAGATAGCAAAAAGTGGAAAGTAACAGCCTGGAGTGACACACCTTATAAAAGTGATTTATTGTATTTGCAGGAAGGTGAATATACTGATTTTCCACTTACAGAGTATGAGTTTTACCAGTGTGGAGATGTTTTACTTTTGAAAGGAGAATATTGAAAATGAAAGTAAGAGAACCAAATAAAAAAGAGATAAATGAATTAATTGAGTATTGCAGAAACAAATATGGATATGACGAAGAAGAAGCAACGGAAAGTGTTTCACATGCATACATAAGTATTTTTGATAAATTAAAGAGAGACAAAAGGTGATTATAACCATGAAAGATTTTGAAGTAAGATATTTACCCATTTATTTAATCAAGAACAAAGAAGTTTTAACTAAAGAAGAAAAGACAGAACATGAAATAGAGGAACCAATGCAAGAGAAAATAGAATGGGTATAATTTTAAATAATAAAAGGAGGTAAATCAAAAAATGGAAGCCGAGCAATACATAACGCAATTCAACGACCTTTTAAGCAGGCTGAACGGCAAAGGCAAGACAAATGTTGCAATTGCCATTCTGCAGGAAATAGCAAAAGACAGGAGAATGGCAGAAATCAGAGCAGAGCAAGAAAATGGTAATGGTGAGCCAGCAACACAGAAGCAATTAGATTACTTGAGAGATTTGGGTGCTGAGTTAAAAGAAGGCTTGACCAAGAAACAAGCATCAGAGATGATAGAGGAATTGCGTGCCAAACAGCAAATAATAGAAGTTGCTGTATAGAAGTTATAGATATTTGAATTTATTTAAATGCCCGGATTTTATATCCGGGCTTTTTATTTACAAAAATATGAAAGGTGGTGAGAAAGATGGAACAAAATCAATTGACTTTAGGAACTTATGAAGAAAACAAAGGGAATATTATAGATAAAGTACCAAAAACCGAAACAGTTATTAAAAAATCTGCTGTAAAAAATACTTTAGAAATTCCAAAAGATAAAATCTGGAACAAGGTAAACAGTTTTATTGAGCAATGCAAAGCTAATAAAGATAATTATGCTTATTTGGTTGTTGAATATTTTAATCACTCTAATCTTGAAACTACAAGGGAAGGCTTAAGTTTTAATGAAATAGTTGAACGGCTCTTTAAGGCAGAAAGTGACAGTTATGGGGGAATGTATGGAAATAATGTAATTGACAGGGTTGATGGTTTTAAAAATGCAGTTTTAGATTTCAAAAGTAAATTTACAATACAGCCATACAAGAAAAACATTCAAAACAATATTGTGCTTACAGATATCAATGCTGATAATGTAAAAATATTTGTCAGTGAGAAAGCAAAAGAATATCTTACAAAAAATGGCATTGATGTTGAGGCAGTGCTTAAAGAGGCTGATTTGATTAAAAGCAGGCAAGCAGATAGTGATGATTGGCTACTTGAACAGAAATTTAATGAGATAGAAGTTGGAATAGAAAAACTGAATGGTTGTATCAACTCTGATAAGAATAAAAGTAGTGATATTGGTTTAATTAAAAGATTAGATTTGGCAATAAGGGCAAAAGCAGGGATTAAAGAAGAATATAGCAGAAATGTTCCATTATGTCCGCCTGAATACAGCAACAAGACAGTCGAAGAATTGGTTAAATTAAGATTAGAAGCCCAGAAAGAGTTACAGAATTTGAAGGCAGATGAGGAATGTTTTTATAAGGTGCACAGAGGAGAAATCACTTATGAACAATTAAAGAAGATGATGTTAAATAAAATGATTGAAAATTCTGCATTAGAAAATCAAGCAAACAAAGAAATTAATGTTCAATCTGAAAAGATTGTATTCAGTCAGGAGGTGAAGGCAATGGAAAATAACAAGCCAATAGAAGTAATAAAAGGTGAAAATGGTTTGCAGGTGAGCATCTGGCAGAACAACGGCAGAAAGTCTGCTCAGCTGACTAAAAGTTACAAAGATAAAAGCAACGAGTGGAAGAAGCAGAGCATAACCTTTTTTGACGAGAAAGGAATAGACAATGCAATAAACCTACTTCAGCAGGCAAAAGAAAAGATGCAGTAAAGCCTTAAATCCAAAGGCAAGAAAGCCCGGGTTTGTGTAGAGTGAGCTCGGGCTTTTTTTTATTTTTGAAGGAGGGATGAACAATGACTAAAAAAAGAATAAGCAAGAAGTTACAGGAAGAAGTAAAAGGGCTAATAGTTCGCGATGCAGATGTTGTTGCTAAAATGATTTGTAAGGCAATTGTTGATTATGAAGTTAAGGATGTATCATCTAGTTGGCAGAGGTTGCTTAAAAGCGATATTTTTTGGGGTGCGATTCAGGATGTGCTTGCGACTATTCCGAGAAAAAAGTAGTCAATATTTTAAATGTAATCAATAAGAATGCCCGGGTGAATATCTCGGGCTTTTTTATTTTTGAGAGGTTAATAAATATTACATTATCCCTTTATTTTCATCTCTAATTATACAGTCTTCTTCATGTTCTTCCATCAATGCTTCTACAACATATTTTAAAACATTAGGTTGATTATAGTTTTTAATTATTATTTCTGCAGTTT
>Ga0123519_10013878_pt1 | contig 11526 bp, 13 predicted proteins | sample YelNatPaOPRAMG02_FD_87396 | JGI IMG/M metagenome (GOLD analysis project Ga0123519, IMG submission 87396) | Hot spring microbial communities from Yellowstone National Park - Yellowstone National Park OP-RAMG-02 (version 2) | ecosystem: Environmental > Aquatic > Thermal springs > Hot (42-90C) ... | reverse complement strand
GGACGAATGGAACTCGAAGGCCTTTGGCAGAGTCCCAAAAGAAGTTAGAGTCGAGATAGCGATTGGGACAGAAGACGGGGAGGAGAAGGTATTTGTCGTTGAAAAGACAATCCCCTCGGCACTGTAACGAGGAGGGTTTTATATTAGTGCTCGTCCTCATCATCATAAGCGTGCTATTCCCGATTGTCCTTGCCTTTAATTCCTCCTCCATGATAAGCTTCCTACAGGCATCAAACTTCAGGGATTCCATATATGCGCTCGAACTGGCACGTTCGGGCATAGAAGGGGCGATTGCCCTTATCGAACAGGACGATGCAAGTTACGACTCTGAGGACGACAAATGGGCCATCCTCCTCCCTATGATCTCTGTGGGCGAGGGGGTTCTGAATGTGAGGATCGAGGATGAGGACAGGAAGATAAACGTGAATCAGCTCGTGAAGAACAACACCGTCGACAGGAGAATGGAGAGGCATCTGAGAAGGCTGATAGAAAGATTGGGGGGAAATCCGGACGTCGTGGATGCACTGATCGATTGGATCGATGCCGATAACGAACCGACTGGGACCGGGGGGGCGGAGGAGTCATTCTACAGAGAAATGGGCTATTCTTGCAAGAACGGTCCCCTAGAGGTAATGGACGAGCTCTTCCTCATAAAAGGGTTCGACAAGGAACTTCTTGTGGAGAAAGGTCTGAAAGATTACCTCACGATCGAGCCGACAGACGGTAGAATCAACGTGAATACGGCCCCGCTAGAGGTGCTTCTGGATCTACATGAAGAGCTGAGAGAGGGTCTCTGTGAAGAGATAGTGAGAAAAAGAGATGAAGTACCGTTCAAGAAGTTGACGGACGTCAAGGAGGTTATTGGTTTTTCGGAGAGCCTTTATGCTAAGATCGCTCCTTTCATAAAGGTAAACTCCACCATCTTCAAGATAGAGAGCAGCTACTCGATCGGAAGGATGAGAAAGACCGTTACTGCGGTGGTGAAAAGGGAGGGAGATGGTGTGAGGATCGTGTCCTGGAGGGAATCGCTTTGAGAAAGGGTTTCGCTGTTCTGAAGTTCAATGGTAGCAATTATCTTGTGAGCTGTGAAGCAAGAAAGAAGAAGATAGCATTGGAGTTTAGGGAGATAGGGAGCACAGAGGCCCTTGAAGGCAGAGACGTTACGGTCTCGCTCCCCTCTTCTCAGGGGTTCCTCGTGCTGCTTTCCTTTCCATTCAGGGATAGGAAAAAGATCGAGCTTGTCCTCAAGAATGAACTCGAGAGGGTCCTTCCCCATCCTGTAGATGATATGGGGGTAGACTTCCTAGAGATGGGCCAAGGACAGGTTCTATGCTTGGCTGTCCAAAGGTCGGTAGTGGAGGGGGTAGGACAGAATCTGAGACCCGTATGTGTAACGACGAATGTGCTTTCGGCCCTTTACGCCTTCTCTTTTTTCGAGGCACCCAAGGAGAATGATTATGCCCTGCTCTACATAGAGGGAAGTCTGCTCTCGGTCTTTCGATTCCAGGAGGGAACCTTGAGGCTTCTAAGACAGTCTCTTTTCGAGCCCCAAAGCCTGTGCGAAACTATAAGAGAATACCTAGGAGAGGAAAGGGTGGGGACTCTGTATCTTATCGGGGCAGCCGACTCAAAGCGGTACGAGGAGATTCTCCTAAGGGAGATGGGGGTGCATATAAAGACTCCCTCCATCTCCAACTACGTGGAGGCGGAGAGTTACCCCCATTGGATATGGTCAGCGGCAGGAGCCGCACTCCTCTCCCTTGATCCGAAGGCCCACATAAACCTCCTGAAGGGTGAGAGAAAGTCTCATATCAGGATGGCCCACGTGTTTTCATCTGCTGCCCTAGTCCTGTTCACGGTATCACTCTTTTTCTTTATACTCGCCTATACATACCTTTCCTTGAAACGCAATGTTCTTAAGGAGCTTACTCAGGAAGAGCTCAGGATATACAAGAGCCTCTTTCAAGGGTCGCCCCCCGTCACAGAGGTAGAAAGGATAATCAGAGAGAAGGTGAGAGAACTGAGCGCCGAGAGGGTGGGATCCGGACAGGTTTCCCCTCTTCGTGTCCTGTCTGAGCTCAGCAGGTCGATTCTGCCCTCCATCGACGTAAGACTGACAGAGTTCAATTTCGATGGCAAGGGCTTCGTTATCTCGGGCGCCACGACTTCCCTTTCGAACTTGGAAAAGATAAAGGAGGCATTGGCCTCAAGTGATTCTGTCTTGAAGGACATAGTCGTAGAGAACGTGGATCTTAGTGGAAACCAAGTGAAGTTCAAGATAAGGGGATCACTCTGACGTCTTTCATCAAGTCGGTTCCGCAAAGGATTGTGGTCCTTGTCCTTCTCCTTCTCAGTATCCTGTTCCTTTCTTATGCCTATACATTTCGGAGAGATGCAAAGGGGTTACAGCACCACATTTCGCTAAGGCAGAAGGAGCTAGGGAACATCATAGCGCTTAAAAGGGAGTATCTTGAGAGAAAAGGGATGAAGGCAAACATCTCCCAGCAAGAGAGGCTCTCCCTATCCCTCCTCGAGGAAGTCGTATCTAAGACCATAAAGGGAGGTAAACTCGTTGCGCTTAGGCCCACGACGCTCAGGCTAGGAAAGAACACTGTGGAGAAAGGAATCGAGGTCAAGATAGAAGGGGCGACCCTCGGAGATGTTGTGGGCTTCGTGGGAACGCTGGAGAGGGCAGGCCTTTCAGTAAAAAAGTTTCAGATGCAGCTCAAAGAGGGCAAGTCTGATCTCATCGATTTTCTGGTTGTTCTTTCGGAGGCATGATGGAGAGAAGAGCAAGGGAAAGGATCTTCCTCATCCTAGGTCTTGTTGTCGTGTTTCTCGTGGTCTTTCTTCTTTCTTTGCAGCTTCTCTTCCCTTACAAGAAGGCACTCGGGGTTCTCGTGAGCAGCCTCTTTTCCGAGAGCAAGATCAAGTTTTCCGTTGTTGGCGCCCAGATGCGGGCGTATCGCTTTCATGCCTCAGAAGTAAGGATCGGCTATGAGGACTTGGCGTCACCGATCCTCTGTGTTCGAAATGTGGAGATTAGGTGCAACCCCTTTGCTCTTCTTAAGGGGGCCTTGGGCATAAGGGGCGAAAACTACTCGAGCCCGGGAAGAATGGTCCTTACCATAGAAAACATTCCAATATTCTCTAGGAGGACACCCATCCTGCTCCTGCAATTCAAGGATGTTCCGGTATCGGCTTTCGTGCAGGGGCAGAGTCCTTTCAGGGCAATAGGAGGAAGAGCAGAGGGGTGGATAAAGGAGCAGATATACCCTCTGTCTCCAGAGAGAAACAAGGGGAGTTTTCTCATCAGAATAAGGGATGGCGAACTGGAGGATCTATACCTGAAGCCCCTTCCTAGGTTCGCCCTGCCTTTTAGAGAGATCTTGCTCCGGGGTTCTTTTGAGGGTAACGTGACGAGGATAGACCGACTCGTTGTGGAATCGGCTCTCGGTTCCATCTCGGGAGGTGGGACTATTAGCAAGATTGAAGGCGAACAGAAGCTAGAGGTCGCCCTCTCCTTGACAGGGTTCAAGGGGACCCCTGCCTGGGGAAGAAGACAGATAAAGGTTACAGGTTCCATTCAGAAGCCAAGCTTTGAATTCAGGTAGCAGCTTAAGGAGCACGGGATGCTATGCGGTTCTTGGACTTCATAGCTAGCCAGGGGTCACCTTCCGGAAGGATCACCATAAATGGATACTGGAAGGGAGATAAGAAGGACCGTCCTATGAGCTGCTTTAACAACAGTAAGAGCGTTGAAAGGACGGTATATGCCGTACTGAGTTACCGACCAATGGGGAAGGACACCCTTGAACTTACGCAGAAAGCGTGACATTACCTAGCAAGGCTGTCGCTTTCCCAGCTAGGCTTCGATATGGTATGATCTCTTTGTGTGGTTAAGCATCTTCGTGATCTTCCTTTGCATCCTCTTCAATGCACTCTTTTCTGCCTCTGAGATTGCCCTTGTGAGCGTAAGAAAGAGTCGTGTGAAGAAGCTCATGGAGGAGGGCAGAAGGCACGCCCATGCCCTTTGCGAGCTGAAAGAAAGGATGGGGGCATTTCTCGCGACTATCCAACTTGGCGTCAACCTCGTCGGCATTATCGCCTCAGCTGTCTCCGGGGCGATCGCGGTCGAGAGGATCAAGCCCTTCTTTGAGCGGCTCTCCATCCCTTTGATCTCAAGCTCGGCAGGCGCCTTCTCGCTCGCCATAGTGGTCTTCCTCATCACGTATGCCTTCATAGTATTCGGCGAGCTCATCCCTAAGTCTCTCGCCCTTGCCCATCCGGATACGACAGCCCTCTCCCTTACCCCTTTTGTGAGGGCCTTCTCCGCCATCTCGAGGCCTGCCGTTAAGGCCCTTGTGGCGAGCACAGACATGATCCTCAAGCCCTTCGGAGGCACGAGCTCCACGGAAAGATCCTACATCACGGCCGAAGAAGTAAAGCTTCTCTTAGAGGAGGGAGGTGATGAGGGGATATTCGAGGCGGAGGAAAAAGAACTCATAAAGAGTGTCTTCGAGTTCTCCGATACCTCGGTGAAAGAGGTGATGGTACCGACCATGCGGATGGTGACGGTTCGGATGGACATGTCCTTCGAGGAGATAAGAAGGATCATCTTGGAGGAGAAGTTCTCCAGGTATCCTGTCCTCGGCAGCGACCTTAACGACGTCCGTGGCATCCTTTACGCCAGGGACTTTTTCATGACCATGGCCAAGGGGGAGCCGTTCGATATAAGGAGAGTGATGAAGAGACCACTTTTTATCCCTGAGACGATGAAGATAAGCAATCTCATGAGGAAGATGCAGAGAGAAAGGGTCCATATGGCCATCGTCGTCGATGAGTATGGGTCAGTCTCCGGCCTTGTAACTATGGAGGATTTGCTCGAGGAGATCGTCGGGGAGATAAGGGATGAGTACGATACGGAAAGCCCTGTGGTTCAGCTCAGGGATGGTTCCCTCCTGGTAGATGCGTCGATAAGTATTGCGGATCTAAAGAAGTATTACGGCGTAGAGCTAGAAGAATCCGACGAGTACGAGTCACTGGGAGGACTCTTCATGACCGTTCTTCAAAGGGTGCCAGAGAAGGGCGATACCATAGAGATGAAAGGCATGAACCTAAGGGTGATTGAGACAGAGGGACCGAGGATTGTGAAGATCAAGATTGAAAGAAGCTGAAGACTACTTCGCCTGGCTTATCCTCTCCATCTCCTCGTAGGAGATGTCGAAGTTCGCATAGACCTTCTGGACGTCGTCTGAGTCTTCCAGGGCCTCTATAAGCTTTAGCATCGTCTCTGCATCCTTCCCTTGCAGCTTCACAGAGGTCTTGGGCAGCATGGTAATTTCAGCGACGAGGTATTTTACACCATTCTCGTCGAATACCCTCTTTACCCTTTCGAAGTCAGAAGGCTCCGTTATTACTTCGATCTCTTTGCCGTCGTCCCTTATATCTTCTGCACCGGCCTCCAAGGCCAACTCCATTATCCGATCTTCGTCTACGCTTGCCTTATCGAAGGAGAGGTATCCCTTCTTGTCGAAGAGCCAAGAGACGCAGCCTGCCTCCCCTAGACTACCGTTCAGTCTCGAAAGGATGTGGCGTATATCCGCTGTAGTCCTCTTCTTGTTGTCGGTGAGTGTCTCGATAAGAATAGCCACGCCTCCGGGACCATAGCCTTCATAGATACACTGTTCGTAGTTCTCACCGCCCTCCTGGCCGGAGCTTGTTCCTCTCTTTATGGCCCTCTCTATGTGTTCCTTTGGCATGTTCTCCGCCCTAGCCTGCATGACTGCCACTCTCAGTCGAGGGTTGGCTTCAGGGTCAGGCCCGCCAAGCCTTGCAGCAACAGTAATCTCCCTTATGAGCTTCGTGAAGATCTTCCCCCTCTTTGCGTCCATAAGACCTTTCTTATGTTTTATGCTGCTCCATCTGCTATGTCCCGACATCTCCCCTCCACGTCAAATGGGCGGTATTGGATTCGAACCAACGACCTCTGGTATGTGAGACCAGCGCTCTCACCAGCTGAGCTAACCGCCCATGAACACACAATATGATACAAAAGTCCGGTGAAGCAGTCAATAACCGTGCTCTTTCGGGTTAGGACATAGTATATGGAATACGCTGTCGCCTTGGTTTTCTTATACTTGACGTTCCCCGTGGCCATGAAGATATGAAGAGAAGTCCCACCGCTTCTTGACATGCCCGTTTTCATTCTGCTAACCTTGTCTTGTGAACCGGCAGCAGGTAGTGAAGATCTATTCGAGGTATGCCCCATTCTACGATCTCCTCTTCTCACCCTTTTTCTTACCAAGACTCAGGCTTGGCATAGAGAAGCTAGGAATAAGAGAAGGCGACAGGATATTGGAGATAGGTACAGGAACAGGTCTTTCTCTGCCCTTCTATCCCCCCTACTGCCGCGTCTTTGCAGTGGATGTAACGAGAAGGATGCTGGAGCATGCGAAGAGAAGGGTGACGAGATACGGGCTTTCCCATGTTACGCTCTGGGAGATGGATGGCGAGAAACTCACCTTTAGGGACAGCGTCTTCGATCACACGGTCCTGCCCTTTGTGGTAAACGTCGTGCCCCACCCAAAGACACTCTTTGAGGAGGTGAAGAGGGTCACTAAGACCTATGGCAAGATCCTCATCATAAACCACTTTTCAAACGGCAATGGCATGTTGAGTCGGCTGGAGAGGCTCCTTTCCCCCCTTTTCTTGAAGCTGGGATGGAAGATCGATTTCCCCTTTGCTGCACTGCAGTCCAGTTTTAGCCTCTCCATAGCGGAGACGACAAAGATGAGAAGATTCGACCCTTGGTTCATCGTCACGGCCATAAACTCAAAGAGATGAAGGTCGCAGGGATCCAGTATCTGTGTGTAGAAGAGAAGGGGAAGAATACCGACAAGGCCATGAAGCTGCTCGACCTCGCAGTATCGAAGGGTGCCTCCATCATCTGCTTTCAGGAGCTCTTCAACGTTCACTGGTTTCCTAGGGAGAGGAAGCATGAGGCCTTCCAGCTTGCCGAAGAGGCATCAGGTGAGACAGTCTCCCTCTTCAGAGAGGTGTCCGAAAGGGAGAAGGTCTTGATCGTGCTCCCTTTTTTTGAAAGGGAAGCGTCTAGGTTTTACAATACGGCCATTGTCATAGAGGATGGGAAGATCTTGGGCAGGTACAGGAAGATTCATATACCTGATATCCCCTTCTTCGAAGAGACGTTCTACTTCGACGAAGGAGACTTGGGCTTTCCTGTCTTTCAAACCAGATTCGGAACCCTTGGCATCCAGATCTCTTGGGACAACCTTTATTCGGAGGGGACGAGGATCCTTGCCATAAAGGGCGCAGAGATACTCTTCGCCCCTACGGCATGCGCCTTTAGGTCGCAGCATATATGGCAGACTGTGATTTCAGGGAATGCCATTACGAATGGCCTCTTTGCCATGAGGGTAAACAGAACCGGAAGCGAAAGGGGTTTGGACTTTTATGGCATGAGCTTCTGCGTCAACCCCGAGGGAGAGCTGATAGCGGGCCCCACAGGCATGGCGGACTCTATCCTCTTTGCTGAGATAGATCTGGAAGAGCTGAGGTACGTAAGGAGGAGCTGGCCCATCATGAAGGGTAGAAGGCCCTCTCTGTACAGGGAGGTTGTGGAATGAGGCAGGAGGCCTCCTTGTGTGTTATCTGCGCCTGGAGAAGGGACTGCCAAAAGAGGTTCTTGAGAAAAGAAGGTGTAGGCCTCAGATGTCCTGATTTTTCAAGGGACATAACGATAAAGGACGCTAAGGAAGATGCTGAAGGAAGCGATAAGAAGGGCACTCAGAGAGAGCCTCGAGATCTGTGAAAAGAAGGGACTTTTTCCTGAGGAAGAGAACCTTTCCATAGAGATCCCCAAAGAAAAGGCCCATGGAGACTATTCGACGAACGTGGCGTTCCTCCTGTCCCGAAAGACGGGCAGGCCTGCAAGGGAGATAGCGGAGGCCATCTGCCAAAATCTCCATCCGCCTCCAGTCTTGGAGAGGGTAGATGTTGCCGGAGGTGGCTTCATAAACTTCTATCTCAAGGATGAGGGTGTAAGGGAGTGCTTCTATGAGCTTTACAGAAAGGGTATAGATGCCTTCCTGCCCTCATTCGGCAAGGGAAAGAAGGTGCTTGTCGAGTTCGTAAGCGCCAATCCTACAGGTCCCCTCCACGTAGGACATGCGAGAAATGCAGCCTTCGGAGACACGCTGTCGAATATTCTTGAGGTTTGCGGGTTCGAGGTGACAAGGGAGTACTACATCAACGATATGGGCAGGCAGATAAGGGACCTTGGAACCTCTATGCTTCTGAGATGGAGGGAGTTGCACGGGCAGGACGTGGAATTCGACGATCGCCTCTACCAAGGAGACTACATAAAGGAACTGGCAAGAAGGATAGACGAGGAAGGGATCCTTTTGCCCGGGGAAGAGAAGGAGAGGATAGAGTTCCTCGGTAGGTTTGCCGCTGACCTTATCATGGATGGGATAAAGAAGGATTTGGAGGACTTTGGCTGCAAGTTCGACCAGTTCTACAGGGAGAGCGATCTTTATAGGAAAGGATGCGTCGATCGGGTACTCCACCTCCTGAAAGAGAAGGGCATGGCCTATGAGAAGGATGGAGCCCTCTTTTTTAGGACAGGGCTTTTCGAGGAGGATGAGGACAGGGTCCTTGTGAAGTCGGACGGCGAGACCACGTACTTCGCCTCTGATATTGCCTATCACAAGGATAAGTTCGACAGAGGCTTCGATCTTCTCATAGACGTCTGGGGTGCCGATCACCATGGATACGTTCCACGGATAAAGGCCTCTCTAGAGGCACTGGGAAAGGATAAGGAGAAACTGAAGATCTTACTCATCCAGTTCGTCACTCTGCTTAAAGACGGAAGGCCCCTTGCCATGTCCACACGCAGGGGCGAGTTCAGGACCCTGAGGGAGCTTCTCTTTGAAGTGGGGAAAGATGCTGCGAGATTCTTCCTACTGACCAGAAAGGGTGACGCCCACCTCGAGTTCGACATCGACTTAGCAAAAAGGGCCTCCAATGAGAACCCTGTCTACTACGTGCAGTATGCCCACGCAAGGATAGAGAGCGTCTTTAGGGTTGCAGGGGAGATGGGCATAGACTACAGTAGGGGGCAGGACAAGAATGTGGATCTTTTGCGCTTGGACGAGGAACTCGAGATAATGAAAGGGGTATTCCAGTTCTTCGATGTGCTCGAGGGAAGCGCAAGGGCCCTCGAGCCGCACAGGCTCACCTTCTATCTCGTTGAGCTCGCCCAAAGGTTTCACAGTTACTACAATGGCGTCCGCATAATAGGGCCGGAGAGGGACCTTACCCTTTCTCGCCTTATGCTGCTCGACGTGTTGAGGGAGACCATAAAGAGGGGGCTCCATATACTTGGTGTCTCCGCACCGGAAAGGATGTGAATATGAAGACTCCCGCCAAGAAGAAAAAGAAGGGGACGCTGAGGGAGTACGCCGAATCCCTCATCATTGCCTTCGTAATTGCCTTTTTTGTGAGAAGCTTCTTCATCCAGGCCTTCAAGATACCCTCGAGTTCAATGGAGCCCACACTCCTTGTGGGGGACCATATCCTAGTGAACAGGCTGAGTTACGTCGTGAAGGTGCCTATTTTGGACAAGATCATCTTCGAGATCTCGAGACCAGAAAGGGGGGATGTAGTCGTCTTTAGGTACCCACTGGATAGGAGTAAGGACTTCATAAAGAGGGTGATTGCGAAGGGAGGGGACACATTAGAGATCCAGGGCAACAGGATTTACATAAATGGAAAGAGGATGGAGGATCCGTGGGGATACTACGAGTATGAGACCCGCCCCTTCCCGGAAAAGGAGCACATTGGGCCCTTGAAGGTGCCCGAGGATGCCTACTTCGTCATGGGTGACAATAGAGACAAGAGTTACGATAGTCGGTTTTGGGGATTCATAAGGCAGGAGGATCTTGTGGGCAAGGCCCTGGTCATATACTTTTCCTGGGACCGTCACGCAAGAAGTATTCCTCGTTATGTGAGGTGGGAAAGGATAGGAAAGCTTATAAAGTAACGGCGAAGGGATTGGTCAGAAGGATCGTGTCGTCCCTTTCTGGGCCGGTGGAGATGATATCTATCCTTGTCTCTAATAGCTCCTCCAGCTTTCTCACGTACTCCTTCGCCTTCTGAGGTAGGTCTTGGTACCTCTTCAATCCTAACGTAGAGGTTCTCCACCCATCCATCTCCAGGTAGACGGGCTCACATCTTGCAAGGTCGGTGGTTGAGAGAGGTGGCTCCTTAAGGACCTTCCTTCCGAGCCTGTAGGCGTAGCATATCCTTATCTTTTCGAACACATCCAGTACATCTAGCTTCATGAGGGAGATCCCTCTTACGCCATTCAGCCTCACGGCCTTTCTGGCCATCACCGCGTCGAACCATCCGCATCTCCTTGGCCTTCCTGTGGTAGATCCGAACTCTCCACCTCTCTGCCTCATGAGTTCCCCCTCTTCACCTTTTAGCTCCGTTGGGAAAGGCCCCTCACCCACCCTCGTTGTGTATGCCTTCATGACTCCTTCCACGTAGTCCACGGCATTTGCAGGGAGGCCTGAACCGCAGGCGATGTTTCCTGCAAGCGTATTGGAAGACGTCACGAAGGGATAGGTACCGTGGTCTATGTCCAAAAGCGCACCTTGAGCTCCCTCGAACAGGATGGCCTTCTTCTGTTCCACGCAGTTGAGCAGAAAGGAGGAGGCATCCCCCACGTAGCCCCTCAAGAATTCCCTGTACCGGTCGTAGCTCCGCAATATATCTCTCATCTTGAAGCCTTCCTCTCGATAGTACCTTTTGAGGAGGAAGTTCTTTATTTTCAAGTTCTCCTTCAGTCTTTCCTTGAAGACCTTCCTGTCCATGAGGTCTATGACCCTTATCCCCATCCTCGCAGCCTTGTCTTCATAAGCTGGTCCAATTCCTCTACCGGTGGTGCCTATCCTTCTACCCTTGGATTCTCGGAGGGAGTCGAGCTTCCTATGGTAAGGGAGGATGAGATGGGCGAGTCCACTTACAAGTATCCTTTCCTTCCCACAGGGGAAGCCTAGGCTATCAAGTTCCTTTACCTCCTTCTCGAATACTTCAGGGTCGAAGACGACCCCATTCCCTATGACGCATTGCTTGCCTTCGTTCAAGATGCCTGAAGGTATGAGGTGGAGTATGATCTTCCTGCCGCCAATGACGATCGTATGACCCGCATTCGGTCCGCCTTGGAATCGGACTATCACGTCAGCGTAAGAACTCAGAAAGTCTATTACCTTCCCCTTTCCCTCATCACCCCATTGGATCCCTATCACTGCCACGTTGCCCATCGCGAAAGCGAGCAAAATGTACGACAAGGAGCAGACATTGTCAACATGGGATCAGGGATGGGCTGTCTTTTGTCCGCAGTATGGGGCCTGTGAAGTGTTGACAGGCCCCCGGCAGGATGCTACAAGAAAGAAAAAATGGAGACAGGGGGTGTCCATGATCTTCTGGCTTTTTCAT
>Ga0123519_10013877_pt1 | contig 11526 bp, 7 predicted proteins | sample YelNatPaOPRAMG02_FD_87396 | JGI IMG/M metagenome (GOLD analysis project Ga0123519, IMG submission 87396) | Hot spring microbial communities from Yellowstone National Park - Yellowstone National Park OP-RAMG-02 (version 2) | ecosystem: Environmental > Aquatic > Thermal springs > Hot (42-90C) ... | reverse complement strand
TTGTTCGTTTGGTTACTGCATAGGGACTGATGGGAAACATTACGGGGTCCTCCTCGGAATAAGGGATGGCTTTACTTCCTCCGTATACCGATGAACTGGACGCAAATACAAGATGAGAAGGACGGATATCCCGACAAGCATCCAATATGTTTTGCGAACCGATAATGTTTATTCGGTAATATTCCTCTGGATTTTCAAGAGAAGGACGAACACCGGCGCGGGCGGCAAGGTGAACCACTACATCCGGTCTTTGTTTTTCAAAAATTTCATATAGGGTTTCTCTGTCGCATATATCTGCTTCATATAATGTGAAAAGGTCAGATTTGGAAGCCGTTTCTATATATCTTCGTTTTATCTGTGGGTCATAGGTTGGACTAAAATCATCCATTCCAATAACCTCATGTTTGCATGCTATAAGTCGGTCTGCAAGGCTGGAACCAATAAATCCCGCTACACCTGTTATTAATACTTTCATAAACTTCCCCTTATGTTATTTACATGGAATTAAAAGTGTAATAAAAAAACTTTTCAAAAGGCAAACCTTTTGATTTTTTTGTTTCATTAAAGGAGCTGTTATTTATGTTTATATCTCCGCAAATCGGGAATAAATTTTTATTAAAGAAAATATTTTCTATGCCGATAATAAATATTGGAAGCCGACACATGGAGGTTGAGGCAAAAGACACGGAAGTCAGGAATGCCTGAAAGGGCAAGCATCCAGAATAGCGCCATGACAGAAGACTGTCGTGGCGTTCTTATTTTAAATTGTTATGAATTAAATCAATTGTATTTTTTCCTACCCATCGTTCATGGTAAAAAGACTATGCAAAAATCCGCTATGTATATGTAATGTATAGCACACATTAATCCTGTTATTACTATAATCTAAATCCGCTCTTATTTGTAATTCCATTTTTGTCACCAATATTTATCGTGAAACAAATGTTTATAAAATTATGTTATATTTTATAAGAATGTTTTTTTGGAGTGTAAACATGGAAAATTTGGCGAAGTATCAACAGTATGCAGAAAAAATAACAATATTTAAAGAACTAACAGCTGAAGAAGTTGCCCATCTTCTCAAACAGGGGAGGGTTTTTGATTATCCTCAAGGAAAGACTATTTTTTATGAAGGGCAATTAGGTTCGGCTTTGTTTGTTATATTATCCGGTAAAGTTGGATTGTATAAAAAGGCGAAAGAAATTGCGGTAATTGGTGTTGGGGATGTTTTTGGGGAAATGTCCGTATTAAACAAATCGCCGAGAACGGCGTCTGCGGTAGCACTTACACCTGTTCGTGTTTTTACGATGGATGAACACCAATTGTCTACCATGATGGACACGAAAATTGCCGTTCGTTTTTTAATGAATATTATCCATGTTCTTTCGGAGCGATTAGAACGAATGAATAAAGGTGCATGAGGAAGAATTGCTAATCCTGAATCTCCTAGCTTAACTCTTTTGCTCGATAGCCAATCAAAATAATGAAGACAAATAAAGAGAATAATAAAGACCTATAAGTCGTAGGGAACAGATTTATTTTATATATGTTCTCTTTTCTTTCCTTCCAATTACTTTTATCGCTTCTTTTTTGTTACAATAAAATTAGATATTGATGTAAAAATCTAAAATTGGAGGAATATAATATAAAATGATTGAAAGAGTTGTTCGGATAATAAAGTTTTTAGTGTTTAGTGTGTTATGTCTCATATTAACCTTTTTTGTTTTAGTGAGTTTGTTTGATAATGTTTTGGCTTTGGTGGATTTGCCCAATTACAATTATATTCCCGATATTAAAAAGCTTAAAGAAGAGGGAAAATTAAAAGAAGCCTATGAACTTGCACAATATGTTACAAAAAATCCGGACCTTCCCGAATATTTAGAAGCCCAAAAATTAGCGGAAGAATTGGATCAGGAAATAAATTCGTTTTGGGGTAGAGCCAAAAGGGTTGTTAACGGTTTTATTTTTGGCTCGGGTGATTCAATTGAAGAAATCGTAGGGGGTATGGCTTCCGATTTAATTGCGTATGGGGATGTTCGAGATTTGGTTAAACAGGGTTATTATAAAATAACAGGAAAAGAGACAGACGCGGTAATTGTAGCATTGGCGAGTATCGGACTATTGACAGAGTTTGTAGATATTGCAGATTGGGTACCATCTATATTAAAAGCATTTCGTAAAGTAAAATCAATTACAAACAAATTTGCTGATTTTATTATCTCAAGTTGTAAAAAGTCTGCAAAAGCTATGAAACTGGACGATTCTTTAGGACTTGCCTTTAAGAATATCCAAAAAATGGTGGACAAAGTTGGGATGAGTAGGGGAGCAACTATTATGAAACATATAGATACGCCATTAGATTTGGATGTTGTGGTGAAGATGATGGATAAAAATTCGGATGCAGTTTATTTGGCGGTGAAAAATGGAGGAAGTGATGGAATAGATGTAATTAAGAAGGTATCTTCTATGGATAATGGGGTTGACTTGTTATCTATAGCGGGGAAGAAAGGTCCTGCAGGAATTCAATTCCTTAAAAAGGGAGGGATAGTTCATCGATATGCAATTATTACCCGAGTGGGAGCAAGGTTAGCAAAAAATATCTATTTAGGGCGAGTTTATAATTTATGGAAGGCTCAATTTTCTTTAATTCCAAAACAATTTCGATGGGGAATTTTTGGAATTTTGTTATTAGCAACCGTGTTTTGCTTTTATAATGTCGGGAAAGAATTTTGGAAGATTTATCATGACATAATATTATCAAGGAGAGTAAAAAGCACGGTCTCTTCAGGATAATATTTCGTTTGAGGGAGAGCCAATATTTGTAATTATTAATTAAATACAGTATTTTTTAGTAAGAAGCAAACTATTTCCGAAATAAAATGCTGGATAATTCTCTAACAAAAATTTTATACATTACATATTTCGAAGGCGCGTTTTAGGGATTGGAGAGGATCGGGGTTTTTAGGGACGAATTCGTGGGCGACGAAGCCATCATAATTCAGTTCTACGAGCACTTCGCAAATTCTGCGATAGTTTAATTCTTGTGTTTCGTCAATATCATTTCTACCCGGAACGCCACCTGTATGGATATGTCCGATGTATTGAATGTTATCTTTGAGTGTCTGGATAATATCGCCTTCCATAATTTGCATGTGGTAAATGTCATAGAGGAGTTTAAAACGCGGGGAAGCAATGCGTTTTGCTAATTCTACGCCCCAGGAGGTATGGTCGCACATATAATTTTTGTGGTCGCGTTTGCTGTTGAGCAATTCCATAATAACATTAACACCTAATTGCTCTGCTAAGGGCATAATTTCTTTTAGCCCTTGAACGCAGTTTTCTAAACCTTCTTTATCATCAATTTTACCGCGATTGCCGGAAAAGACAATCATGTTGGTAAGTCCTGCTTCGGCGACTTCACGGAGGCGTTTTGCTGCATTGTCAATGAGGTGTTTATGGTTAGCGGGGTCATTCCAACCTTTTTCAATTCCGCCGGGACCGTTTGCCATTGTGCAAATAAGTCCATGCTCTTTAACAATTGCCCATTCGTTCGGGTCAAGCAAATCAATACCAACCAAGCCGATTTCTTTTACTGCTTTGCAAAAATCAGGCATGGGGATTTTCCCATAACACCAGCGTGAAACGGATTGCTTTATGCGTCCCTTGGGTGGTGTTGTATCCTGAGCAGAGGTAGTTGTGGCTATGATAGGTGAGGTTAATGTGGCGATGGAGATTGTCTTGATAAAATCGCGACGGCCTGTTTTATGTTTTATGGTTTGTTCACTTTTTTTCATTGGGTTACTCCTTTGTTAAGTAATTGATATATTTATAATTGTAGTATTTTTTATTTGCATTATAAAAATCAAATTGTATAGTATAATATAACTTTTACGGTAAATAAAGAAAAATTTATTTGACAAATGAGTTAAAATTGTGTAATATATAGTATGTAGTTTTTTCGTTTTCAAAATTTTGTAATGAAAACAAAGGAATTTAGGTTAATAAAACAATGAACAGTGGAGGCAAAAAAATGAAAGCAGGAAAGTTTATCGCAAGTCTAACAAGCACACGCACAACCATCTCTGTATGTCTACTGATGATGGGCTTCCTTGTGGTAGCAATGAGTGCACAAGGATTGGTGAGTGTAACGAAACAGATAACAGGACTGGATGCCAATGGCTACTTTGTCAATGGCACGGCAGAATTATCTGTTCAGGTTACAATCAATTATGATGGTTCTGAAGGGACGATTGCTGCTTTGGGATATGAAGAAAAGATTCCTGCAGGATTTTCCTATTTAGGACCCTTAGCCAGTGAAAATCCAACCCCGCCCATAGTTCCGAATGCAGGGCAAACAGGAACATTAGATTTTGCATATATCTTTGTTCCTTCGTTCCCGGCAACCTTTACCTATCGGATTGCCTGCCCGACTTCAATATGCGAACCGGGACAACTTGAAGGTAAGGTTTTATATCGTACAACGGGACCTCAATTAGAAAGTGCTACTACTATCAATGTTATTCAATTAGAGCCAACCAGTCTTTCCTTTACTCGTGAATTATCTGGTCCAGGTGTATCGGGTGTAAATAATAATTTTTACATTCCAGGTCAGGATATATATGTAACCATTCATATAGAGAAGGAAGGACCTCAAGCAATAACAGCATTGGGTTTCCAGGATACATTGCCAACAGGCTGGACCTATCAGGGCTTATTAGAAGGTAGTTTGCCGGTTGAGCCTACAATAGGAAAAACGGGCTTGTTAGAATTTGCTTATGTTGATATTCCTTCATTTCCTGCTCAATTCACATATATTGTAAATGTTCCCGAAAGTTTTTCGGGACCGGCGGTGATTGGTGGAGATATTGTTGAAGGTTCAGAAACAAAATCGAGTGCGGTTGTCTATCGTACTTGTGGTGACTCTATACTTTCGCCTAAAGTAGAAACAAATTTAGATGGTTCAGTTCCTTGTTTGTTAGTTAGTCGGAGTTTCACGAGGAACTATTATATTCCGGGTCAAGTTGTAGAGGTTACAATAAATATTCGTATTAATCCGGATAGTCCATGTCCGAGTCCTGTAACGGCATTAGGTTATGAAGAATTTATTCCTGCAGGTTGGACTTATGAAGGACCCTTAGCCAGTGAAAATCCAACACCGCCAATCGTTCCTGCTTATGGTGCTACGGGAACATTATCCTTTGCTTACATTTTTGTTCCGAATTTATCAGGAAGTGGTGCTTCTTTCACATATCGTATGAAAGCCAGTGAAAGTTCCTCAGGACCTCAAACAATTACAGGTCGGGCTAAGTATCGTTTGAGTGGAGGAGAATTGCTGAGCGATATAGCAGTGAGTGAGTTAATAGATGATACACCGCCGGAGTTGACATTATTAGGTGATGCAGAAGTAACTGTAGAATGCGGTTCGGAATATCAAGATGCGGGAGCCACAGCAACAGATGTTCCGGATGGTGATTTAACTGAACAAATTCAGGTAACAAACAATGTAAATACATCGGTTCCGGGCGATTATACCGTTGATTTTTCTGTTACAGATAGTTCTAACAATACAGTTACGGCACAGAGAATAGTTCATGTAGTAGATACAACAAAGCCGGTGATAAGCTTGATAGGGTTAGGTGATGATAATAATAATCCCTTCACCGTAGAATGTAAATCAACATTTACGGACCCTGGAGCAATTGCAACAGATGCTTGTGACCCAAATGTGGTAGTAAATGTTTCAGGAACAGTAAATACGAATACAGTGGGAGAATACACGCTAACCTATACAGCTACTGATGCTTCAGGTAATAGTGCTGACCCTGTAACACGCACTGTTCGGGTGGTAGATACGACAAAACCTGTAATTACAATTATAGGCCCCAATCCGTATTTCCTGGAATGCCATAGTGTATATAGTGACCCAGGAGCAACAGCGACTGATGCATGTCAGGGTAATGTGACGGTTACAAATAATGCGGCAACAGCCGTCAATGCAAATGAGCCGGGTGATTACACGGTGACATTTACAGCAACCGATGCTAATGGAAATACAGCAACAGCGACGCGTACCGTCCAGGTAAGAGATAACTTAGCACCTACTGTTACCATAATTGGTGCTAACCCACTTACGGTGCAATGTGGTTCTGAGTTTAATGACCCAGGTGCAACGGCAAATGATGCATGTGATGGATCCCTAACAGTAAATAAGACGGGAACAGTTAATACAAATCAGGTAGGTAGTTATCAGATTACATATACTGCCACAGATCGTGCAGGTAAGACAGGACAAGCAATACGGACTGTGAATGTTGTAGATACCACAGCTCCTACGGTGACTCTAAACGGAGCTGCTGAAATTACCCATGAATGTGGATTAAACTTTGTTGACCCAGGTGCAACGGCAAATGACACATGTGCGGGCATTTTGGAAGTTGTAGTTAGCGGTTATGTTTATGAAAATCAAGTAGGCGATTATACACTGGTATACACCGCTACTGACAATAATAACAATAGTGCAAACAAAACGCGAACAATTCATGTCGTTGACACTCAAGGTCCCGAAATCACATTAAATCAAGAAGAAATGACCATTGAATGTAAAGGTGTATTTACAGACCCAGGTGCAACAGCACTTGATAAATGTGATGGTATACCACAGGTGTTAACTGCTGCGGCTATATACATGGTAGATGCCATATACGGCGATACAGAGGTATCAGCCATTGATACAAGTGAGGCAGGTAACACATATAAAGTTCGTTATGTCGCTACAGATAGTTCCGACAATCAGTCAACAGCCGATATGACTGTTAAGATTGTAGATACAACTCCTCCTGTAATTACTCTTAATCAAGAAGAAATGGTAATAGAATGTGGTGGAGTGTTTACAGACCCAGGTGCAACAGCACTTGATGAATGTGGTGGTATACTACAGGTGTTAACTGCTGCGGCTATATATGAAATTAAGAGCATATATGAATTATATGAAGTACCTTCTGTAGATACATCCTCTGCGGGAAAATCATATAAGGTGCGCTATGTAGCCGAAGATGCTTCAGGTAATACATCATCAAAGGATATGCCTGTTCAGATTGTAGATACTACAAAACCAGTTATTAATTTATTAGGTGAAAATCCGATTATTGTAGAATGCAAATCGAACTTTGTTGACCCGGGTGCAACAGCAACAGATACATGTGATGCAAATGTTGCTGTTACGGCCACAGGCACGGTGGATACAAATGTAGTTGGTTCGTATACAATTACATACACAGCAACTGACGATTCGGGCAATTCTGCAAATCCAGTAACCCGTACAGTCAATGTTGTAGATACAACAAAACCAGTAGTAACACTACTTGGTAATGCGGAAGTAGTGTTAGAATGTAAATCTACATTTAACGACCCAGGTGCAACAGCAACAGATGGTTGCGGTGGAAACTTAGAAGTTGTAACCGAAGGTAATGTAAATGTCAATACACCAGGTGAATACACGCTAACCTATACAGCCACGGATGCTTCGGGTAATTCCGATTCCAAGACTCGTGTTGTCCGTGTTGTTGATACGCAGAAGCCGACAATAACCTTGAATGGAGATAGTGTAATTGAAATTCAAGTAGGACAAGCCTTCAACGACCCAGGTGCAACAGCAACTGATGATTGTGCCGGTGCTCTTGAAGTTCAAGTATCTGGTAAAGTAAATACCAGTGTTGCTGCTACATATCAACTTGTTTACACGGCACAAGACCCATCAGGCAATAAAGCACAAGTTAGCAGAAAGGTTGTTGTGAAAGAGGCTCCTGTGGTTATTACAGGAAATCTATCCGTTACTCCTGCGGTTGTTGACTTCGGTAAACAATTGATTGGAAAGACATACAAACAGAAGATTGTCCTTGCAAACAAAGGCAAGATTGCTGTCAATGTGGCAATTGATGTTAAGGATACAGCCAACAATGTATTTGCAGTAACATTCGAGTCTGCAAATATAGAAGTGCCTGCGGGCCAGGCGAAGTATGTTGAAGTAGCATTTGCTCCGAAGAAAGTCGGAACATATGCTGGTAAGGTACTATTTGTTGTATCGGATGGTGTCAGTGCTGCGAAAGAGGTATATGTTGACCTTACAGGTGAAGGTTACAAACCGAAACGCAGATTCTTATTCATCTCTTGTTCGCCGACAGAAGGAACAACCAACTACATGGGTGATTTGATGTTCATCACGATGACAAGTGCGGTAATGTTCTTCGTCCTCAGAAGGAAAAGAGCCAATAATAGTTAAGACGCAGTAGATAACAATTGATATAATTCCGACCCCTGCATCAAAGACGATGTAGGGGTCGGTTGTTTTATGAGTATGGAAAACGGAATTTAATTTGTGCGTATACTTTTTTTACAATATTAAGAACCAAACTCTATAAAAAGACATTATAATAATAGACTATTAATAAAATTATACTGGAGAATTTGGATGAAAAATTTGTTCTTTCTTACTACCTTTATTTTTATTCTTCTTTCAATTCAATCACAGTTGTGGCCTGATAATCCACCTGTTTTAACCATTCAACCGTCTCCCCAGTATGATTATGTTTTTGGTTTTGTAGAAGTAGGAAAAATGTCTGAGAAGGAGATGTATATTATCAATACAGGACAGGGGATATTGTCCGGGTCTGTTACACTGGAAAATACAGAGCAGAGCAATTCTAATGACGAAAAAGTATTTTTTATAACAGGTGATACAAATTTTTCCCTGTTTGAAAACCAATCTGCGGTAATCAAAATTAAATTTATGCCCCTGAAAGCCAAAGAATATCAGGGCAAGTTAAAAGTAGTTGCATCCGAAGGACAAAGTGCAGAAATAACTCTTCAAGGGATAGGAATTAAAGCCCCTAAAGCATATTATCTTTTTGGATGTGGACAATCTTCTGAAAATAAAATGTCATATTATATAGATTTTGTATCTATCCTACTCACTATATTATTCCTTGCCACAAGAAAAAAAGAAATAACGAATTAGAAAAGAAACAAATAACATAAGGACAATTTAATAATGAGAAAAGTTTCTTTTATAGGATATATTGCCTTCTGTTTGTTTTTAACAAGTTCGACGCTATTTGCAGAAGCAGGAAAGGTCTCTTTGCCTGCTCCCAAACATGGGGGTGTATATGTAATTTCCCATCGTGGATTTCATCAGGGTTATCCAGAAAATACCTTGATAGCCTATCAAAAAGCCATTGAGTTAGATGTCGATTTCATCGAGATAGATTTGCGAACAACAGCGGACGGGGCAATTGTAAGTATTCATAATAGTAAGATAGATGATTATACAAAGGATGTTAAAGGAGAAGTATCAAAGTTTTCATTAGAGGAATTAAAAAAGATAGATATTGGTAGTCGTGTTGGGCCCGAATTTGCAAACCAGCGAATCCCTACTTTTGATGAGATTTTAGAATTATGCAAAGGGAAAGTGGGGTTGTATCTGGATATGAAAAATGCAGACCCTAAAGAAGTCCTTGAAAAACTTGATAGGTATGGGATGAAACATCGTGTTGTTTGGTATGGAGGCCCGAGGGTCCTTGAGACTGTAAAAAAAGAATGTCCAGACTGTTTTATCATGCCCGACCCGGGACCCGAAAAGCATCTTGAATACATCCTCACACGGTTTTCTCCACCTGTGATTGCATCGGATTTCAAATCATGCACGGCAAGTTTTGTGAAAACCTGTCATGAACGGGGAGTGCTTGTGTTTATGGATGACGCAGGACCTGACTCCTGGGAAGAAGTGATAAATCGAGGTGTTGATGGAATACAAACAGATTTTCCTCATAAACTTATCGAGTATCTTGAGAAGCGAGGTCGAAAAAAGGAGTAAAGATTGATGATTCAATTAAATACGGGAAGGGTCTTGCAGGCAATAGATTTCGTAATGGCTTTGCATAAAGAACAGAAAAGGAAAGGTCGAGATGTCCCTTATGTAACCCATTTGTTCATTGTTGCAAGTAAGGTTCTGGAAGAGGGAGGAGATGAAGACCAGTTTGTTGCAGCATTATTGCACGATTCAGTTGAAGACCAGAGTCAACCTTTTGCTATCAAGATGGCGGATAGATTTGTGGAAGTGTTAGAAAAAGATGGTAAAGAAAATAGGGAATCGTTTCTAACATCTATGATGGAAAAACAGGATGGGAATAAAGATGCTTTTGATTTATTGAAAAAGATTGAAATTATGTTTGGTTCTAAGGTTGCTTACTATGTAATGCAATGTTCCGATTCCTTTACCTACCCTAAAAAACCTTGGAAGCAAAGGAAAGAGGATTTTATTGCCCGTTGTTATTCAATGTCAACAGATGTAAAACTTATTGTTGCATGTGATAAATGGCACAATTTGTATTCACTGTATCATGATTATTGCAGAGAGGGTGATAATATCTGGTCGCGTTTCAACGGGAAAAAAGAAGGGTCTCTCTGGTATTATCGGGAAATTATTCAAGCGTTGAAAAAAGACTGGCAACACTCCATCCTTTCCGAGTTGGAATTTTACCTTATGCGTTTATTAGAAAAATAAAATGTTTAGTTAAATCCTATTTTAGGGACATGCGGAACTTTCAATTTTCTACCTGCGGGCAGGAGATACGGTTTCTTTAAGTTATTGAGTTGGATAATTTCTTCTTTGGTTACACGCATATCCCGTGCTATGGAATCCAGGGTATCGCCATATTTCACTGTGTATATAATAGTTTCTTTTGTAGGAGACGAATCTTTGGGTGCCTCCTGTGTAGCCGTTTCTTCGCTCTTCGGTTTTTCCTCTGTAGCTGTAGTTACAGGTATTGTTTGTGTCGCGGGGGTGTTTTCTTCATTTTCCGCCTCAGGTAAAGTTAAAGGAGCGACTGATTTGTCAGTAGGGGAGGTTTTCGGTTTTTCCTGTGTATCGGGTGCTTTTTGTTGGGGTGGTTTTTCCTCTGTCCCTTGAGCCACATACACAACTAAATTTAATCCATACTTAATCAAGTTGGGGTCCTGTATCCCGTTCCAAGCCATAAGGTCTTTGGGCTTTACTTGATACTTTTGGGCGATATTATATAAAGTTTCTCCCCGTGCAATTTTATGATTTATTGCTTTGGTTCCCGGTGGTTGAGGTGCTTTTCCAATAGATTTCGTTTCAGTCCCTGCTTTTGGCGGAGTAGAGGGTTGTTGCTCTGTTTTTACCTCTTCTTTTGGTGGTTCTGCTTTTGCAGTTTCCACGGATTTTTCTTCTTGTTTAGGTTTTGTTTCTGTAACTATTTGTGTTAAATCTTGAGCAACGGTTGTTTCTTTAGGTGGGGTAGTATTTATAGGAGTTGTTGCTGTGGGAGATGATGTATTTTCTGCAGGAGAGGTCTCAGTTGTTGCAGCTGGGGTTGGTGTGCTTTCTGCAGGTGTAGCTGGAGTTTCTTGATTAGGAGCAGGAGAAGTCTCAGTTGCCGCAGATGGAGGAGCTTCTACTGTGGGAGGATTCATTGTCTCTGTGCTGGGAACGGGAGTTTGTGTTTGCTG
>Ga0123519_10013876_pt1 | contig 11527 bp, 14 predicted proteins | sample YelNatPaOPRAMG02_FD_87396 | JGI IMG/M metagenome (GOLD analysis project Ga0123519, IMG submission 87396) | Hot spring microbial communities from Yellowstone National Park - Yellowstone National Park OP-RAMG-02 (version 2) | ecosystem: Environmental > Aquatic > Thermal springs > Hot (42-90C) ... | reverse complement strand
TCTAAGTCTGAGCTGTCTAAGTCGACTTCTCCTGCTCGAAGCCTTAAGGCCATCTCATAGAGCTTGATTGAATCCCCGTCGGTGCGCTTGACTAGACTCGTCGAGACGACTTCAGCCATGTCTACCGGCGGATCAAACGACTGGCCATCTAAGTCTTTGATTTCTTTTCCTTTCAGTAAGATCTTCATAGCTTTTTATCCTCCTGGAGATAGTCTATAAGATCTTTGTCTTCTATGGAAGGCCAAGAGACTTTCTCGGGAAAGCCTTCTTGCTTAGGAAGATCTCGGAGGGCTTGTCTATAAGCCAGGATCTCTGAGAGCTTAGTCTTAAGCGGGCTATCCGGTAAGACCATCCAGTCTGTCTCGGCAAGTTTTCGATTCCGCTCAGCTCGGATCTGCTCGGCAAATCTCTTGAGCCGCTCTTGCTCGACTTGCTCTTTAGTCTTTCCGACTAACTTCATGATAGTCTCCTATGTCCCATTCCGGCCAAGTGAGTTGACTGTAGTATCTTCTCACGACAAGCCAGAGTTCTCCTTTCTCATCTCGCTTGGCTTCGAGAATTCTGAACTCTGTCTGCTCGGTTATATCTGGCCATTCGACTGAGTCTGGGTCAAATTCATAGATCTCATCATCAATCTGAATAGTGTTCTCATTGATATATACAATCCTCGTGTCTTTGTCGCTATGACAAGGGCTATATTTTATTCTCATTCTACTTCCACCTTCCGATAGCATAATACCCTGGTTTACCTTGTGCATTGTTAGCAGTGCTACATACGGCTATAGTACACCCGGTAGGTGTTAAGCCATTTCCAATATCCCAAGGGCTTGCCCAAACCACCCCGTTGACAGCAATATGTGCCGCAATAACCTTAGGATACGTAATGAACGGTACAGGAAAAGTAAATATCTGTTCAAAATAATAACCGCCAATATCCCACTTAGACGTAGTTACTGTTGTTCCTGTATGCCAACAAATCATCGTCCCGTCGCTAAACTTAATCCATGTGCCGTTTGAATTCGAGCCGACTTCGATGACGCCTGCTCCAAGTTGTTCGGAGATCTTCGAGCCATAGGAGGTAATCCCAACCATGAGACGATATCCAGTTAGAATCAGCCGAGGGTTTGTCACAGAGGGAGGATCAAAAGAAAACGCATCAAAGGGAAACTTGCCTAAGAACTCGTCTCGGATTTCTTGGATGCCGGGGCGGCCAGGCCGTTGTAGACTGCCCGAGAAATTCTCTGCATCCGCCATAGATCAAGCCTCCTTAATAGAGCCGCACTGTCCCTGAGTCTTCCCAAGAGGAAGAATCCTCCCCAGGACTAGACAGTGTCGCCCAGAAGTCATAGAAGTCTTTCTTGGCTGCATAGGCATCTTGGATTTCTCCATACCGAATCAGAATCCACCATCGGGCATGCAGGATAAGAAGCTGCTCAAACGGTGCAGGTAGATAGATCTCCACGTCTTCTTGGCTAGGGAACTCCGGCATCAGCCGGCAGAGGGCTTCAATTTGAACTGTTTCTTCAGGGGCTTTGTCAAAGAACAAAACCGAACCCTGCAGAGCATAGTAATCGGGGTCTCCTAGCTCAAGCCGGCTGGATTCATCGATCTTAGGAAGCCTCTCAAGCTCAAATCGCTCCTCAGAGTCTTTCTTAATCTGCGTCATCCGGACGATGTCTATAAGTCTATTCGGAGAACTGGGGATAACTAAACAATTCGTCTGTGAGCTTGAGACTATAGGAACTCGCCGGGAGGTGAGTAGATAGCTTGTCGTAGAATCTGGGATCGTATCCCAGGCAGGGAAGACTGTAGCCGTCTGAGACAGAGCATCATAGCCCGTTATAATCCGAAACTGCCCCGATCCTGTTCCTGCAGTGAGCTTTATGACATAACCTGGCAAGAGCCACTCTGGCGCTGAGAAAGACCCCGCTAGCTGAATGGAGCTTACGCCGCCAGAGACAGCTTGGCCTGTAAAGGGTGAGATTTGGAAGAAAACTGGGCTCAGTTGATAGACGGAACTGGAAAGCCGGCCTCCTCGAGGGAGCCTCAATGACAAGACAAACTCATAGGCTCTTCGGAGATACCGGTCTAGGATGCTTCGGCCATTAGGATCTGTCGGATCTAACTCAGTATTCCGGCCGACCAGCTCGAAGAGATCCTGGCGGAGGGCTTGTAATGTTGCCATTAGACTGTCTCCTTTTAGCTACCTGCGGGAACTTGCGTAGCTCGCACACCCGCAAGGAATCCCATAGAACTTACCTTGGAGTCTTCGCATGTCCTTCTCGGGGAAAGGCAACCCGCAAGCCGCACAGTTATGCCATATAGAACTACGGGGGGTTCCGCTCACCCCCCGTAGTGTGTAGTAGTATTTTACTCCCTCTTCTTCGTAGTAGCTAAGCTCAGGCATCTAGCCCTCCTTAGCTACCTGCATTCGCACAGACCCCATAGGCCGAGAAGAAATCGAATGTCCACCGGCCGGAGATCCCATAGATCGTATTCCCCGTCCACGGATCATCCCACATTCGCCTCTGGAAGGGCTTAGAGACAATATGCCGCAGATCCATGAGATCCAAGTCGATGAAGAAATACCCCGCATAGGTCGATCCTAAATAATGCGAAACCATGAAGCTCATAGAGTTTTGATTGACGTTAATCTTGGTCGAGTAGTTCTGCGTAGGATCAACTTCATTCTCGAGCAAGATCTTTGCGGTGTCTCGCAGAGCCGGGCCTACGACAAGCAGAATCCTCCGACCTGCCCGCACGGGGAGACCTTTCGAGTTGACTAAGTTCTCGAAGTAATCCCTCGCTGCGGCGATCGTAGAGGCCGACAAGCTCGCCCCCGTCTGCAGGTTGCTGAATGTCGCAGAAGCCGCTCCTGTCCAGGGATCTAGAATCGTGTGGCTTGTGGAGAATAGGGGCTGCCCATCTACCCCCACTCGGTAGGTCGAAACGAAGCCACTTAGGAGCAGATCAACTGCAGTGATCTCTTTGGTATACTGGCTAGACAGGGCTAAGAACTCAGGGATCCGCTTAATAATCCCTTGCTTGTCCCAGTCTTTGGCCTCTTCGGTGATCGCACAAGCCAGGGCATAGTTCTTAAACGTCACCGTCTTCGTATTGCCCTGCTTGATAGATTCCAGCGAGATCATCGAGCCTTCCGGCTTGTAGACCAGAGGTCCTAACGCAGAGATCTCTCCTTCTCGGATGTAGCGGTCTTTGGTCTCAGACATCTTGGTGAACTGCGTATACTCAGCCGGATACATCTCCAAGGTTTCAATGAATACCCGGTCAAGGTCTTTGTTAGACAGATAGCTTGTACTTTGGCTATTGACAACTCCTCCTACAGGCATCTTACACCTCCTTTATTAGCCCGCTACAGGCCAAGCCGATTTAGCCGTGAGGACACGCACAACGGCCAAAGAAAGATCTTGCGAGGTATTCCCCCCGAAGCCGACAGTATTGAAGACGCAGTATGTCGAGGTTGAGGTCATGTCGATGTAGTAGTTTCCACTCGACACATAGAGCCCCACAGGCTTTCCAAAGGCCTCAGTTAAGTTGACCACCGTGCCTGTCTTGACCCGAGCCTCCAAGACCATTTCTCGCAGAGCTGGATAGAAGAGAATCTTCTGTCGAGTCCCCGTAGCTCCTGTCACCCCGTGCGCCGCATACCCAAAAATCGTAGTACTCGTGGCGGCGGCCGTAGAGAGACTTCCGTCGGCTTTCCGGATGAGCGGCTGCCCTTCCTGGATCGTCACCCCCGAAGCTGCCAAGCCCTCTTCCAGGGGCGGGACATTCTTGACTGGACGGAAATTGAACGGGATATTAGCGTTCGCCATACCTCCTAACTCCTTTGACTCGGAGAAACGTCCCCAAGTCCTTAGATAGGGATTCTAGGAATCCCCTATATAGTAAATATTATATCACGAAATTGTTCAAAATGTCAATGGCCAAAAACAGAAAAGCCTAGCCCAGTTAGGCAACCTGGCTAGGCTACAGAAAAAGACTCTCTGGGCTTGACTAGGCTTTCTTGTCCTTCACGCTCGGATCATAGACTTGCGTGAGCTCTTCTTCTTCGTAGGATACTTTGAGCTTGGCGTCAATGTCCATGTAGGAGTTATAGTCCTTCTGGGCTCGGGCAGCGGCTTCTTTCTTGGCTTCTTGCAAGTCTTGGTCAGCCGAGATGACTCGGTCATGAGATCTCTTAGCTACAGCCTGCAAATGCCGCTCATAGCGGTCTTTGTCGATATACATAGCTACATGTTCGGGCTTACCGGTCGTGGGATTATAGACATAGACCTTGTCCGGATCGAGGCCATTGTCTTTATCTCGCTCCGGGTTCGAGTGCGGCAGGACTTGCTTGAAAGCTGTGGAAGACCGGGAGACATATTTATAGCCGGCATACTCGGCAGCCTTTGCTTGCTCTAGGGACGGAAAGAAGACATGCTTATCCGGAGGAGCCTCCATCTTGAACCGGTTCCAGGCATTCGAGGGAATGAGTTCTATGACTTCAAGCTCTCCAAAATAACCTTTGCCGGGGCTTTTCTTACCTTGCTCCCAGAGAGCCTTCGCTACAAAGTAATTTTGCTTAGACTGATAATCCATCTCTTCGACGATGTTATCGGGAAGGGGAAAGAACTTATCGACGGAAGGCCATTCAAGAATCTTTCCTGCGTGGATAGCTGCTACAATCTCGGAGATGTCTTGGTCTTCGTTAATGACTCGAAAGGCTTCCCGAGGCTTTCCAGATTCAGCTGGAGTGCCCAGATTTTTTCTCTTTGCCATGGTCTAATCCTCCTCCTAGGGTTTAAGTTTATTTTTTGGGCTTAGAATACTTCTCAATGAGCCGAGCTTTGGTATCTTCCCAGAACGCCGATCCCGGTCCGATTCCTAGGGCCTTTGCCCGCTCGATCTCCTCGGGGGGAACATAGACTCGGCGTTTAGAAGCGGGCTCTTGCCCCGGAGAGGGCTGGCTGGGAGTCTGCCTGGGCGGAATAGGTCGAGACTGCCCGGGCTTTGCCGAGCTCTTCTCAAGCTCTTGGAGCTTTTCTTGGAGCTTCTTCTCAATGATCTTGTCTATGTTCTTGGCTTTGACTTGCTCCAAAGCCCATCGGTAGACACCAGGGGTGAGCTGATTTTGCGCCGGAAGCGACTTGACAAGCTCCCGGATTTCCGGCTCGAATTCTCGGAATTCTGGGCTTGAGAGTTTTAGCAATTCTGCCTCCTGCTCGACAAGCCGCTTAGAGGTCTCCGCTGCTACGAAACCGGCCACAGAGTCTACTTTGGCCGCTATGATCTGGTCTATGAGCTCCGCAGGGTTATCTGTCGAATACAACTCTTCGTTGATTTTCTTCTTCTCTTCGGGAGTCAGCCGGGCGGTGATAGGCTTAGGAGGCTCAGCGGGGGCCGGCTTCGGTTTTAGGCTAGAGGCGATTTCTTTTAAGCTCTCCGCTAATGCATTCGTAGAAAGCTCAGCCTTGGCCTTTTCGAGGCGCTCTTGGATGAGTTTGTCAATGTCTAGAGCCGGAGCAGGCGGAGGGCTCGTCTTATCCGGTTCATCGATAGGCTCCGTAGAGATATCAAAGTCATCCAAGTTTGAAGAGTCCGGAGGAGTCTGATCGGGAGGGGTCTTAGGAGCTTTGCCTGGATCGACCACCTCACCCAAGTCTGGGAAGTCATAGTCTGCAAGATTTTTGTCTATATCACTCATAGCGTTTCTCCTTTCTTAGGCTTAGAAAGCTCTGCTTGGCTATAGAGATAGTCTTTTAGGTCTTCGATAGCCTGCACATAGCCTTGATAGAATCGAATCTTGTCGGGCTCAGAGCCTAAGGCCTTCAGCACTGCCCAGGCTTGAGAGGATTTTGAATCTAAGAACTCTTCAATCTGAGTCCAGACCAGTGAGTCTAGGAAGCCTTGGAAAGCCTCCCGCCGGCTCTGGTCTTCGTAGTAGTCAAGATTTCCTTCTTCGTCTCTGGGCGGATCAGGTCTGAATAAGATCTTCTTAGGCATTGCTCACACCTCCTCTGGACTGGGTGAGCCCGGTTCACCTGCCCCGCTCACTCCTCCAAACTCGCTTGTCTCGCTAGCCAAGGGAATCTGCGGAGCGGGGGTGAATCCTCCGGGCTGGCCGCCGGCTTGGCTGCCAGGGCCTATAGCTTGCGCCATGGCCATTTGGACTGCTTGCAAGTCTTTCACTAAGAAAGCTTCTGCGAACTGCCGCAAGACGGCCAACTTTCGGCTATCCGGCAAGAATCCAGTCTCGTCTTCCTGGTCAAAGAGCTTGAGGATCTCTTGCATCTGCCGAGTAGCTGTCTCCAGGGCCGCTATAGCCACCGACATAGCCATCGGACCGAGCTTCTTCGAGTCAACCATCTGGGCTAGTTGAATCACTCGCTCGAAATACATTGTCATAATCTGAACGACTGTCAGAGCATTCTGCCGCTGGGCTTCAAAGGTCTCGTCTACATCGGTCACGTTAACGGAGAAAGAGAACTGCGCAGGGATCTGATAAGGATCAATCGAGAGGGCTTTCTCAAGCAGGTCTAGCTTGTCGGGGCTTAGCCGGCCTACCCGGCGCTCATGCTCGATGACAAGGTCTTTGTGTAGGACTAGCACTCGCATGACTTTCTTGTAGATCTCCGTGAGGGCAGACTCATAATTGGCTAAGATCGTAGTGAACATGGCGGAAGACTGCTTAAGCCGGAGGACTTGACCGCCCACCGTGTCGGCCGTGCGCATGACAGAATCGGGGAATCCAGCGAGCGTGTCCGTGGCGCCTGTGTTCTTCTGGAGCCATGTAATCGAATTGAACTCTTCCTGGCGAGTATTCAGGAAGCTCTTCTCGAAGACTATAGGGATTAGATCATCCGGGCTATCTACAGGAATCCGCTTACCGGGGTAGATCTCATCGGTCAGCGGAATCGGGCTTCCCCGCTTGATCTTGAACATAGGAGCATCTGTCAGGGCTATTCCATCCAGACGGCTATTGTAGAGCGTATTGATGACCTGCTGCATATATTCGGTCTGTTGGCCAACTCCGATGCCCCAGATAAAGCCGGGCCGGTTCTCGTAGGAGACAGTTGAGATCATCCGCTCGCCATAGGAGTTGAACTCCACGGAGAGGATTTCTCGACTCTCAGGATGATAGACCACGAGTAGATCTTCGCTAAAACCGTCGTCGTCGATATCAAGCATCACGTAGGCTTCGTAGAGCTCGGCGACAGTCGTGTCGGATCGAGTTGTACCCGTATAAGGCCGAGTCTGAGTTTCTTTTAAACTCTCTGATTCCGTGAGACTTCCTAAGACTTTTTCTACAGCATCGGGGTCAAAATATCCGAGCTTAGAAAGGCTCTTGAGCTCGTGGCTCGATAGGGTCACCCGCTCTAAGACTACAGGGCTTCTCTGAAGATCTTGAAAAGCCTGATCGAATAGAATATCTGTCGGCTGGATGAAGACGACTCGAGGCCCGAAGTGATCCGTTACGGTATATTTTACGGTCTTCCGAGAGCCTGAGACGGGGTCTTCTTCCTCGACCGTGACGACTCGCTCGCGGTTATCAAAGAGGACTTTTGCAAAGCCTGTTCCATAGAGACAAGAGCTCTTGAGCCAGCTCCGCAAGAACTCATCCATGCCCAGGTCCTGAGGAGACTTGCTCAAGACGGAGAGATATTCTTGCAGAGCCTCCGCTTGGGCTTTCTTGTCGAGATTAGACTCGTCTAAGGGCTTGACGATTACTAGGGGCTTCCGCTGGCTGAGTGCTACCCAGAGAGCCCCATACATGGTCTTGAGGGCTACCGAGGTTGCCGGAACGGCTATATTTGCGGCCTTTGCATGCGGATAGGACTTGGTCTTCTCCTTGGGCTCGCCTTCTGCAAACTTCTCCCAGAGCTCAAACTTTTGCCATAGCCCGGATAAGTCTTCTTGGAAAGACTCAATGGAATCATCCAGGATTTCTTTGAGTTCGGCTAGTTTTCCTTCGTCCAGCGTAATCATGGCTTCTTTGACCTCCTTTTACTATATAGACTTTTATTGATCTTGTGAAGGAGCTAGATGTGTGCCTTGGTAGGAGATCTCTAGACCGAGATCTTCAAGGAACTCAAGGATTTCTTCTACGGGGCATTCACAAGACCAACCGACTTTGAATCGGCCGGCTTCTTCATCGAAGAACACTCCCGGCGAGAGGGCTTGTTTACAGAGTGGACAGCGAGGAAGAGAGATTTTAACTAGTCTAAGCATGGCTTTTTATCTAGACCTCCTTTTGCAGAGATTTTCTTAGGCTTAATCGGGCTTGCGGGGGCATGTTAATATCCTGTCACGGGGTCTTTTCCGGCTAAGATAGACTCTTCCTGGTTTTCTCGATCGAGGCGATCTTGGGGGCTGGGCGGGGTGAAGAGCTTAGAAATTGCCATCTTCGCCGCATCGAGGGCATCTTTGCGATGGCTAGCAGGGAAGAGCCGGAGTTCTCGAAGGAATTCTTGACCAGTGCCTCGGCAGACAAAGACTAGGCCTTGGGCAAGAATAGGTCCTAGAGTGAACCGGATCTCGGCTTCTTTGTTCGTTGCAAAAGGAATGTCTATGAAGTTTATGAACTTTCCTCGCCAGAGTCGATCTCGTTCTCGTTCCAGCATCGGCCGGATGATCTTCTGCATGGCGGCTTTTTCTACGCCTATCCAAGGCAGAGCTCCTCCAAAGAACTCTACGCAAGCTTCGACTCGCTGAAAGAGCTCGGAGATCCCGTAGAAGCCGCAGTCTTCATAGACTAGAAATGTCCGGCCGAACCAGTCTCGAGCCCAGACGTGGATGGCCGACAGAGAAGTCTTAGACGTTGCATGGGATTTGTCTGTCCCCGCAGGATCGAGGGCGGCTGAGACGGTCAGATCTTCGAGGCGAAGGAACTCATCTCCCTGTGGCCAAGGGGGCTCTGAGCCTGTCTGATTAGAGACCTCGAGCTTGTCCTCTTGGCGCAGAACGATGACAAACTCCCCAGATTTGGATCGCATGAGGCTCGCTTGGCCGACAGGAAAGTCTTTGAACTCAAGCTGGCCTCCGTCTTGAGGAAGCATGCGGTATTGGGAATAGTAGAGAGCCGGATTGGCTTTGCGCAAGTCTTCTAGAGACTCTTCGGTCTGGACTTCAGGGAGCGTCGGCCGGCCGTACTCGAGAACGTCTCGAAAATAGACTGTCCATTTGCGAGAGCCTCCCGGAGGGTATTCTTCGACAAGGTCTTTATAGCCGAGAGACTGCTTGATATTCTTGAAGACATAGCTATAGAGGCTCTCCGCTCCGAAAGTTGTGAAGGCTAGAAGGAATCGGCTTTTGAGGCTCTTCATGGAGGCTTTCTCGGCTGTCAAGAACCAGGTGATCTTACTGGACATAGAAGCAGAAGACAAATTCTCGCTGGTCAAATCGTCTAAGCCGATTAAGTCATCTCCGATGACCAGGTCTGCCCGGTCGCCCTCTGTAGAGCCCATACAGCCAGAAGCTGAGCATGTGGGCTCTTTGGAGAACTTTGTCCGGGCGGGGGAGATGAAGCGTTCTGTATTCCACAAGACCGAGTCTTTCCATGCACAATGCCGAGGGAAGAGGATCTCTAAGACGGGATTGATCATGAAGGCCATCCGGATGGCATGCACGAATTTGGCGGCTCGGGGCTGAGTGGCATTCACCACGAGAATCGAGATATTAGGATCTCGGAGGATCTCCCAAATAGAGCCTCCGATCGTGAGAATATCTGTCTTACCGGAGCCCCGAAAGATGCAGAAACCGAAACGGCTTCCTGGGCTCATGCAGGCGTCAGACTGTCTCATATTGGCCATGTCGAGCTGCAGGCCATAGTTGAGATAGTCTAGATTCATCCAGGGGCCTAGGATGAATTTAATGCAGAAGAATAGATTGACTAGGCAAGTCTGGCGGAGAATGTCTAAGACATCTTTGTAGAGGGCGGGGTTAGGACTAGAAATCTCGGACATAGCCTGCTGGATGATTTGCTTGGACTCTGCTAGGCTTGTTTGCGAGAACAGGGGAGCTTGCTCATGGGGGCAGACGGAGAAGTTCTCATAGAATCTCTCCGGGCCGGGAGAGGCGGAGGCAGTCATAGAAGTCTTAGACTCTTCGGTCTTAGTCATGAGGAAAACTCCTGGGCTTTGGCTGGCTGAGGCTTGAGCTTCTCAAGCTGGTCTTCTTCGCTGAGGTCTATCCAGCCGAGAGAAGTAAATTGCCGAGTCGAGATGTCTGAGACTAAGGGAGCAGGTCTATGGTCTTGCAGAGAAGCTTGCTTTCGAGACTTTGGCTTCTTGGGCTTCTTAGGCTTCATAGGCTTGAGTCCTCTCGGTCTTTGCCGGCCGGCTTCACGACTTTGGCCATGCCGGGGATAGAGACAGAGGCCGGCTTAGAAGGAGAACTCCCTCGGCCTGGCCGGCTTGCAGGGCTTAGATCTTGGAAGATCTTGGCTAGCGGGGAAGAGTCTTGAGAGATGGATCGGGGGCTAGACTGGATGTCTGGGTTTAGGGCTAGAGACTCGCCTAGCTTCTTCTCGGCGAGCTTGACTCCGAAGGCTAAGCCAAGGCCTTGGAAAGCGGCCTTGAGGGCTTCCGCTAAGGCCGGGAGGCTGTGGGAGGAGTCTTCGCCGGGGAGGTCTTGGCCGGAACGGGCGGAGACGCCGGAGTCTTTGAGGATCTGGAGGGCTAGTTCTCGCTTCACGTCGGGGTCGATGTTGGGGCTTGTGATCTGGCGGGAGAGCTCTTCCAAGGCCGGCTCGGCCAGGTCAAGGAGCTTGGCTCGGTAGAGCTGCCGGCGAGAGGCAAGGGAGCTAGGCTGAGTAGGCGAAAGGGCTTGGCCGGCTGGGGAGATTGACGGGCCCGGAGAACTTAGGCCTGGGCTAGGGCTAGACGAGTCGGCAGGGCTAGAGGATCTTTTTAAGGATTTCTTCAAACCCATAGGCTAAGCATAGAAAGACTAGAACAAAAAGTCAAGGAGCCAGAAGGAGCCAGAAGGAGCCAGAAGGAGCCAGAAGGAGCTGGCTTTTTGCGGAGGGCTTGATCGGCTTGCAGGGGCTTGCGGGAGACGGGCGGAGGGCTAACTAGGCTTGATCGGCTTGCAGGGGCTTGAAGGGATTAGTATTGCTTTACTTTTTGTAACTTAGTTGAAATTCTTGAGGCCGACTGGGGGAGGGTCTTTCCCCCCGCCGCCGCCAGCGTTTTCCGACCCTGGTAGGGCTGGCTCAAGCTCGGGTCAGGCCGAACCCTCCCCGGGTCCAGAATCTATGCATAGCCCTGAATAGCCCCTAAAAGCTTAAACAAGTCCAGATAAGCCCAGGTCAAGGCTAGCTCAAGCCTGGATAAGCCCCGATAAGACTAGCCTAAGTCCAGATAAGCTTGGATAAGCCTGGATAAGCCTGGATAAATCCAGAATGCCCAAGGCAAAAAAAATGCCCTAGACTCAAAGCCTAGGGCAAAAAAATTCTCAGGCCTGAGAAGCCTGAGAACAAAAAAAAAGCCCCGGTTTTAGCCGGGGCTTGTGAGGAGGAGATCAG
>Ga0123519_10013871_pt1 | contig 11528 bp, 10 predicted proteins | sample YelNatPaOPRAMG02_FD_87396 | JGI IMG/M metagenome (GOLD analysis project Ga0123519, IMG submission 87396) | Hot spring microbial communities from Yellowstone National Park - Yellowstone National Park OP-RAMG-02 (version 2) | ecosystem: Environmental > Aquatic > Thermal springs > Hot (42-90C) ... | reverse complement strand
GTCCTTGACGGTTGCACCGTCCCGCAGGAAAACCAAGACATGCTTTGTTGAAGGCTCAGCGTAGATAATGTAACGCTCATTCCGATACAGTGCCGCGCAGTGGAGAAAGTGTCGAGCGTGTTTCACTCTTTGCAGACTCGCTCCGAAAACGATTTCAGGACGGTAGTCCCGCCAAGGTGGAATCATAAAGCGCTCCTTTGCACAGATTTCTCGTGGAGTTGGGAGTGTCAGTTGCCTGGACGCCTGGCGAGACGTCTGCGCGCGTGCTGAGACGAAGCGCACATAAGAAGAACGCTGGCCAGTGTGTCTGCTTTTTCTCAAAATGACTATTGTTTAGGCATAGCCGCTGCGCGTCTACGTCAGTCGTGTGCAGATGAGGTTGCCACAAGGGCCTATGGATTGTCGCTTTATAGAATTTGTGTTGGACCGGGTTTGCGAATGATGCGGCAAAACGACGGCGTAGGCTACCGACTGGGAGTATGGCCCTGGAATCGACGCCCAGCGGACAGCGAACTCCTGGAGCCGAAGTGCCGCTCGCCACGGTTGCTGTTCGGGATCGGTGCGGTGCTCGGAAAGCCGGGCGCTTACTATGCCATGCAACGTATACGCGGTGCTCGTAGATCTCACCAGGCGCTATGTTCCGTCTATTCTCGGCGTTTTGTTGCAAGTCTGTCGGAGTCCTGGGCTGAAGCACATACAACAGACGCCGCAGCTGAAGCGCTCGTGCAGGAGGGTGTGCTGACGCGCGGCTCGCGTGAGTACCGTCTGTTCCACGGACTCTCAGCGACGCGGGCCGAAAAAGTCCTTTATGCTCTGCGTAACCGAACGGATTGCGTCGCGGTTGTCCTCGACGGGGTTCACGGTGTCCATAACCTGGCTGCAGTCTGCCGGTCCTGCGATGCCTTTGGGGTCCAGAACGTGCACTTTATTCCCCCGGATCGGTATGCGCTTCATTCAGAGACAGGTTCAGAGTCAGAAACAGGGCCATATGCGACGAGCGCCACTGCCAAGGCTCATTATCTGGGCCAGTTCCTCAAGTCGGCTGCATGCGATACCGCTGGGGGTGCCCACAAGTGGCTGAGCCTGAAGACCCACGGAAGCGTTCCTGAGCTCGTAAGTAGACTCCGAGCGCTGGACTATCGTATTTTCGTATCCAGCGTCTATGCGGATCGATGCATTTCTCTGTATGATTTGAACTTTGTGGATAGTAGGTATCAGAAATGTGCGTTTGTGTTTGGAAATGAGAATTCAGGGGTCTCCGAACAGCTGCAGGAGGCTGCGGACAGTCTGTTTACGATCCCAATGTACGGATTTGTCGAGTCGCTGAACGTGTCCGTATCAGTGGCAACGACACTCTCCTACGTAACACTTCAGCTTCGCAAGCAACTCGGTTCCGACTTTCCACTGCCAGTCGCGAGAAAACGTGAAGTACTGTATTTTTGGCTGCATGGTGGCTCGTTTGGTGAGCTCGAGCGCACGGCGACTCGCGGACAGGCGTCGAATGTGCGGGGTCTCTTCAAGGAAGGGCGTAGTGCTTTCTCGGTTTTTGGGCGTCGCTTCGAGCAAGAGCTCCGGAAGAAGGGTCTATTTGGGCTCGAACCGAGCGGCCCCAACGCTGTGCTTGCCCCAGTGACTCGACAGCAGTACGCCAGACGAATACAGAACTACCTCATTCGTCGAAAGGGTGGCGTTTTTGGCGAAACCGATCCCCTGCGACGACGGCGCCATCACGCGGAAACCTTTATAGGCCTTCTCGCTTGGATGAGCATTTGTGTGCGGAATGTCGAGTTTGCACATGCGAGCAGTCTACTACCCGTCTATAGAGCCGTATTCAGCAAGGTCGACGAGGTGATGGAGACTGACGCTTCCGCTGCTGCTGCGCTGCGTGTCGCTGCGCAGCCGTGGAGCATTCTGGACGACACCGGTGCCAAGCACTGCGTCAAGCTGGTCTGGGAAGTCCTGGAAGCGGAGTCAGCTACCTCTGGAATCGATGTCGCTGGCCTGCGCACGGCGGTGATGAAGCTGAATCCCCGCATTGTTGCGACTCGCCTGCTGTGTGACGTTCTGCAGATTGACATGCACACTGACCTGAAAGCGACCGAGTGGGCTGCAGCAACCTTTGGTCCAGCGGCTATAGAGGAAATGCAGAGCTTACCACAAACAGAATGGTACCATATCCAGACTGCAGTGCGTCTACTGCACGCATGCGACGTTCGACGGCTATTCTACCTCAGCTGCGACAGCGAATCAGTTTCACGAACAGACAGGAAAACCTTCTTGCATCATCCAAGACATAGCCTGTATGAATGCTACTTTTGGGACGTGATGCGTTCAGCAGGGGCGGATGCCCCTGCAGCTGGCGACTGTGATACGCAGAACGTACCTGTACTCAGTTTTAATTCGTATGCACCTGACAGCATGGAGCTCACAGCGCTTGCGAATAGCTCTGGCGCCTCCGCTGAAGCTCATGAAGAGCTGCGCCCGCATTTGCATTTAGAACGAGCAGTCCAGGCGATTGCATTCGATTTCCAGCGTTTGCGCAACGTATGACGTCACATGCGCAAATATGACGCTCTCGAGGGCGACGTTCGCGAGTCGACATCCGAAGCAGGATACGGCGCCAATGTCCTGTCTCTGTGCACCAGCCGGATAATCACTGTGTCGATGAAACCTCTTTTCCAAGAGTGCATCGCATTCCAGGATTTGTTCCATGTGGAAGCGCCTGTCACAGGAGCTAGGCGACAGCATCGATTACCGGCGACATTCGCACACCTGGAGACATGTGCTTAGAGCCAAGCGTCCTGTACGATAAGCACTTCGAGACACGACATATATAGAGCCAGCATCAGGGATGGACAGAGATGTTCTCAATGCCACATCAGCGTTCTGCGGCACGGATCGCGCTACATAGGTATCATAGAGAACTGCGGCGCCGTCGAATGGCGTGCTGTGGATCTCGCGGCACTGCATGGTATGCCTGCTGCTATCCTGGCACATCATCTACAGATTCTGATTCTTCTGTTGCCACAAGTTCGCTGATGAAATGATCCATCTCCTGACAGGCGTCGGCGCTATCTCTTATGCACTGCTGCGCGGCGTCGAGTACCACGTCGGGCTCCACGGGCAAGGAGCCGCGCTTCCATATCGCTCGCAGGTGCTGCGCGCTGTCACTGGCCACAGAAAGGAAACAGCCCGCCAGCGTCTCCTCCTCAGCGCACGGATCGATTATAAACCACCGCGGGGCGACCAAAGTCACCTGATCATGCTCTGTGCGCGAGTCGCGTACCAGAGGCGGAATAAAAGCCCCACTAGCGCTCAGCGGAGCGTTCGAGGCATTCAGGAGAGCGCAGTACTCTGCCCGGTCATCCAGTTCCCAGCTTCCACCGCTTTCACTGTCCTGCCAATACACGGACGGGACAACGGTTGTTGCCAGTGCTGCCCTCACAGCGTAGGTCACGGCATCGAGAATGTTACCCCCCGAGGCCCCGAGCACCAGTACGTCCACGTACACGTCCCAGCAGCACACCCGGAGCGTACCCGGATCCGAAGCTAGCCGCTGTTCCCTGCAGAAGAGGTCTGCTAAAAACTCAGGAGAAGCTGCGTAGGCAGTATCTAGAAACGAGACGAGCTCTGCCTCAAGCACCTCAGTGGAGCGTCCTTGAAACTCGGGACTTGCGACTCCGCAGAACTCCACAGAAAACGCGATCGAGCCACGTTTGGCGTCATCTTCCGCATGAGCTGGCAAATTGTATTGCCTCAGCTCCAGGTTTATACCGACGAGTACGTCGTTAGTCCGACCGACGAACACTCGACTGGAGCCCGCTGTGGAGGGCAGCACATCAACAGCAACGCTCACAGAGCGCGATCGAAGCGCACTGCGTCCGTCAACTCTTAGACCATGCTCCTTGAACAACCATATAAGACTTTTCTTCTCAGTTCTAGACAGTTCGGTCGGCATCGCTGTGGCATCTTAGAGAGGTCGGAGAGCGCAGCCGTTTCAAGGCTTCGGAGAGAGAAGGCTGCGCGCACAGGTGGCCCTGGAAAACGCTGCGAACTCGAGTGTCTTATTTCCAGGTTGGACTGCATAGCAACAATTGTAATCATACGGCTCAAAGGAAGAAAGAGAAATTGTAGTGTGGTCTCCGCTAAATCCCCAAGAAAGGAAAACTTGAGCGGGTCGCCTGTTTAGAGTGATGCTCGGCTGTGGAGCGTTCATAGCGCAGGTGGCTCCAGCCAGGCTTTCCTGGTGCTGCAAGGCGCCGCGTTTTTATGCTACTGGCCTCTCAACGATAGCAAATTGTTGAAGAGAGCTGGGGTACGAATAGTGATGGCACACGATATGAGAAAAAGTGTGTGATACAACCGTCGCGGAATTTTTGGCGCTATGCCGTACCTACTACTACCGGCTCGTTCCAAGAGACAGCTACTAAGCCGATATTAGTCCCGTAATGGTATATGCGGATGCATATTATAACTTACATGTTTGCACGCGGGGCGCGCCGTCGCAGGAGCGTCTTGGCGTGCTCGAGGTATGCTCCCGCCCCAGAGGCAAGCGCTCGGGAGCTTGTGGTAGGCAGGATGCGGAGAGGACGAATATCGTGCACTTTGTGTAATACAAGCTCGACTACACACGTCTGGGTAGACATAATTCAGGAACGTGCCGTACGCGCGAAGGGGACGCTCAGTGCCCACTGACGTGCGTAGCGGGCTTTTGCACAGGCGCGACGCAGCAGAGACCGAGGCGCCTCCTTTGGACCGCACTTTCAGAAGATTCTTCATGGACCAGTATCTGGTGAGCGGACCCATAATGCAGTCCTCGTGGTGTCTGAGAGGTTTAGTGACACGGTACTGGCCGCTGCGGCCAAACCGCTATCCTCAGAGCTATGGGTTGGCTTTCCTGGTGCCTGACATGTGGATTGCGCATAATCACGAGTCTCGCCCTCAGTTGTAGCATGCAATCGAAGAAAGAATCCTCTTCGTCACCGCTCGAGTTGATTCTTTCCAAGGCGAGCGGCATTGATGCGCACCGCGTAATCGCCAGCCACGTTGTTTTCGATTGGCAGCTTCGACCCACCACGTGAGCGTTCTTCGTAGGTATCTTGGAAAGACGCATCGGAATACACGCTTCATACGGGCAGTACGAGCCTCGTCTCCTTGACCTCGCGTCAGGCCTTGATTCGGATGGAGCGTCGGTTTAATCCGATGACGGATAATTTCTGAGGCATGAGTGCCTTGCAGTTTCGAGCTGGAAAGCAGGCTCAGCGTGGACAAAATGAGCGTATCAACACTATCTAGAGGAGAATGTGACAAAGGATTTTACACGGAAACAAGTTGAGATCACATAGAAAGAGTCTTCTACCTGAAAACGATAAAATGTACTTCCGAGGTGTCCCCCGCCGGACTGTCGATGGCGGCCAGCCCGTGCATGATCGGAAAAACAAATCGGACTCGAAGATAAAGTAAACCGTGGCGGATGCAGTACCCCTGGTATTTGGTGGGATCGTCCATCTGTAGTGCAAATTCTCGCAAAAGCGATTCGTCGAACGCGGTGCAAACCGGCCGAGCACTACACGTCCGTCTAAACGTTTTCCTCGCAGTGCCTAGCACCGCTTGTTGAGGGCTCGATGCCTGTATGCAGGCTTTCGCGCGGAATACTAGTTGTGGTTTGCAACAGGGATGCTTCAGAGCCTTGCCCGCATCCGCTTCTTGTCGACGAAAGGAACGTCAACGGAGAATATTTATACTGGAATACGGAGACCTCAGCAAATTGATTTCGTAGAAAGATGCAGTCGCGACCCGTTTTTCGCCACGGTTCGAGATCACTTTGCACATCTAACTGAAATGCGGAAAGAGACAGGAAAATGCATGTCTAGTCGGGTAATGATACACTGCGAGCGATTTGACGTTCCCACCATCATCTCATCTAATATTGGTATAGGTTGGGCCTCATTTTCTTACTCACTCGCGTCGCAGATCGCGAAGGCCAAGTCCGTGCACGTCAGGATTGCATCGCATCTTCGCATTTGGAGGCGTTATGCTTTCATTATGCACACATGGACGCGGCACATAGTATGCGACGACGCTGTCTGTACACTCGAAGTACCTGAATGCTGTCGCTTGGGCTGGTTGATGATCTGACGAGATGCCAGTTGCAGCATCCAGGGCGAGAAGCATTTCTCGAGGACTTATAGACCTATCTCGCCTCCCATGCCTGTTAAAGTATCCGAGAGGAGCATATCGGCGCGTCGGCGGTTAATAGACGCACGAAATCTACTTACCAGATTCCGCTCTACCCAGAATCTCTCAGGGTAAGAGTTCAATACAGTCCTGCGTCTGGCCGGACAAGCGCTGTCGGTGTGCTTACGGTGCGCGCCGCGAACACGTACTGCTCTGGATTCGGAAAGCAACTCTGTCTTGAGGAGAGAGCGCTGGAACGCGCGTCGGTAACTAGGCTACCGTATAGGTCGAACGTTTAAGCGGTAAAAGCCTTTTGTGCTCGTGTTTGTGACTCGCTCAGCGTCTAAACAGGCTTTACGCTCGGTTGCGAGGTTCTTGCTATGTTGCCGAGCACTTTTGGGTGTGTGACTCGTCCACCGAAAGTCTTAGCACTAGCACTAGTTCTAGTTTTCCTCGTGTGGACGTACTTTTCTGCCAGCTTCCTATGTTCGAGCGGTTTCTGGGCTTTCTCCTCGCGCCTTAGCGCTGGAAGTAGCGACAAGCACGTTCTTTCTGCTGGTTTATGCAGATCGACGCTACTTGACACCGTTGAGAATATCAGTCGGAGTCACGTCGAACAAGCTCAGGGGTCGTCGTACCCATACCTCTTTCCGCCAATTATTCACCAGATTTGGCTGGGCAACCGTCCTTTCCCGAGTAGCTTCTCACGCAGTCAGGAGAGTTTCCGGACCAAAAATCCAGATATGTACTATGCGCTCTGGCGTGATAATGATATTGCGTGTTTAATAAGGCGATTCTATCCTGTTTTGGCTCCGGTGTATGCGAAGATTACCCGGGTAGCGACCACTTCAGATCTCGCGCGATACCTGGTACTCTATGTTTTCGGAGGTTTCTACTCAGATACGGATACGGTTTGTTTGCAGCCGATCCGGAAATGGCCCATGCTCGAAGGAACGCAAGCTATGGTCGGTCTAGAAGCGGAATTCAGCCATGTACCCAATTGGCAAGACATGATTGTCGTCAGGCAGATTCAGGTATCCGTATGGACATTGGCCTCTACACCGCTTCATCCACTGTTTGGTTCCGCGATTCACGGTATTTTCGTGAACTGTACACGTTTGTCTAGGGAGAAGCTCGAAGGAATGGATGTTATGGAAGTCGCAGGCCCAGGGTATTTCACTGATACTGTGTTCCATTATATGCACGCTTTTGGTGCTGGGTACGCGAATCTTAGCGGTTTGTCGAGACCCACTCTGTTCGGGGATCTGCTGGTTCAGCCTCTGCATGTTTTTCGCTGGGAGGGTCGCGGCCCCGAAGAGGAGGCCTGTATCCAACACTTATTCGGTCAGTCTTGGCGCTGGCGGTGACCGCCGCCGCCTCAGTGGCAAGAAATCATCGTCATAATGGTGCTTTTGGCTACGAGGGGAGATCGAATGTGATAAGCGCCGGATTTCTGAAGGCGAAGTCATCATGGAGTACCTGACTGAATGCTTTTAACGCTTCGCAATTTGAGATTGATATACTATATACTGGACGGCAGCAGTTCCTTCATTTCTATTAGACTCCAGCCTGCGTACGGAAGAGATAGCGTTTCAGCATGCTCACTCTGAAGACTCGAATCAGAAGACGTTCGCAATCTTCGTAATGCGTCAAGGGCGACTTGCCCGATGCAGAGCACCATCTCGATGTTTTGAACGGCATGGTCATCTTCGTGCCTTTGTTGGTACACTTTTGCCTCCGAGTCAAAGGATGTGTGTTAGAATCTTCGCTTACTGTTGTTCATGTAGAAATGGTCGAACTAAGCGTATGCGATGACGTAAATCGTCCTGTAACAGAGATGTGACATCCCTGCGGCGAGCAAATACCCGTGGTCTCTATCTTTCCGAGCTTTCGGAAAAAATTGTTCGGGGTGATTGTTTCCGAATTGAGGGTTGCGATTTTTATGACGACGACGCCAGCGACAGCAAATGTCTTCCAAAAAAAACGTTGCTGCCAGCGGCGCACAGTAGTGGCGAGTGACCCGCCCTAGACAAGACGTCTCTAGCTGATGTGCAGACGCCTCCCGGTCTTAATGGACCGGCCACGTACTACGGCTTCCAATTTCTTCTCATATTGATCTACTCTGCAGGATTGTCAAACAAAGTTCCCTCTTGTCTACCCAGGAGGTCTCGGCTCCACCACCGCACATCTCCGTATATTGATAGCGGCATTCAAGTCTCGATCCACGAATTCCATACATTTTTTGCCGTCGTTGGTTGAACGTACTAATGCAACTAGTCCTCGAACGTTCGCCCTCCTTTCCATACGCTCCTCCGTCAGCGTTCTGTACATTTTGACATCCTCGGGACTCCTATGGCACTTTTCCATCTCGAATCTCTGGAGAGTACACACCAGCTCATAGTGTGTATACGATGTTCGGAACTCATATACAGGTATCGTAACGAGACGCCGTGCGCACTGCTTGTCCACCCTCGTCGTTGGAGCTGGCGTAGTTCCTTTCTTCGACGCTCATCGCCCTGCTCCGTATGCTACTCTGAGCCTTTGACTTTCATCCTCCTTCAGGGTACTCAACTCATCGAAACAATTCGCGAACGCTCGCTGCTTCCCACAATACGAATTCATATGCAGACGAGCCAACCGGGGATTTGTATACTCCTCCCACAGTACATCCCAATGAGCAATGCGAACTTCCATAAATTTCCGAAAAGATTTAAAGTCTGCTCCTCAGACGGTCACCTCGCCCAAAGCTTCCACGAGATCCTTCATTCCTGTGTACCAAGTCTCGATATTCTTCCCCGCATTCGTTATACGAGATTTTCGATAGTATGTCGCTCGCGAGAACCTCAAAAGACGCGTATATTTCTGGTGCAAGTTGCCGTTGGAGCAATCTTCCGCATGCTTGGGTACAGCGATGGTTATGATATTCGTGTTCTAGGAGTTACTACCAACGACAAAGACGTTCACGTGGGGATTACACGTCCCCTGGCCGTTCTACTTCTTCCCGTGCATCGGTATGGGCGATAACGAAGACGGGATAGGACGAAGTACATGCAACCGCTAATAATGTACACACCTGTATACGCCATCGCTATCGATGGTCCCCGTGAGTACTTTTTTTGACCGGTTTGGGGCGTTTGGAATCGAAATAGTTCTCCCAGCAGGTGTTCCGGTCTTCGCCGGTTACCTCTTTGTTGCTTCCATCGAGCTCAGGACAGATCTCTATCATGAAGGCAGAGAGAACTCTGGGGTCGATATTCACAAAACATGACTTGAACTCGCATAACCGGCCGACAATGAAACGCTTCTGGAGAAGACTTCAATGTCGTTTCTTCCGTCCGTGATTTTTTCCACACTCAAATCCATATCGGCCTCGCGTTCGGGTTCTCGGTCCAAAAAAATGAAGTACGGCAGGATAAAAGGGATAAATCTCTCTTCGTCTGCCTTTGATCATACCTGACAGTTTCTCCCTTGAGATGACAAGCCCCGAGACTGAACGAAGTTCTAAACTAGCGGCGCGGATAGCAGAAGCAGAATTCGTCGACTTGCATGATGTGCTCTTGTCGACGAATATGATCTCCTGTTCATGCTAGCGAGCGTTCTTGAGAATATCGATGATTGGCCGCATCCCTTCGCGAAAAAGGCTCGCGTACAGCACAAAGCGGGCGCCTATCGTGAAAAAGACGAAAGATAAGATTTTTTGGTTCCTCGCATTCGTGAGGCAACTCAATGCCCTGTATTCGTATCTTTTTACGTCACACCGATGTCCAGCACCATTGACGCGGTAATTGTCGTAAATTGTGAGGGGGGCATCAGCCCGCTCATTGCTCTTTGATGCTTCCCCATTGCGAGGACTCAGGTGGTTGAAGAAAATCTTTTTGAAAAATAATTCCGGAAATATCACTTTTGCGATATGCGTTACGTCGTGATGCAGCTCGATCTGCAAATGCGTCAGTCCAAAAGAAAAGTTACGACCAGACCTGGAGTGCGAATCTACGCGGTCTCTGATAGCGTCTAGGAGCATTCAGTCGTACGGATAATTGATATGCTGGAGACGACAGGATCACACAACCATATCGTCGTACGGACATCACTCTTGCAGCCTTCGTGGTAGCGCCTCCACATCTAACTTCTTCTTTTTTCCCTAGTCCTCGGAAATAGCTACTATGTCTCGTTTTTTTTCCAATATTCGGCATCCCCGGCCATCCACAACACAACACGTCCAGTTCCATAAGTGAAAGATGTTTTGGGAGAAAAACTCATCGGACGCTTGTGCGTAGAGCGGCGAATATCGGTTGAATACATTTACTTGAAGATTGAAATACCATTGAAGCCAAAACTATACTTTGCTAGGATCCGATCGCAAGTACAAGAGGCCCCGATAAAGCAGTCGCTCAAGAAGAGGTCATTACCGCGTTTCTATTGATCGGCGAGGCGCACGTCGGGTGACGAGACGGCCAGAATTCGCGATGCGTTACTATGGCACACGACATAGAAAATGCCAACTAGTAAATGATATACACAAACGGGATAGCAAGTAATATCGCCACCAACCGGAAACCTTAAAAGGAAGAAGTTTTTGCGTATGGCCACACTGTTAGATTAAGCGGAAGGTCTGCGAGCCGCGAAACCCAACCGGCCAGTCCCCCGTGTGACCCTTCAGTGGCGGGTGATGCGCCGCACCTAACCACCCCAACCGAACGCATTTGATTGTGGAATCATGAGCGGGTATGCTGCATCAGAATCTCACTTTGGGCAAGGCGGACTTCCAATACAAAACTCCGCGCTATACCAGGCAGAAGAGCTGGAATTAGAGCTTGGAGGCTTCCAGAAATATAAATAGCACTGATTCCGTGTTGCATGAAACAAGCATCAACCGACGCGCTCAGTAGTATGTGAAAGCTACTGTGCTCCCCAAAAACATCAGCACCAGCGATGGAGAAACTTCGGAGGGTGCAGACGGCAGGCATCCGGCGCAGAATAAAAGCGTGAAACGACCAGCAAAGCCGAGAGTAAGTAAAAGCGATGCAATGCACAGAGATTGTTCAGCACGATAAAGGATTTTACGAACCAAAAAGACGAAGCGGCGATCTCAGCCATCTGATCAGTGGAAAAATTCTGCAAACCGGTAAAAGCAAAACGCCCGAAGTGAATTCCCGATGAATTTGGTATATAATCTATGTCGCGGTAACAGATGCGAAAAAGCCCAGATCGTGCCGCAGAAGTGATACACTTGTGGGAAATGAAATAATACACGTCGCTATCAAAGATGCTTTCGCACTAAGATCATCAAACCTATGTGAAACTGGGGGAACGGGCGGAACGGGGGAACGGAGGGAACGGGGGAAACGGGC
>Ga0123519_10013867_pt1 | contig 11529 bp, 13 predicted proteins | sample YelNatPaOPRAMG02_FD_87396 | JGI IMG/M metagenome (GOLD analysis project Ga0123519, IMG submission 87396) | Hot spring microbial communities from Yellowstone National Park - Yellowstone National Park OP-RAMG-02 (version 2) | ecosystem: Environmental > Aquatic > Thermal springs > Hot (42-90C) ... | reverse complement strand
CGGCGCGCGCGTTGATCCTGAACGCGGCGGGCAATCCAATCACACTGCGGGACAATAATCCGCCGCCGATAGTGTTCGACGTCACATCGTTCTCAGATGTCAGTGAGGTGGTCAACTTTCTGCGCGCGCCGAAGCCTGATCACCCGTTCCGCAAGCGCTACGACATACCACCGGACGTAAACTTCAGAACGGTGGTTGTGGATACCATTACCGAGCTGCAACGCATTATTGTGTATGAGGTTGCTGGTCTTCCGTACGATGTAGGCTCTTCTGGTCCGATAGACCTGACGCAGTCACCAATAACACGGCTGGCGGACTGGAACTTGATCCTGTCTCGGATGCTGTCGTTGGTGTCTGTGCTTGTGCAGCTGCCGTTACATGTGGTTGTCACGGCACAGGAGCGGCTGATTACCAATGAGACGGACTCTATCTCATCGTACGTTCCGATGATCCAAGGCGCGGCACAGGTGCACATCCCTGCTTATATGAACATTGTAGGAAGGCTTGTGCGCCGCGTGCGTCTTCCGGATGGATCGGTGGCCTCATCCGAGGATACGGGAACACGCAGGACGGCCTCGGTCCTGTTTACCGAAAGTGGTGGGCGATATTATGCAAAGAATCAGTATGACCCGGAGATTCCAAAGGAGCTAGTAGATCCAACAGCAACAAAACTGTTAAGGAGGAGTGAAAAATGAGTCCGAATAACGTAACTGTTGAGCATGCTGATGACATCATCAGCTTAGACTTGACAAGCCTGGAGATTCCGCCTGCTGGGCGGTACTTCGTGCGCGTTGCATCAGCGAAGCGAGTGTCAGCCAAGTCCTCTGGCAATCCAATGCTCTCCATCTCGATGGTGATCGTTGAGCCTGAGGAATACGCAGGCGCTGTCATTTATGACAACCTGATGCTGAATGGGCCTGGCGTCGGTCGCACGAAGTCAATGTTCGACGCGCTTGGACTGCCGTACGACGGTGTCTCGACGGCAGATATTGTCGGGGGTGAGTTGTGGGTTCAGACTGAGGTTGAGGACAGTCCGCAGTTCGGTAAACGTGTGCGAGTTCGAAACTACCTGGTAGGGTAGGTAGTATGAACTTCTTCGAGGCCGTCTTTCGTGGTGCTCCCCTTGACGGCTACGTGCGTGTTGGGGCACTGCGCCGTCCAGAGTTTGTCACAGTGCGCGACCTGCTGCAGCTGGACTACCCACCAGCTGGTACACGCAGCCGCGATGTGTACTTCAGCCCTGGTGTGCACAGTGCCCCCGACGCACACCGCGCGTCGGTGATCGGGGCTTCCGTTGTATGGTTAGACTATGACGTTGGGGGCGATTCCATTCCTAAGGTCATGCTCCCACCGTCCATCATCGTAAGTAGCGGCGGCGACGGACGGTATCACCTTTACTGGATGCTGACCGAGTTCACTCCATCATCCGAACTCATCGAAGGGGCGAACAAGGCCATCGCGCGCCACGCAGGTGAGCCTGGGAACGCGTGGGATGCTTCGCGCATCCTGCGCGTCCCTAACACCTACAACACAAAGTATAACCCCCCAAGACTTGTAGAGATCATTGGATTTTACCCGGAACGGGTGTATCCGATTGACGATCTGCACCGACTCGGTGAATACGATCGCAGGATATGGCAGATACCCACAGGATTGTCGCGCAGCGAGCGGGACTTCCGGATCGCACTGCGTCTTGCTGCATGGGGGGTCTCCAAAGACACCATCCGGATGGTAATGCCGCTCATCAGTGACAAGGCGTCTGAGGAAGGTGAACATTATGTCAATGTGACGGTGGACAAAGCCGTCTGTATGAGTGGTGAGTCCATGGAGGTCGGTGACGATGATGATGATGACGTAGTGGATTCCGACGATGAGATTCCGCCGAAGCATGATGTCCCGCCGATGGACTTGCGTAGGAGTAAGAATGCACAGCTGCTGGCCAACTTTGCAGCGCTGGCTCGTGGTGTGCTCTACGATGCCAATGGTGATGAGGCTGGGCTGATGCTAGAGATCATATGGTCTATGGGCAGGCGCGAGGTGGCCGCGACGCAACAGGACTTTGAAACGCGGCGTTCGGTGAACGCGTTCCTGAGCCGATACGGCATTCGCACATGCGCCTGGCTTGGATCAGACAAGGATGCTACGGTTTACTGGTCGGCGCTGGTCAGCTGTGCCCCGCGTCAGCGCGTGCTCTTGAGTCGTAGCACCGGGCGATATGACATTGGTGGGTCGCGGCTTTTCGTTCTGTCACCAGAGGATTGGATTGTCTATCCAACGGGATCGAAGGTGTCGGTATTCTGGGACCGCGCCGCGCGTTTCTCATTGGGGACGTTGATTGGAAACCTGGTGAATAAAGACACGTTCGACCTGCACGAGATGCTCGACGTGATCATGGGGATAAATCATGAGCACGTGGTGCTTCCGGTGATGGGGTGGACGCTGGCGACGCCGTTCAAGACGATATTGGAAATGTGCGGTGTGCGCTTCCCGATACTCCTTGTCCATGGTCAGCGTGGCAGCGGAAAGACCTCCACACTGCGTCACCTGGCCATGCCGCTCGTCGGCGCGCCTGGCAATCCGATCAGTGCCGACGTGACACAGTTCGCGCTGCTGTCCACACTGTCCGCGTCGCGCAGCATGCCGGTGTGGTTGACAGAGTTCCGCCTGACGTCGCCAAACGCTGATGCGGTGGAATCCACACTGCGGCGCATGTACGATGACACCTATGACCTTCGTGGACGTGCCGATCTTTCGGTCGTGGCGTTTCATTTGGAAGCGCCAGTTGCGATGGACTGTGAAGGTGTCTTCTCAGATAGTGCGCTGCGGGAGCGCTGTGTCCCTGTGCGCCTGAATCAGAGCGATCTGCGCAACAACACGTTCCGTGAGAACTTCCGCCGCCTGGTGGATATGGAACACATGCTGCGCAGTTTCGCGTGGCACTACATAAGGTGGTCGCTTGAATTGGGTGTCGACGACATCAAGCCGATGGTGCGCGTTGCGCTTCTGAACGCCCAGCGTTATATCCAGTTCGAGCGCATGTCCAACAGCGCAGCAATTCTCTTGATAGGGTTGAAGCTGTTCTCAATGTTCGCACAGCGTGAGGGTGTTGATTTCTCAGTCGACTATGAGCAGTTCATGGAAATGTATGTTGAACACTGTTATTCCACCGCGTTCAACAAGAACCTAGGGTCGCTTACGTCTGCGGACGAGTTGGTGGAGTTGTTCATGCATGCGTTCCGTAGCGGTGAAAGCTGGGCGATGAATGCAGCAATATGGGACAGCGCCCATCGGGTGCTTTGGTTTAGCCTTACTGCAGCACGTCATTGGCTATGTCGTTTCCGCAGCTCGCTTCCTGACATCAACGTCCTAAGGTCACAGTTGGAGGAACGTATTGGACAGTACATCTTACCACCAATGAATTTCCAAGGCGGAATTTACTACGGAATCGACATCGATAAGGCGTCGGAGATGGGACTGAATGCACCTGCACCAACATTCAAAGGAGCATCCGATGGAAGCAAAATATCCATTAGCAAGATGTGAAATATGTCCGTTGAAGAATCGTGACTTCGTGCCGCCGTATATACCACCGGATTCGAACACATCGGACATCCTGGTGGTCGGCGAGTCCCCTGGACGCACAGAGGTCGTGTTAGGACGACCGTTTGTTGGCCAGAGTGGAAACCTCCTGCGCCAAGCCATGTGGCGTATGGGCATTGATCCGGACAGTGTGCTCATGACGAACTCCGTTCTGTGCCTTCCAACGGACGCGAAGACGTTGGACATCCCGCTGGCGCGCAACGCATGTCGCGATGCACTGTTCAACGTCGTGCGCAACGGCATCTCCGCAGGGCGGCGTTACATAGCGTTGTTCGGGCGTGAGGCCGCGGACGCGCTCGGCGTGGATGATCAGTTCGTATGGATGTACAGCGCCGAGCTGAGCGCGTGGATGATCGCGCTTCCGCACCCTGCTTACGTCCTACGGCGCATGTCCGAGTTGCCGTTGTTCCTCCAAGGGATTGCAAAGCTGGTACGGCGTTCGCCGTACGAGCCAAAGATGCACCTGCGGACGGTGTGGCTAGATGATCCGAAGAAATTCCCATACGACGCCATTGCGCGCGCCCCGTACGTCGTGATCGACATCGAGACGGACACGCTGGACCCAAGCACAGCACGCATCATCATGGTTGGAATCGGTGTCCCGATCAACGGTCGTGCGTTCTATGCGTACATAATACCTGAAGAGCGTGTCGTGGACATGGTCCCACACATCGCTTGGATGGTGCGTGAGCATGCAGCTAAGTTAGGTGGACATAACGTGAAGTTCGACCTCGTCCACCTGGCAAGGTATGGTGTGCCTATAGCGTTTGGATGGGACACGCTTCCACTTGCGCATGCGTGGAACGAGCACGTCCCGTTGGGTTTGAAGGAGTTATCCACACTCTTCTTTGATGCCACAGACTGGAGTAGGGGGGTCATTGTGCGTGGACGCTGGGCGGACGTATCCCAACAGGAGATTGGGGAATACCTGTCCCGCGACCTTTATTACACCTACTTACTATACGATCATCTCCGTACAGTGCTTGGAAAGCAAGGCAGGGACGGGTTTGTCTTTGACTTCCTACCACGCGTTGCGGTTGGACTTGCGCGCATGGAGCATCACGGCGTGTGCATTGACATGCCTAAGCTCAAGGAACTCATAAAACAGTTTGAGGATGAACAAGCCGCGCTGTGTAGGCAGCTGCAGGCGATAACAGGCATACCATCGTTCAACCCGAACTCGCCTCAGCAATGTGCCAACTACCTGTATGAAACACTGAAGATGCCGAGGAAACACGTCGCTGGGCTCTCGGAGAACAGCACCGCGGCTGCGGTATTGAACCAGATGGATCAGGAAAACCCGTTTGTGCGCACACTGCTACACTATCGGCGCGTGCAGAAGATGCTTGCCTCATACCTGCATCCGCTTATGGAGTTGGCACGCCCAACACCAGACGGCTTGTATTGTGTGCATCCGCAGTGGCGTCAGACAGGGACGGTGACAGGAAGGCTGTCCGCAGCGAACCCATCCATCCAGAACATACCACGTGCAGACGAGCAGGAAGAAGGATTTTATGGGAAGTTGGTGCGTGATTTATTCATTGCACCCCCCGAACATGTCCTGGTTGCGGTGGATGGGTCACAGTGGGAGTTGCGTGTTGCTGCATGTGAGAGCGGTGATCCATTCTTGATTGACGTGTACCAGCGCGGCGGGGATGTGCATGGTGAGGTGTCACGTGCAATGTTTGGTGAGGGATATACCAAGACGCAGCGGTCGCATGCAAAGCGGTTTGTGTTCTCATGGCTGTATGGTGGATCGGAGGAGTCGAGCGCACAAGTGTTTCAAGTCCCGCGTAGTGTGGTGAAGCAGTATGTCGCACGCTTCAACGCCTCATTGAAGCGTGCGGTCGAGTGGCGATCGGAGCAGTATGAGCGTGCGCGTACACAAGGCTATTTGCAGTCCCGTGCTGGAAGGAGGTTTCACTTTCCATTCATCTTTTCCGGGAACAGCGATGAGGTACGCAAGGGGGCAATAAACTACCCGATCCAGGGCGCGGCGAGTGATCTTACACTACAGGCGTTTATAGACTGCTTTGACGCGCTATTGGAGATTGGGGCGTTTCCGGTTATACTTGTACATGACTCGATAGTTGTGGAGGTGCCGGAGGATAGGAAGGAAGAGGCGGCCAAGATCGTTGTAAACGCATTGGTCAAGGCCGCGGAGCGCATTTACCCGGAAATACCGTGGTCGGCAGAGGCAGAGTACGGCAGTTCCTGGGGCTCAATGCATGAGCTCAGGTTGGAGTGATGCCGGTGCTATGCAAGCCAAGCCGGGAGTGAAACCCGATGAGTTTATATAGAGGACTAGGGAAACTCCCTAGCCCTCCTTACCAAATTCCCTGCGTAGTGTTGCGATGATAGCCTTTGCCTTCTTTGCCAGCTCTGGGTTCTTCCTTCCACTCACATTTGCGATGAACACGAGCTTCTGGACGGCCTCCTTATAGGTTACCTTGCCAGCCGATATGTTCCTTGCAATACTGGATGCACTTGGCCACCCCAGCGCTGTCAGGCTTCCCTCATCAATGTTGACCTTCTGTGCCCACTTTTTCGCCATCTCATGAAATCCCCTTACTGGTGAACACACGCAATATGACCGCCGCAATTGCTACAACGATATTGACGATCTCCTGCGTCTGTGGATCGGGGCTGTAAACGTTGTACCCGAACAAGTTTGCCACCGATACTGCCAGGAACAGTAGGAAGAACCAAATGGTCTTGCTCTTATACCAAGGCTTTGTGTAGTACTCCATTCTCTTCCTCCAAACTTATATTAAGGTTAAGGTCATTGTCATCCAACATGCCATGGCGTCGTGCGAAGTCATTAATGATGAAGCGCAGCGCCATTGAGTGATTCCCTTCCAACAGCTTTGCGACATTATCCACGATTCCGTATTGCTCCTCTGTCAGCCGCCACGACATGTAGCGCGACTTATTGTCTCTCATCCTTCCCACCATGTTACAATAGCACCTCCTCACCAGTTTTATTGCTATTGTAACACAAAATCATGAACTTGTCAATACCTCAGAATCACCTTTTAATGAGTACACAGGAACTTTGCATGGCCTTCCATCCGATCTCGTGCGCGTTTGGAAGCGTACCACTAACTTACCACCCTTTGCCAGCTTCCTTAGACGTTTGTGCACCCATGCACTGCTACATCCGAGTTGATCTGCAATCTCTTCTACGCTCACACCTCCACCGGTATCAAGATATTGTTGCTGTAAAATCTCTATCAGCAAATCCTTCATTGTAAAGTCTGGGTCTTGCATCGCTCCTCCAACTCATCGATCACTATGCGCTCTGGAAGTGGATGCGGAAACACATAGGGTATGGCATGTGGGAACCCATCTACTACCTCAATGACAACCATACCAAGGTTGCGGCGCACACCACGGTTCGGAGTGTTCTTGCGCATGACATAGGACGTCTCAAGCTGCCATGCTGGTGTGGATATCTCGGCGCGCAGGGGAGCGCGGTTTGCCCCTTCGATGTATGATATCAACATCTGGTGGCTATGCGAGCGCACGATCACATCGGCATGCAGCCCTGCCATGTCACTGAACTGGCCTTCACGTTCCAATGGTGTGGTGATGTAGCGCATCATTACCGACTGGGAATGCGCCACATCGAATAGGAGCCCACACGTCTCGAACAGCAACCAGTCATGGCTGTAACGTCCATAAACGTCCTGGTGTGCATTCAATGTATACGCAATCATCTCTGTTGCGGAATCTTCAACATCGTGGTAGCGCGACCCCCTTGTCACATAGGTCACACCAACAACCTTCTTCTGGAACGGTCTGGCCGCCTCAAGAAAGGCTTTTGCCTGGTGGATTATGTCCGTCTCCAATACGAAACGAACGCCCTCCTTTGGTTGTTTCCCGTCCACTATATCCCCATTCCATATCAACACGTCTAGCGGGGGTATTTCCTCTGCAATGCGTAGCCAGTTCTCCCATAGATACTCCTGACCACGGTTGAGTCTGTATAGCCCTCCACTGGACGTGCGCATGTCCGGCGGCCATATACCGAACATGGAACCGACATGTACGTCTGCAATTACTCCTACGCGAAACGCTTCCATACCCGACTAATCGACTGCGCTTTCAACGTCGTAAAGATTCGGTGTTACCTCTTCTACCAGCTCACGACGAGCCTCCCTTATCAACTCTAATGCGCTCTCCAACTTTCGTGTCGCCTCTTCTGACCACCAGCGTGCATGCACAACCGTATCGCGACTGATTATGGTCTCTACGGGTGGCGTCGTGCCCCACAGTCTGAGCCACTGCTTGACGAACCTTGACAGATATGTCTGTGCGGCTTCACTCTTCATGTTCTTAGCAGCGGCGGGGCCTCCGTAATACTCTGCTAATGCAGGGAACAGTTTATTATCGTTGGCAGCCAGGTTTGACGCCAGTATTGACGCGCCGGTCTGTACATTGACGTCAGGATCGAGCAACTCTTGTGTCGTCGGACGGTTGGCAAACTGCTGTCCATCGCCGCGTGGCATTACCTGCATGAGTCCCACCGCGCCTGACGGGCTTACGGCGTTGGGATCGCCGTTACTCTCTAACGCGATCAACGTTCCTAGTATCCTTGGATCGATGTTGTATTGTTTCCCATACTTCTCACACAGCTCCCTCCATCTAGTGATCTCAATACTTCCCCACACGTCTTGTGGCTGTGGCTGTGGCTGTGGCTGTGGCTGCACTGGTGTCCCTCCTTCCGGCCACAGGTGCTTTGCCAGTGGAACACCTGCCGGTGCGTTTGGTTTCCATATTGGCTTGCTATACCGAGGCAGCGGCCATGGGCTTGGTGGGTTATTTACATAAAGTCCATCGCGAACCTTTTGTGCATGTGCTAGCCACAGTGTCGTGAACTCCACAGGGCGTGTGCAATAGGTAGCCCAATGGTTGTCTTCGAAGTCGTAGGTAAATATTGTGGCCCCGATTACACGGCCATCCGCTACCAACTGTGCTTCATACGCCGCCAGCTGTGAGAAATATACTTGCGCCTTATCCGGGCGTCCCATACCTTGCCATCCAAAGTAATCGCCACCTGGTATAACATGGCTGTCGATCCCACACTCGGTGATGATGATTGGCACGTCCCATGGACAGGCGCGGAAACGTCCTGCCCACCATCCCCAGTTTTCCTGTGGGCCGTTGATGTACCAATACTCATGCAGTCCTAGGAAGCCCTTGTGCTTCCAGATCGCTTCGATAGTTTCGATGAATGGATTCCATATCGGCGGTGAGTCCGGAGGCTCTACCGGCTGACCGTTTCCTGGCCATCCCACGCCAAGGTTTAATGCAACGACGCGCACGCGCGATGATGCCATGTTTGCCGTCAGCCGTGCGTAATACGCAGCAGCCAGCTCTGGTGGCTCGTTCGCCCAGACCCTTGGCTCATTGAGACCCTCAACGGCCAGTTTATCATCCCATAAACTGTTCTTGCTCAGGATGCGCAACCACTCATCGGCATGGCGGTCGGCTATCTCAAGTGCATGCTTGCGGTCACGCAGACCGCGCCCGCCCCATTTCAGATTTTCACTGATCTCATAGTTTCTGAGTACGAGCAGCTTCTGTGCTGCCTGCAGTGCTACATCGGCACGTCGCGCTGTCTCTCCGGAGAACATTATCTTTATCACCGGAGGGCTGAGCCTTATAGCAAAGCTGTCGTCCTGCTGTCCGGCATGCATCGGCGCCCAGTGCATGCAGAGCAATGTGTTGGTTACCATAACACATACCTCCAGTCATATAAGACCTAGGGCACGCAACAGTATTGGTAATATGTTCGATATTAACGCCACAACGCCGCCGAACATTGCACCATTGCGTGCCGATGTCAAGCGCATGTCATTGATTTGTTCTTCCAACGTCTTTATGCGGTCATTGTTGTTGCGCGCGCGTGCAATATCCTCGCGGTAAGGGCACGTAGAGTTATGCACGGACACCAATGCCTCGACACGCGCGAGACGGCTATCGATCTGGTTGAGTTGCTCTCTGATATTTGCAAGTTCGACCATCGTCTGTGTTGTTCTCATAGCACGTCAGCTGTGATGTTGTTTATTTATATCTTCTGTCACGAAAATTTCTATGACGTCGCTATGCGCGTCACTCACCTTCATTGTCGAACAGCCACCAGAGGCTGTAGATGTCCTGTGGTGAAATCTGCCCGTCTATGTCCTGCGGGGATATGGGACGGAATTTTATCTCCACTTCCTCATCCAGGAGTGGCTGCAGTTCCTTGAGGAACTCTTCCATGCGTTCCTTAGGCACGGTTACCTGTCCGTCCTTCTCCTCGCCAAAGCGGCGCGCAATCTCCAGGCGCTGTTTCTTGAACGCCTCAAGATGGGGCTCCACCTGACGCGCAATCAAGGCCAGGCGATATGCGGTGAGGGCAGACATCTTCTGCTCCATCAACCGCGCCATAGGCTGTTCGGATACGACCAAATCCTGTAATCTCATGTTGCCTCCTCAAACAACATAGGTGTTTCCATACGGATACAATGTGGGCTGAACCAGATGCGCTCCTTGAAGCGGTTAACACAGTTTTGTGTCTTGTGACTCCGCGACATACACCGTCCGGCGGTCCATGCCACCTTTTCCCATGTATCTGGCATCTCATGTTCTCCCTCATAGCCGCATAACGCGATGCGCAGGTGGGGGTCGTCTCCGTGCTCCAGACACCACCGGTGCACTTCGGCGCTGACCGATGGTTCCTCGTGATTATAACAGCCCTTGCTGCGCACTTTGTGGTCATAGGGCGGGTCAAGGAAGATGCCAATCACCTTTCTCCGACTGAAGATGGCATCGGTTAACACGCGTTTCCAATCCCCACAGCAAATCTTGACCAGGCGCAATCGGTCGCTCAATTGGCGCATGTACCGCCGCAGATTCTCCCGACTGCGTTGACACTGCCCTTCAAGCTCGCCCTTGTGGATGGACTGACGCAAAACTCCCCGGTTGCCTACGTGCAGGCGCTTCCGGCTGGCGCCATGGATTTCGCTGCGCAAAACTCCCCGGTCGCTTATGTCAACACGTCGCCGCTGCACTATCCCTCGCTCCAACTTCACCAGGCGCCCATCCACACTGGTCCAGGGACCCTGCCCACTGCACCAATCACTACCAATCCAGCAGCAGAGCCCCCAAATCCACCATCCGGCTATTTTGGCATCGTAATAGTCCGGGTCGCCCATGAGACGCTCTACATCGGGTGGGTTTTGTACCAACCAGATATGTCTTGCCATCACGTCTATCTCGTTGACCGGCCAATCCACGTATTCCGCCACCGCATCGGGGTCCTTCTGGATGGCCCGCCATGCGTTGGTTAAATAACCGTCAATGTCGTTGACGATTTCCATCCCGTGGGGGTCGGGACGGTTCAAGAGTACTGCTCCCCCGCCGAAGAAGGGCTCGATGTACACATCAACGTCGCCCAGACGCGACCAGACCATATCCGCAACGCGGCCCTTGCCGCCGAACCAGGGGAAGGGAGGCTTCAACATACGCTATCCGCGATGGGGTGTCTTCTTCCCACACTTGGTACAGACCCAGTCATTTCCACGGCGTTCGTGCTTGGTGACCTTTTTACATTCCTTGCAATACCTGTGTTGTTCCGTCGGATGTCCGAAGTCCATCGGTCGTCTCCTTTACATCGGTAATAGGCCCAATCGTCTTTTCCAATGTGCCCGTCAGCAGCTGTTGCAATACCTGCGTTGTCGCACTGGGTGTCCGCAGCATGTCTATGACATCCTGGTCCATCGCCCGGCGCATCGCGACCAAGGCCTTTACAATCGTCTCGCTGTCCTGGGCTTCCTGAATTGCCCCTCGTGCCTGCACCGCGACTGCCTCCACAGCAGACATCAATTCCCTGGTCTTTGCATGTTTCTGCAGCACCTGTGCCATGAGGCTCTGGGTGTCCAT
>Ga0123519_10013863_pt1 | contig 11533 bp, 8 predicted proteins | sample YelNatPaOPRAMG02_FD_87396 | JGI IMG/M metagenome (GOLD analysis project Ga0123519, IMG submission 87396) | Hot spring microbial communities from Yellowstone National Park - Yellowstone National Park OP-RAMG-02 (version 2) | ecosystem: Environmental > Aquatic > Thermal springs > Hot (42-90C) ... | reverse complement strand
ACGATGGTGGGGTTGAATGTCCTTTCCTATCAGGTCCTCGGCCTTTGAGAGCAACTCTCCCGCTAACACCACGGCGGTCGTGGTGCCGTCGCCCACTTCATCATCCTGGGTTTTAGCCACCTCTACCATCATCTTCGCAGCTGGATGCTGAACCTCGATTTCATCCAAGATGGTGGCTCCATCGTTAGTGATTGTTACATCCCCGAAACTGTCTACCAGCATCTTATCCATGCCCTTAGGTCCCAGCGACGATTTCACAGCCTCAGCGATGATCTTAGCTGCCATGATGTTCGCGTGTTGAGCCTCTCGACCCGTCGCCCTAGACGTCCCTTCCTTCAATATTAATATAGGTTGACCGGATAATTCAGGTGCGGCTGAAGCCAAAATAACTCCCTCCTTTATCGCCTTTAACCAACAAAAAGTCCTTCAAAATATAAACTTTACGTTTAAAACGGGGTCGTGTTTAGTTAAGGTTTTTGGGCTGTTCTCTCCCTGCTTCTTTGAGTGAGAAGCATTGTTTGTTGGGGAGAGGACAGTCCGTTGGATAATGTTCTACGGCGTCTACTTATACTTGTCGGGCTTATCGCTTAGGAGGGTTTCGGCCGCTCTGGCTCCGTTTGCTAGGAGGTGTTGGACGGCGGTTTGGCTCTGGGCTCAGGACTTGGGAAGCGCCTTTGAGGGCCTCTTCAACCCGAGGGCTGGGGAGGCCTTTGTTGATGAGGCCCAGGTTTGGGTCCCAACCTGGACTTAGCTGAAAACGTTATCTTACCTTTTCAGCTAAGTCCACTAACGTTTGAAGAAGGCCTTTAATCCTCTCTTTTGTCCGTTCATCTTTTAACCCGCCTTCTTCATCGAATTTTCCCTGCGCCTGCGCGATCATAACCTCAGGGGAGGTAACTGCAAGCATGTTTAAGGAAACGAAGCATTGACGAAGATGGTATTGAGCTCTCGCTCCACCAAGCATGCCTGTAGAGGCGCTGATCACGGCAACAGGCTTTCCGTCGAAGGCGTTGTCACCGTAGGGCCTAGAGGCCCAGTCGATGGCGTTTTTTAAAACGCCTGGAATCGAGTAGTTATATTCAGGTGTAACGATCAGGATGGCGTCGGATTCTCGGATTTTCGCTTTAAATTCCTTCACTTTAGCTGGGGGATTTTGCTCTAAATCCTGGTTGAATAATGGAATCCCTTTGAGGTGAAATACCTCTAATTCCACGTTTTCGGGGGCCAGCTTCGTCGCGGCGTAAAGCGCCATATTATTGTAGGATCCTTTTCTCAAGCTACCAGCGAAGCCTAAAACTTTAATCTTTCTCTTAGACCTCGTCTTTAAACCCCCATTTAAATAACCATTTTCCAAGTATTCCTTTGCGGCTTAATTTAAATTTTTCTTCATGAGCTGTCGACACCGACAAGATAAGTTTTTTCGACCTCACGGGGTCTTTTTGGCCGTGAAACGCCATAGCCCAGATCCTAGCCTATGGCTACAACCATCCCAACGTCCACCAAATCCTTGGAATGCCTCCCATGACGATAAGCTCATCGGCGTCGTTAATTAGGTTAGGAGACAATATATGAGACAATATATTATTATATGAGAAGTCTCAGAATTAAGGTTGGTGGCTTGAATGATTGAGGAGAGGCCCACAACCGCTTATATACTTTCACTGATAGGAGGCATCATGATCTTAGTAGGCGGCTTAAGCACCGTCGCTATGATGGGGATGTGGCGGTGGGGCATGATGCGTGGGTGGAGTGAGAGGTTCGCCCCCGCGGTGATCGGTAAATGGGCTTTCATACCTATGATGTTCACGCTCCTAGGTTTATTTGGGGTGGCCTGCGGAATCATAGTCATCGTAGGGGCGGCTATGCTTAATTCGCGTCCTGAAGACCATTTTAGATGGGGAACGTTGATCCTCATCTTTTCAGTGCTGAGCGTATTCGGGGGGATGGGGGGTTTTCTAGTCGGGTTAATCCTAGGAGTCGTCGGTGGAGCCCTAGCGATTTACTGGAAGCCAAGATAAAAACTCTTTAAAACCTTCCTTATCATAAAAATTCGCGAGGATTCATCGTTCTTTTAAGTTATTTGTTGACACTCTCCGCGAGTAAAGCTGGGAGATTCCTTCGCAACTCCTTCAACGCGTGAAGCGCATCCATGGCATCGTTTGCCTCCTCACGGCTCCGAGGCCGTCGGCAAGGGTTGCCCCACCAGCCCTTTAACGGCTTTCACGGGGGCTCAGCGCCCTTAAGCCAACCCTCCACTTAACGCCAAACCACTCCCCCATCTCGGCTTGAAGCCTCACCGAAGTTTTTAGCGTCCAAGCCGCATTTAAGGGGTTGACGGGGATGGGAAATACGGGTTTAGCGACGTCTCATCTCATGGTTTAAACCGCAGGCTTCTACACTGAATCCAGTAGGCATCTTCTCCGGCGGGTTTTTATATAACGTTGTTATGTAAAATTTTGGTAGCGCTTGCTGAAAGCTAAACAGAGATTAACGTCGCTTTGTTTCAGCTTCAAATGATTTAGTGCTGAATTGAACGGAGGTGAGGTTATTGGAGTTTGAGTTATTCAACAGATGGAACCTAGTGACGATCAACATCCATCATGTTCTCCCTATTTCTGCTTTCCCTTTCTTTTAAAGAAAAAGATGAAAAGCTGTCCGGAGGTCTCTACTTAAGCTTTATAACCTCTCTCTTCGCGGAAATGTATGGGTTTCCATTAACAATCTACCTTCTTTCATCCCCCATTTCGGGGGAACACCACCTACGTATTGGAAAGGCCATTTATTGGGTATACCGGGGTTCATACTAGGCTCAGCCATTTTAGCCATCGGAATTTACCTGATCATCGCAGGTTGGAGAAGGATATATACTGCTCAAGGGCGACTCGTTACCGAGGGAGTCTACAGTCATGTAAGGCATCCTCAGTACTTGGGGTTCATCCTGCTAACCCTGGGGTGGCTGATCCATTGGCCAACCCTTATCGCCGCGATTCTATGGCCGATTCTAACATTTTCATATATATAGATTGGCAGCAGAGGAGGAGAGAGGCTTATCGTCCAAGTTCGGGGAGAATATCAAGAATACGCAAGGAAGGTGCCTATGTTCATACCGAAGATAAGGGTCTACCCCAATTTCTTGAGGCTCATGTACAAACGTCATATGAAGAGAAACAAGTCCTTCACATAAGATTTCTAATGTTAACCGAACGTTCAGTTTTCTTCAACGGCATGGCCTACATTAAAAGAGGAGCAGCCTTATGAATATAGGCTGGTAACGAAGCCCACTCCGGGACGTCTATAGGGGTCGGATCCTAGCGGAAAGTGGGAGCTCTGTGGAGTTAATGGCAGTAAGGATTCCATTAACATATTCTTCTAATCTCAGCTGGGGCATAGCGCCTGGGGAATCTTTACCGGAAAGTTATTTTTGCCTAATTTCCTCACGGCGATATGCTTAGGGTGTCGCGAACAAGGGCCTCATTGCGTAAGACTTTTAAAAAAATGTCCATCAATTTTATAGTCGATGCCTATGGCTGAAATTAAGGAGGAGCTAGAGCCGTTTTTCAACCCAGAATCAGTGGCCATAATAGGCGCCACCACAAGGACTGGAGCTGGAGCTTTTAACGTCATGGAGAACATGATCTCGTTCGGTTATAGGGGCGAAATTTACCCAGTAAACCCTAGGTACGATGAAGTTTTAGGCAGGAAGTGTTACAAGGATGTGAAGGACGTCGAAGGAAAGGTTGACCTCGCCTTAATAGCTGTCCCCAGACATATCGTACCTGGCGTTGTGAAGAATTGCGTGGAAAAGAAGGTGAGCTCGGTCATCATTGTAAGTCAAGGATTCGCGGAGGTTGGAGGAGAGGGAAAAAAGTTTCAAGACGAGATCGTGGACACGGCGAAGAAAGCTGGAATGCGAATACTAGGCCCGAACACCTTGGGAACCCACAACTTCTTCGACAACTTCACGTCTTCGTTTATCCCTCTAAAGAAGAGGGAGTATGAACCCATCGGGGTGATCTGTCAAACTGGACTCGTTTTCGCGGGGTTCCCCAGGTTTAAGTACGGTAAGGCCGTGGATGTGGGGGGAAGCTGCGACATAGACCCAGTAGACGTGATAAAATATTATGTTGAGGACCCGGAGATAAAGCAGATCTTCGTCCATATGGAGGGGCTTCGACCAGGCCGGGGCAGAGCCTTTCTTGAGGCTGTTAGGGAAGCAAAGGGAAAGGGGAAAGACCTCCTCGTTATGAAGGTTGGAGAAACCGAGACCGGGAGGAGGGCGATAATATCCCACACTGGCTCATTAGCTGTAGAGGACAAGGTATTCGAAGGGGCTTTACGGCAGGTCAAAGTTCCACGCGTCAGAGATTATACTGAGCTGCAAACGATTAGCCACGCCTTACTTAAGCTTCCCAAGATGAGGGGAAACAGGTTAGCGATGCTGACACATCACGGAGCCTCAGGCGTCATGGCGGTGGACGCAGCGGAAGAGTTTGGTTTAAAGTTTGCTGAACTCTCAGAGGAGACGAAGAAGGCTGTACAGGAGCTTTCACCACCATGGCTTCCAATTGGAAATCCAATAGACATATGGCCTGGCTTAATGGGAGGACCGGAGAAGATGCATAAAACCGCCCTTAAAGCCGTGTTAGAGGATAAAAACGTTGACGGAGTGCTTCTTTCCATCCATATAGCTGACTACAGCCCATGGCCGATCGGAACCTACGGCCACATTGAGGCCCTCAGAGAGCTTGCTCCACAATACGATAAGCCGGTGATCGTGGTGCCGATAGGCACGGAGCAAGAGGGGACGAGGAGGAGCCTGGAAGAGGTTAAAAACGTGGTGGTGCTTGATAGTATAAGGGACGCTGTCAAAGCGTTCTCAGCACTCACATCCCATGAGTTTTGAGGTGTTTTAAGATGAAATCCAAGATTCTACGGGAGCTCTCGGCGAAGGGGATGGAAATCCTCAGCGAATATGAGGCTAGAAACGTCCTTCAGGAATATGGGATTCCCTGCCCCAAGGAGGTAATGGTCAGCTACCAAAGTGGGAAGAAAGGCGAAGAATATTTAAGTGAGATGAAAAAGAGGGATGGATGGCCGGGGTATCCATCGTTTTTTAAAGTCATATCCCGCGACATAAAGTCAGCTACCGAGGCTAACGCGATAAGAAGGGCCACCTCAGATGTTGAAGCCGCCTCCTCAATAGACGCGATCATAAGCAACGCGAAAAGATACAGGGAAGACGTGAACATTGAGGGAATTCTAGCTAGCGAAGACGTTTCCACTCACGAGACCCGGGAGATGTTCATCGGGTCCACGGTGAACGAACAGTTCGGCCATGTCATCTCTTTAGGGTTCGGAGGCGTTTACGTAGAGGTTTACAAGGATGTGGAGTTCAGGGTGGTTCCCATCAAGGAGCCGGATGTCTACAGTATGATCGAGCATCTAAGGGGAAGAGAGTTACTTGGAGCATTCAGAAGGATCAGACCTGTGGACATGAAGCTGCTCGTTGACACGGTTCTTAAAGTTTCGAAGATGGTTGAGGAAAACCCTGAGATAGTGGAGCTGGATATAAATCCCCTAATAGTGGGACCTGACCGAGCCGTCGCCGTAGACGCGTTGATTAGAATTCAGGGGAAATAACTTGGAGCTTATCCCTACCTACTGCTACCAATGTTACAATGGTCCAGATCCCATCCTAGTAAAAGTGGTTGACGGCTTCGCCGTAGGGGTTGAGCCAAACTACGCTTTAGCCTCTAAACATCATTCTGGTGGAAGAGTTTGCTCAAACGCCTATGGGTTGATCGAGAAACTATACAATCCCCACAGGGTGAAGACGCCTCTACTTAGAACGAACCCGAATAAGGGGAGAAGTGAAGACCCTGGCTGGAAGGAGATAGGCTGGGATGAGGCCTTAGACATCCTAGCCGACAGATTTCGAGAGGTGAAGGAGAAGGGAGGCGTAGACGAAAACGGATACCCAAGAATAGCTCTAACCCTAGGGGCCGCGGGCACCCCTGAAGGCCATTTCGGGCTGTTACCAACCTTTTTGTCTACAATGTTCAGGTGGGTGGGGCCTATAGACCTAACTATAGGAACTGGCCAAGGCGTGAAATGCTACCATTCAGAACACGTCTATGGAGAATTCTGGCATAGGGCCTTTATGGTTGTCGCCGACCTACCCAAAACGAAGTATTTAATGTCGTTTGGCCACAACGACGTAGGCTCCGACGGCGTCACCGCCTGGAGGCTGGCTCAAGCAAAGGGGGAAGGGTTAAAGATCGTTAAGGTGGAACCGCATCTTTCAGCCAGCGCGGCCTTCGCGGATAAAGCGATTTTCATCAAGCCGAAAACGGATGCGGTATTCCTCTTCTCCATGATACATGTAATTCTCCACGAAAATAACTGGCGTGAAGTTTGCGACCTTGAATTTCTGAAGAAAATGACGAACAGCCCATATTTAATAGGGCCCAACGGATACTACATGAGAGATGTTGAGACAAGGAAACCATTGATATGGGACCCCATTGACAACAAAGCCAAACGCTACGATGATCCTTCAATCACGGACTACGCGTTAGAGGGAAAGTACAGGGTGGATGGTGTGGAGGTTGGTCCCAACGGAAAGGTTTGGGAGCATGAAGCCGCTGAATGTAAGCCTAGCTTCCAGCTGCTCATCGAGCATGTTAGGAAATACGCACCTGAATACGCGGAGAAAGTGTGCGACATACCAGAAGGTACCATAAGAGAGGTTACCGGTGAATTCCTTAAAAACGCGTGTATAGGGATGACGGTGGAGGTGGACGGGGAGAGGCTTCCATACCGACCTGTCGCCGTAGAGCTGGGAAAGACCGTTAATAACGGCCCTGGAGGATATGAAACCTGTTGGGCTCGAACAGTATTGCTTTCACTCGTCGGGGCGTTGGAAGTCCCAGGAGGCGCCATCGGGTCAGGAAGCAGGCTAAATCCACCTTACGAGATGCGGTGGATGAGCGTGGAGCCTAATCCAGATGGCTTCATGCTTCAACACTTTAACCCAACAGGTAAGGAAGGGTGGCCTCCAAAGGTAATGTTTAGAGGGCCTTTCACGGCCCTTTGCCCCATCATGGGATCCCGAGGATGGGCAAGTGGAATAGCCCCATTTACGCTAGCTTGGATGTTCATGGATGATCCTCCGGAGAACTGGCCTAACCCACCACCTCCCGACATATGGATCATTTATCGGGCAAACCCCCTTAGAACCCAGTGGGATCCGGACCTTATGGAGAGAGTGGTAAAGAAGTGCCCATTCATAACCCACATCACCTATATTATAGATGAGACCAGCTGGTACGCCGACTTAATCCTACCTGACCACACCGACTTGGAAGGATACCAGCTAACTTCAATCTTCTCTAAGCATTGGTATAGCCTCTGGGAGCACTATGGCTACATCCTAAAGCAACCAGTCGTGAAGCCAGTGTACAACACGAAGGACATGACTGACATCATAGTCGAGTTGATGGACAGACTGGGCCTGCTGGTAGAGTTTAACTCTCGGGTTAACAGGGGATCCGGCACCGGAATCCCATTATCCGGTGGGAACTACGATTTTAGGTTGAAGGAGGATGAAAAACACTGTGTCGAGGAGATCTGGGATAGAATATGTAAGGCGGCCACAGCGATGCTGAGCAACGGCGAAGAAACATACGGCCTAGACTGGTTTAAAAAAAACAGCGCGTACTTAAAACCTTACCCAAAGCCGGAGAAGTATTTGTATCATGTATTTAAAAGGAGGGGCTTAAGGTTTGAGGTCCCCTACCAGGAAAGCGTCAAGAAGATTGGAGCAGAGCTTAAAAACAGGCTCCATGAACGAGGGGTTAATTGGTGGGACAAACAACTGGAAGAATATCAAGCGCTGCCACACGCGAAGGACTTCTCCAAACTGTGGGATGAATACTATTTAAAGGTTGGAGTAAACCCTGAAGACTTTGACATGTGGTTGATAGCGAGCAGAAGCCCCAACTTGGCGTGGACAGGAAACGTGTCAAACCGTAGGATGCTTAACGCAGCGGCGAGAGCCTTAGACTTCGGGGGCATTGTGATAAGCTCAAAGGCGGCTGAAGAAAGGGGAATTAAACACGGCGACACCGTTATCGTAGAGTCTCCCTTCGGAAAGAGGGAGAGTAAAGTAATCGTGAGGGAGGGCCAGAGACCAGATGTGGCCCTGCTCATCGGCCAACTCGGCCAGTGGATCGCCCCTTACGCTAAGGATATACCTGTACCAAACGTAAGCGACTTCATCAAACTCGACCTCGACATTCTAGACGCTGGAGGATCCTCATGCGACTTGACTAGAGTTAGAATCCATAAACCATGAGGAATCGAAGAGATGACGCGTTGGGGAATGGTGATAGACCTAGGGAAGTGCGTCGGCTGCATGACCTGCACGGTCGCATGTGAATGCGAAAACTTTCTTCCCTACGGAATCTCATGGGCGAAGGTGGCGGATTTCGAGGATGGAAAATACCCTCATGTTAAAAGAACGTTCCTTCCAACGCTTTGCATGCACTGTGAAGAAGCCCCTTGTTTGAAGGTCTGCCCCACTGAGGCTACATCGAGACGTGAAGATGGAATCATTATAACTGACTATGAAAAATGCATCGGATGCAGGCTTTGCATAGTCGCCTGCCCCTACGATTCCCGTTCACATGTGGAGAAACTAGAGCTACCAGCGCCGTTATCTTTAATGAAAAAAGACGTTAGATCGAGGTATCAACTCCTTAAAGATCAAACAGCGTCGAAATGCACCTTCTGCGCCCACAGAATCGATAAGGCGAAGGAAACAGGTAAAATGCCAGGTAAGGACCCTGAAGTAACACCGATATGCGTAAACACCTGTGTAGGAAACGCTAGGTATTTCGGGGACCTAGATGACCCGGAAAGCGAGGTTTCAAAGCTCTCAAAAAGCGACAGAGCCTTTGTGCTCTACGAAGAGGCAAAAACACGCCCCTCAGTATACTATTTAAAGAGGAGGTAACCGATGACCTCAAACGCGCGTCGAATACCGGTGGAGGTCGTTAACCCCATCGGATATAAAATCCCCGAAATATTGTACAAGCTCCGCCAGAGGCCACCGGAGTTCAACTTGGACGAAGTTAAGAAAAGACTACTGGGCATCCGAAAGGACACCGTCGATAACTTGGACTCACTCCTCCAGCGGTTAGAGGGGACTTTAAAACGATACTCGAACGTGGAGCTCATCTACGCCCGCAACGTCGAGGAAGCCGTGGAAGCGGTGAAGAGAATTTGCGGATCAACTAAAAAGCTTTCAGTAAATAAGTCAAACACGGTGGAGGAGTTGAGGAAAACGCTGGCCGAGCAGGGCTTCGAAATCGAAGAAACCTATTATGAACAATTTGGGGAATTCACCCCCGTCAAGGAGAGAAAGCCGTACTGGCAGATTCCAGAGGTCATCCCGGAGGTTAAGTGGAGCTCGTTTATCTCCATCCCACTCCACTGGGGAGGAAAAAACAATGGATTAAGCGAGGGAGGAAAACTTATCCTCTTCGGCGTTAACGCCATCTCAGCCGAGGACGGCACGGTGTTCTTTTTAGAGCATTCAAGAAACATCTCAAAGGGGTTGCGTGAAGCGTCCCATATCATATTTTTAGTTGGCTTAGAGAAGGTGGTTCGCAGCCGAGAGGCCGGATTTTTTCAAACCCGATGCGTAGGGTTATTCGGGTTCGAAGGCATTACATCTGAGCTGATGCTTCAAGGCGCGGCTCGTGAGTCGACGGCTGAAAGCCATCGGCAAGCCTTAACCCCACGAATCTCCATCATTCTACTGGATAATGGGAGAAGAGCCATCCAGAGAAGAGAAGAGCTCAAAGAATTGCTTTACTGCATCGGTTGCAGAACATGCAACGCGGTATGTCCATTCTCATATTCCCCTATGCGAGCGGGGGAGTGGACGAAAGGGCCTAGAAACTGGATCAAAATGTTTAACGAAGTGTTTATGAAAGGAGCGGGGGCTGGCACCGAAATGGTTTGGGATTGCACAACTTGCAAGTCATGTGAGGCGCATTGCCCCCTTGAAATAGGTCAGGTGTACAAGTTCATTAAAATGAGGGAACACTTGGTTGATGAGGGGAGAGGCCCCCTCCCCCAACACTCTCGCTTCGGGGAGAGCGTAAAAATAAACCACAACCCATACCGGGAACCCCATGGTGAAAGGTTCGCGTGGCTGAGCGAGAATTTAACTCGAAAAGCTGAAACATTATACTTCGCAGGTTGCACCGCATGTTACCGGGAAAAGTCTATCGCAGAAGCCACTGTTAAAATTTTGAAGTCCATCAAAATATCCTTCGGCGTCCTCGGGGAAGAAGAATGGTGTTGCGGCTCACCCCTACTGCGAAGCGGCCAGAGAAGGCTAGCCCTTGAAGTAGCTAAACATAACGTTGACTCAATAATGGAGAGCGGAGCGGAACAAGTAGTGACATCATGCGCTGGATGCTATATAACCATGAAAGAAGACTATGAGAGGCTTCTCGGCCTCAAACCAGACTTCAATGTACTGCACATTTCAGAGCTCTTACATTCACTTTTGCAGGCTGGAAACCTAAGGTTTACAAGGGTGTTAAACATGACGGCAACCTACCATGACCCATGTCATTTAAGCAGAAGCCGCGCATCCTTCCTAACTGAATCGGAGAAACCTAAGGTTTACGAACCTCCGAGAAAGGTTCTTCAAGCCATACCGGGAGTAAAGTTTGTTGAAATGGGGAGAAACAGAGACCACGCGTGGTGTTGCGGCGCAGGTGGAGGGGTCAAAGCGGCCTTCCCAGATGTAGCGGTGTGGATGGCCGTTGAGAGGCTTAGAGAGGCTGAAGAAATGGGAGCCCAGGTGATGGTGACCGCCTGCCCATTCTGCGTGCGAAACCTAAGGGACGCCACGATAGCGGCCAACAAGCCGATTAAGATATTCGACCTAACGGAACTCACATCCCATGCCTTATAAAGTCCTCAGGAATGGGTTGCGGCCTAGCTGAGCGGAAACCAAACATTGTACGTTGAGAGCAAGGAAATCTCGCTACGTAATATACAGTTGCACTGTTAAAAGCCCCGTCAAAGAAGCCCCGTATTCCTCGATTTCTCGCATCAACTCCCCCCTCTCTCGACGATCGACTCCAACTTACTGGACAAAACTTGTGCCTCACACTCACGGGGTTTCAAAAGTGCCCATTAAGGTGAAGACGCTTTTCTCGTTATTGAACACGGGGGTCTGGCTGGGAAGAAATTTGCCGGTTTCCCAGTTCCTTTAGACTCTAAGTTCACTGTAAGCGGCGCGTCGTCCTCTGCGGGTTTGTGAATTTAAAACTTACTTGCAATCCAGTTCAGTTTCACCTTCAGGAAGCTACTTTAACGGCACGTACATGCTGGATCTGGAGGCTCCGATTCCCGGGGTTCCGTGGACTACCTTTTTGATGGGTGAAGAAAACTCGCCTAAGTAGTGGCCCACCATCTCCGGCCTAATCTTTACGGGGAGGAATTCTTT
>Ga0123519_10013854_pt1 | contig 11537 bp, 10 predicted proteins | sample YelNatPaOPRAMG02_FD_87396 | JGI IMG/M metagenome (GOLD analysis project Ga0123519, IMG submission 87396) | Hot spring microbial communities from Yellowstone National Park - Yellowstone National Park OP-RAMG-02 (version 2) | ecosystem: Environmental > Aquatic > Thermal springs > Hot (42-90C) ... | reverse complement strand
AAAGAAAGGGGAGCGGAGCCTCTGAAAGCCCCGACCCAACTCCAAACCCGCCCATAAAAGGCGACAAACCATGAAAGCGGCAGAGCCAACACCAACATGCCCCCAATGCGGCTCCAACAAGCTTTACAAGGACGGACTACGCTACTTAGCCGACGGAACAACGGTCCAACGGTGGCTCTGCCGCGAATGCGGCTACCGCTTCACAGACCCAAACCATAAAAGGCGCAGTAAATGGAAGAATCCTCCATTCAACTTAAATCTGGAAAACTGCTTAAATGATAAGTGCCAAGGGAACTGTGACCCTGAGTGGAGAGACCCCACCAGCCTTGGCAGGCTGGTGCAAACCTTGGCCACAGTGGAAAAGGAGGAGAAAACGAAAAGCGGGCAAGCGGGAGCCACAGAGCGAACAACACAGCAAAAAGACGTTAAAAGTGCCATCATAAGCTTCATTTGGAAATTAAAGAGGGATGGATACTCTGAGGCTACGATAAAAGATTATGCCTACATTATAGAAGTATTGGTCAAACGAGGTGCAAACATATTTGACCCGGAACACGTTAAAGAAGTCATCGCCAATCAAAACGCTTGGAGCACTGCTAGGAAATGGCAAGTAGTTAAAGCTTATTCAGCTTTCGCTAAAATGTTTGACTTATGCTGGACACCGCCAAAATATAAACCCACTCAAAAGCTGCCTTTTATACCTACCGAGGAAGAAATAGATCAACTTATAGCTGGATGCAGTCGTCAAATGGCGACGTTCCTTCAATTGCTTAAGGAAACAGGCGTCAGGTGTGGAGAAGCCTTCAACCTTAAATGGACAGACATAGACACCCTAAATAACACTGTAAGAATTACGCCGGAAAAGTCGAGCAATCCTAGAATATTTAAAATCTCAAATAAACTTGCCTCGATGCTAGCCAACCTCCCCAAAAAATCCCACAAAGTATTCAGCTATAAGGATAAGTTCTATCTACACAAAGCTTTCGTCAAAATGCGGAAAAGAATAGCCTTTAAACTTGGAAACCCAAGGATCCTTCAAATTCGCTTTCATACATTTAGACATTGGAAAGCAACCATGGAATACCATAAAACTAAGGATATCCTACACGTCATGCAACTTCTAGGACATAAAAACATTAACAATACATTAATCTACACACAGCTTGTAAACGTCAATGAAAACGAATACGTATGCAAAGTTGCAAAAACATTGAACGAGGCATCCCAATTAATAGAAGCAGGGTTTGAATTTGTCTGCGATATGGAAGGCTTCAAACTCTTCCGAAAAAGGAAATAAGCCAGAGGGTAATCGTCTATTCCAATGGGGTAGTCGTCTAGCTTGGTCTAGGATACCAGCCTGGGGCGCTGGCGATCCTGGGTTCAAATCCCAGCTACCCCACCATTCTTATCGGAAACGTAGTTTCCGAAACCTCTTCTAAGAGATTTCCCTTTACGGATGGTTCGCTTAGTAAGGTGGGAAATGTTAAATGATGGCAGAGGTATGATTATTAGGTTTGTAAGGGTTTGCGATGTTTGAGTGGACCTTTGAGGGTACAAGGATTTATGGGATTTTCCTTTCTTACATGCTGGTTTTTGTTTTCTGTTTTTTGCTTGTCTTGGTTTTGCTGGGTAAGATAAGGTTTCAGCCAATCCGCAAACATTCTATGCTTCTTTTCGGTCTTGTTTGTTTCTCATTTTTTGTGCGCTTACCCTTTGTTTGGATGAATGAACTCTCTTATGATGAGCCCTTGTATATTTCTGCGAGCCTCCTTTACATGGAAGGATTCAGCGAAGGAATTGGAAGCGGCAAGTTTATGGCAAACTATGAGCATCCACCCCTCGTCAAATATTTGTTGGGAGCATACCTGAAAATCTGCTATCCAGATGCACACTTGGATTATGGTTCTCAAATAAATGATTATAATTTGCTTTTTTGTGCACGCATATTCTCCGCTTTCATGGGGGCAATTTCCATAATCCCACTATACTTCATAGCTGAAAAAATCACTCCTAACCTAGGAATGACAGCCTCAATTTTCTTTGCATTAAATCCAAGCCATGCTAGATTGTCCGGTTTAGCCTATCTAGACGTCCCAATGATATTTTTCGGTTTATGTTCAATATTGGTAACCCTACATCTGCTGGAAAAGACATCCTTAAAAACGATAATTATTTGCGGAGTTTTCAATGGACTGCTTATCGGAACGAAATGGATTCAACCAACCCTATTCATAATTCCAATGTTAGTTTTCATTCTGATATTTCATAGAAAAAAGTTTCCAGCATATGCCTTAACATGGATTATCAGCCTAGCAACACTGACGTTATTATGGCTTCCACTCATATACCAGTTGGGTTTAAATTTAATCCCATTTATCAACAGCCACTGGATTAACCAGATGCACACCACTGAAAGGGGCTTTCTCGAAATGGTTTTGTGGAACATGACCATAGCAGAGCTAGCCGTCCACATTTCATGTTTGATTGTAACGGCGGTTCTTTTAGCACTAAAGGTTAAAGTAAACAGGGAAATGGTGAAAGATTTTCTTCCAATAGTTTTGATCTGCACAATTTTGACAGCTTTTTACTTGGAGCCCAGAAAAGCCGTCTATTATTGGACCCCAATAACCCCATTCACCAGTTTACTGCTGGCGCAAACCATCTTTCTATGCTCTGAGTTTTATCAAAGGTATAACTCCAAAAAACAACTCCAACATCACTTTTAGAATTTTTATTCTACTCCCCATTTTGTGCTCCCATTGAACCGGTAGCTCTTTCACCCTCCCCCTGTTTTTGATAACCCTCAGGACGAGTTCAATGTCAAACGCATATCCCTTATTTTCAACCTCCTTCAGCGTTTTACATGCAATCTCTGAGGATAAACATTTTGCACCCGACTGGGTATCGTATAATCTGAGCTTTAACATTTTCCTCACATAAATGTTGAACAATCGTCCAAGAATGAACCTTGTTTTTGGACATTTGCCCCTCGATTTAGGATGATACCTCGACGCGATAACTAAATCGTTCTTCCCCGTCTCATTTATCAATCTTATAATGTCACTTGTTGAAATTGGCAAGTCAGCGTCAAGAAATACGATTTTCCTTCCTCTGGCTTTTAAGCCTCCAATCATTAGGGATTCACCCTTAGGCAAAAACCGGGGGCTTTTGAGCACCACCACCTCCTCAGCCTTTGGAACACACGTAACCGTTTTGTCTGTGCTTCCGCCATCGCTGACGATTATCTCAAAACTGATACCACGTTTGGAAAAAATGTTCCTCAACACATTAACCGTTTTTGCGATTCTGTGCTCCTCATTAAACGTTGGAATTACGACAGAAACCTCAGGTTCCATAAATGAAAAATAGAAGATAAGCCTTAAGAGATTTTACCCCTCCTCTTAGCGTGTGTATTGCCATTTCGGAATATTGCGGAAAACGTAGTTATGCGTAAAACAAAAAAGCTTAACTATTAACCTAGGATTGGAGACTTGCATAATGGACGATGTGCAAAAAAGCAGCACACCTAATCCTAATAATAGAAGAATTAGCGTTTTCATACCCGTTTATAGGGATTCGGATTTGCTGGAGGAGCTCCTTGAAGGCTTAGTTAATGACCCATACGAGAATAGGGAAATCTTCGTTACTATAGATGAGCCTACAGCTGAAGCCTACAGGGTTGTTGAACGTTTTAGGGATAGGGTGCATTTTATTTTAAGCAGTCGGAGAAGGGGAAAGGTTGAGGCTTTAAACGAAGCTGTTAAGGCTTCCAGCGGGGAAATTCTTGTCTTTCTAGACGCTGATGTTAAGCTTGGTGAATGTGGGGATTTTTTGGGAAAAATAGCTTTGGAGATGGAGGACGCGGACATTCTTGACATAAAGAAGAAGATTGTTAAGGATTCTTTCATATCGAGAATGGTGAGTTACGAGTTTGTCGGCTCAAACTTTTCAAGCCTCTTATACTCAAAGCTTGTGCGGAAGTGTTTTGCAGTTGGCGGTACAGCCTTCGCCATTAAAAGGGAAACCTTTGAGGAAGTCGGCGGATTCGCTAAGGTAATTTCAGAAGATTTGGACTTGGCTGCAAAAGCCTTCTTCCTAAATAAACGTTTCAAGTTCGCAGATAAAGTAGAAGTTTATACAAGGGCTCCTTCAAAGTGGAGAAGCTGGCTGACTCAGAGGAAGAGGTGGGGTATTGGGACGGGACTATGGATTAAAACTCATGGAGGAAGAGTTGCCAGATACATTGCGAGGTATCCGTACATAGCTTTTCCATGCGCCCTCATGCTTTTCCCAACAGTCACCCTTATCTTTTTCAATTACATATGCTCCTTTTTCCCAAACGCTCAGCTATTCAACCTTATCCCCAGAGTTTTGGCGTCCCAATTAAACCTTACAAGCGTGCCTCTGCTTCCCCCCTCAATAACCTCCATGTTATTTACAGCCTCAACAAACTTCCTTTTCGGATTCATCATTTTTTCAATAATTTTCTACATAGCCGCAAAGAAGCTTAAATTTCAATTCAACATTGCCGAATTCATAATGTACTACTTCTTCTATCAGCCCCTATCCTTCATTGTCCTCTTGGCCGGCATAATCGCTGGAATCCTCTTCAAAAACCACAAAATAGACTGGAAATTATAGGCGCCGGGCTGAACGGCAAATATTTAAGGGTCCATGTAAACGTTCCGTAAGAGGTTTCAGTGATGTTGGCTGTTGAAGCGCATAACGTTACCAAGGTTTTCGGCAGCATCCGCGCTTTAGACGGGTTAAGTTTCAGCGTCAAGCAAGGCGAGGTTTTCGGGCTCATTGGACCTAACGGGGCTGGAAAAACAACTGCCCTGCGAATAGTTTCAACACTGCTCTTGCCAACTTCTGGCACCGTCAAAGTTTTTGAACGTGACGTTGTGCGGGATGCGGCTGATGTCCGTAAAATAATTTCTTACCTACCAGAGGAGGCTGGCGCTTATCGTTATCTTTCAGGCTGGGAGTATCTTGAGTTTATGGCTAGGTTTCACACCAGCGATAAGTCTGAGGCTCGTAAAATGGTTATGGAAGCAGCCGAAATATCTGGACTTAGGGAGAGGCTTAGAGACAAAACTAAAACCTATAGTAAGGGAATGAAGCGCCGCCTCCTCGTTGCCAGAGCCCTAATGCCTAAGCCAAAGTTGGCTATTCTCGATGAACCGACAAGCGGTTTAGATGTGCTCCACTCCTACCATGTTAGGGAGATAATAAAAAGCTATGTTAAGAGGCACGGCGTAACTGTTCTCCTTTCAAGCCACAATATGCTTGAAGTTGAACACCTATGCGACAAAGTAGCCCTAATAAATAGGGGTAGACTTGTGGCTGAAGGTGCCCCGCAAGAGCTTAAGGAAAAGTATGAATGCACAAACTTGGAAGAAGTTTTCGCGAAGGTGGTGAAGTTTGCTTAAAGGTTTCGGCAACTTCCTAATAAAAGAGCTTAAGGTTTTAGCCAGGGACCCCAAAATCCTCTTGGGGATGATAATTGTTCCTCTCGTAATTTTTCCAGCGATGGGAGCTGTTATGGGTTATGCCGTCCAAACAGCCCAAGAGCAAGCTGTTAAAGCCACACTAATCGTCGTAAACAACGACGGCGGAAACTGGTCCCGCTCCTTCATCGACTTCTTGAAAGGCTTAAACGCTATGGGTGTCGGCTTCAACCTCACAGTCCACATTGAAAACAACATTGAGCCGTTGACCAGCGAAAAGGTTTTGGAGCTATTGTCAAAGTACAACACCACCCAAATAATCGAGATTCCGAAAGGTTTCAGCGAAAACGCGACCGCCCACTTCAGTAACCCCCAAATTAGGGCGTGCCTAAGGTTTTACGGCGTTCTCCGTGGCACAAGCGTTTTTGAAAGCGTAGGCTCCTCGGTAGTTGACGCTTTAGTAAATCAGTTTAACAGGGCTGTGGCTCCAGACGTTTTGTTCTCCGAGAAAGCCACCGTGATTAAGGGTGAAATCAAGTACAAGGTTGACCCATCAATGGTTTCCAATCTCCTAACCTCCCAGTCCATAGCCTTGCCCGTCACCATTCTCATTGTGCTCATGTCAGCTGTGCAGATAGCCGCCACATCTGTTGCCATGGAGAAGGAGGAGAAAACCCTTGAAACCCTTCTAACATTACCCATAGACCGACTTGCAATTCTCTGGGGAAAACTATCCAGCTCCATCATCATCGCGGCTGTCGGCGCCTTGGCCTTCATGGCCGGCTACAACTACATGCTGAGCTCTGTCACGGCTGGAATTCCCGAGAACCTTAAACTGGATTTGGCTGCCTTGGGACTTGTACCTTCAACTTTCGGCTATCTGCTTTTAGGCTTGTCGCTCTTCGTCACACTGCTTTCGGCTTTAGCCCTAGCCGTCATAATATCAGCTTTCGCTGAAGACATTAGAAGCGCCCAGTCCTTCGTCGGCTACATTTACCCATTCGTTTTCATTCCGCTCCTCGCCCTAATATACTTGGACATCAACACCTTGCCCTTCGCATTAAGGCTTGTTTTCTACGCCATACCCTTTAGCCATCCAGCCATAGCCTCAAAAGCCGTCATAATGGGCGACTACTGGACGGTCATCTACGGAATAATTTATGTTTTCGCCTTCACCATTGTTGTCATGTACGCAGCTTCAAGACTCTTCGCCACAGAGAAGATTTTGACGGCAAAGCTGAAGTTCAAGGGATTGAAGCGTAAAGAGAAGCCCGCTGAAGAGTTCTAAGAGTCCCATGCTAAATTGGTAGGGCAAAATTTTTCACTAAAATCAACATTTTATCAAGAAGGGGATGTTGTTGGGCATTCAGCAGGTTGAAGTTTACCCTGTAACATTGGCTTATCGGGAACCTTTCCGGATTGCACCTGGTGCCAGCACAGAGAGTCGCAATGTAGTTGTAAAAGTTGTCACGGATTATGGTGTTTATGGTTGGGGGGAGGCTTCGCCTTCGGAGCGGGTTACCGGCGAAACAGCAGAAACAGTCATTAAAGTTTTAGACAAAATTGCGCCCAAGCTTATCGGCATGTGCCCATTAAGAATTGAGCAAGATGTTGAGCTTATGGATAATCTTGTGGCTGGAAACCCGTCGGCGAAGGCAGCCATAGACATAGCCCTCCACGACATTTTCGGCAAAACTGTTAGAAAGGAGCTTTACCGTGTGCTGGGAGGCTACCGAACAGAGGTTTTAACCGATATTACACTGAGCATAAAGTCTCCAAAAGAAATGGCAAGAGACGCCGTCAAAGCCGTCAAAAAGGGGTTTAAAGCCTTAAAGGTTAAGGTCGGCGTAAACCCAGAAGAAGACGTTGAGCGGATTAGACTTATCCGCGAGGCAGTCGGCGAAAAAATAGAGATAAGGATTGATGCAAACCAAGGCTGGACGCCGAAACAAGCCATAGAGGTTTTAAACAAAATTGAAAAGTTTAATATACAGTTTGCGGAGCAACCAGTTCCAGCGGAAGACTTGAAAGGCTTAATGGAGGTTAAGCGAAACTCGTCCATACCAATAATGGCGGATGAAAGCGTCCACTCGCCAGAAGACGCCCTCCGCCTAATAAGGGCTGAAGCCGTAGATCTAATAAACATAAAATTGATGAAAAGCGGGGGCATCCACAAAGCCAAGAAAATAGCAGCCATAGCAGAAGCCGCTGGGATACCATGCATGATAGGCTGCATGGGAGAATCAGAGATAGGCATAGCCGCCGGAGCCCACCTAGCCGCAGCAGTAAGAAACATACAATATGCTGACCTAGACTCTGATTTGCTGCTTAAAGACAAACTGGTTACAAAAGGTGGGACAAAAGTCAAAAATTCAATGCGCACATTCCCAAAACAACATGGATTAGGAATAAGAGAGCTGAACAGCAAAATTCTTGGAAAGCCATTAAAGGTTTACCAGTAAACGGAGCCAAAAAGGGTTTAGCTAAGTTCTTGAAGGGCTTTTAGACGTTTTACTATGTTTGGATGTGTCGAGAAAATTTCAATTATTCTGTCCAGCGTTGTTAGCCTCTTTGACAGAAGTTCTTGAACCAGTTTTTGGTCGCTGGAGGTTGCCGCTGACAACGCCATGGAGTCTGTTTCTACACGGTCTGGGTCTGTTATGAATAGGGCTTTGAAGGCGTTTAGGTGCTGTGTCTGTTTCCTTATTCTCCCCATATTTCTTGTTGCATGGACAATTTTGGCTAAGCCCACCGAGAGTTTTTGAGCACCATTTTCAACTATTTGGACGCTGTGTCTATCAGCATAATACTCCCGGAGGCGGCTCAGATAGAGTATAAACATGTTCAAAATCCATGAGAACGCCATGAAACCAAAGCCTAATGCAGCTGTTCCTCCACCTTCCTCCCTTTGCCTTCCATACATTGATGAGATTATTAGCGAATAGCCAATGTAGTAAAACAGCGCTGGCAAGAGCGAAACAAACATCATTATTTGCACATCTTTGTGCTTTAGGTGGCCCAACTCATGGCCTATGACGGCTTCAACCTCCCCCTCATTGAGGGTTTTTAGAAGCCCGCTAGTCACGGCTACGCGGTTTCCAGCAATGGGGGAGCCATAGGCAAAGGCGTTTGGAATTGGAATTTGGGCAAGCATAAGCCGAGGCTTTTTCAAGCCACTTTTCCTGCTTAAATCTTCGACTATCTGGTGGAGTTTCGGGTTTTCGTCTTCTGATATCTCGCGTGTACGGTAAAGAGCGTCAATAATGTATGGGGAAATGAGCCACTGTCCAACATTGAACGCCACAACTAAAACTCCTAAAACCAGTATGTTTACAACGCCAATTAGGCTGAGGATTAGCGCAAACACTAGCGTGGACAAGCCTATTATTAGGGCTAATGTTCCAATCATGGATAAGCGGAGTTTCCATACACTTGGCATTTCTATCACCAGTCAATGTTCACAAAAAGGAACATGCTTATATCCGTTGCTCTTCGAGTTTAGGTTTTAAGATTAACTTTATTGCTGAAAGACATAATAAACTCCTCTTATGGAAGTATTAGTTGACGATATAGGAAGTTTTCCCCTACCGCAGTTTGTTGAAAGAAAAGTGTTTGATGAAGCCTACAGACTGGCGAGGGAAAAAATCGCCAATGGAAAAAATTTGAAGGAAGACACATTCTTATTTAGAAACTTCTATGAGGTTGTGGTGGACTCCTTTCTGAAAAAGCTTAAGACCGGGCTGGATGTTGCCAACTACCCACAGCACTATGACATCCACAAGCAGTTTGCCGAACCCGTTCACAAGGCAATGAAGAGGGGCACATACATTGTTGAGGAGAAAGACGCCATCATACCAGAAGTGCACATTATCAATGAAGAGGCGAAAAGAATCCATGAAAGCTTTGGGAAGAAAATAGCCCTCCGCGTTTGTGTTACAGGCCCCTTGGAGCTTTACCTAAAAGAAGTTGGAACAACATTGTATAAGGACGTGCTGTTTATGTTTGCGGAAACCGTGAGGAGATTCGCTAAAAACGCCATCCTAAACTCAAAATACGTCAAGACAGAGGTTGTTTCCCTAGATGAGCCAAGCTTTGGCTTTCATGAAATATTGGCAGACAAAGATATAATAGTGGAAGTTTTAGAAAAAGCCTTAAATTTTGAGGGAGACGTGCAAAAGCACATTCACATGCACTCTCCAACCAGAATAATAGACGTTTTAGAGGTTAGAAATCTTAATGTAGTGTCCATAGAGTATGCGGCTTCCCCGCGTAGTCTTGAGTATATTTCAAAAAGCATGCTTGAAAAAATGGACAAGCATATCCGTGTGGGAATATCCCGGACAGACATAGACTCCATCATCGCTGAGCTTTACGAGAAGGGAATAACAAAACCAGAAACATGGCAGCTTGTCGAAGATGAAGAAATTATTAGGAAAAGATTTGAAAAGGCGAGGGAAAAGTTTGGGGAAAGAATGTCCTTCACGGGACCAGACTGCGGGCTCGGCGGCTGGCCAACACAAGAGGCGGCCCAGCTTCTCCTAGAAAGAACTGTTAGGGCTGTAAAATCTGCTAGCTGAATAGAAAAGCTTTTATATTAGCGCTTCTCTTTCCCTTTTCCATTGAAAGAAGGGAGGGGAAGCCCAAAGCGGGTTCGGTGGTTCCTATTTTTTGGAACTCCCTTCTCTCCTTTCTTCCCTCTAGAAACTCACCGAGCCCGTGGGTAAATCCCCTCCAATTTTTAAAAGGGGCAAACCGTGTTTGGGTTATTGGGTTTGCAGAAGCCTCTGAATTTTTGAATAGCACACGTTGCAAAATACGTCTTTCTTTCTGTCGGTTTCAAAGATGGAGTTGGAGAAATACATGACGCAGAAGGGGTTTTTGCAGTGCGCCAAGCCAAAGGTGTGTCCAAGCTCGTGCACCGCCTCCTTTGTGCCTCTCTCAATGAAAAGTTCAAAATTTGATGGAGCACCGTAAAATTCTGGCTTTAGCTTCCAAAGGGATATTAGGGCGGCTTTTCCCGGGCATTCTGCTTCTCCGAAAACAAAGTTTAATCCTGGAACATAAATGTCGGCGTCAACAACGCCTAAAACACGGTTTAGGTTTTTGGCTTTCTCCGCGTAACCCGCCACCATGCCTAAAATCATGTCTGAACGGTACTGCCTTCTCGCTTTGTCGAAGGCTTCCTGCGGCAGAGTCAAGGTTTCCGGGATTATGTGGCACTTTGCTTTGGGGAAAGTCATGTTCAGGTTTTCACAGATCCTTTTAAGTACATCTAAGTCAACTTGACCTATGCGTAAAATTCCTATCCTCATGGTTCATTAAACCTTGAATGTGTCTCCGGGTCTGGGCGCCACAGCCTCCAGTCCCGCTTCCTTCTCTATCCACTTTGCAAGGAGTTCGCAGTTTCCCTCAGCGCCGTGGATTACATAAAACTTTGCTTTTCCATCAATCCTTTTCACAGCTTCCCTAAGCTCTTTTGCGCCACAATGGGATGAGAAGTCAAAGTGCTTAACGGTTGCCTTAACCTTCCGCATTTTTCCATCGATGACACAGACACCCTTCTCTAGGAGCTCCCTTCCAGGCGTGCCTGGAATTTGATAACTCACGAGGAAAACAGCGTTGTTCGCCTTCTTACCAATTTTTGAAATGTAGAAGGCTGCTGGACCGCCTTTCAGCATTCCAGCAGGCGAAATTATTACGCATGGAATTTTTGTTGCTTTTCTGCGGTCCCTCCAGCCCTCAACCCAGTTGACCGAGTGGAGCGCGTCCATGAAAAGTTTTGGATCCCTTAAGAACTGCATGTGATTCATCATCATTCTGCTGGCTTCCCTCGCCATCCCGTCAAGGTAAACTGGATGCTCAAAATGGTAGGCGGCAAGGATGCACGCGATTTCTTGGGATCTTCCAATGCTGAAGGCTGGTATGAGAACTGTTCCACCTCGCTCAACAACTTCTGTCACTTCATCAACGAAGCTTTTTTCAAGTTCTGAACGCTCCGGATGGTCTTCGTCGGCATATGTGCTCTCTATTATGACTGCGTCCAAGTCGCCGTAATCCATCTTCGCCCCTTCCAGAAGCCTCGTGTTT
>Ga0123519_10013850_pt1 | contig 11538 bp, 9 predicted proteins | sample YelNatPaOPRAMG02_FD_87396 | JGI IMG/M metagenome (GOLD analysis project Ga0123519, IMG submission 87396) | Hot spring microbial communities from Yellowstone National Park - Yellowstone National Park OP-RAMG-02 (version 2) | ecosystem: Environmental > Aquatic > Thermal springs > Hot (42-90C) ... | reverse complement strand
CTTCTTGAGGTAGATTTCCGCCTTTTTTGACCCTCCGGCACCTCAGGCACGCTCAACCATTGGGGCTTTTACTTATTTCCACACCCCTCATTCGTGCTCACGATCGGCCAATGCAATTGCCTCGCAGGTAACTATTTGGAGGTTGTATAATCATTTAATCAATAGTTCTCGCGAATGGAATGCTCAAAGAGGAGTTGCGAAGATGGCTAGTGATACCCATTCCACACGTTTTGGCGCTCAAATGCACACCTTGGACTTGCGAAAATACTTCACATTTCCTCGAGCGAGACTGGAAGAAGAATGGTGGCAAGAGTTGGCTGAGCGCGTTCAGGAGCTTCCGTCCGGTATCGTCACATGTTGGGGCATACCCTTCGCGTTAGGTCCTGAAAATGGTTCAAGGGCTATTGTCGCATCCAAAAACGTGCGCGAAATTATGATCTCCATCGACGCCAGGGCAAACTATCTGTGCCTGCTACATCAATGGTACCAAATGCCTCACGAAATCAAGATGGAAGATCCTACGGAAGGTCTGGTGGTTGGTCAATACAGACTTGATTATGCGGATGGCAGCTCGCATATCCAGCCCATACGCGGACGGTTCGAAGTGGCAATGGTTGAGAGTCCCGGTCCCACTTGGCTGGCGCTTCCTTTTCATATGATGGAGCCTATAGATCCTGTTAAGCCTCCAGAAGGCTACTATTGGGGCTGGGCACAGTATGGGGTGCGCACGCAACACGGAGAACCCTTGGTGTACGCCCTGCAGAACCCTTATCCACGTAAAAAGATCAGGAAGCTTGTGATAGAAGGTTTCAAAGACTCCCCGATTCTGATATTTGGCTTGACGTTGTATCGTGGCGCAGCACATCCGCTGCGACATCTGCCTAGGCGGGTCTACCGCGTTGACATCCCCGATGGTCCGGCAAAGGTTGCCAGGAGCGAAATAGACTTGGGTAACATCGTGCGCATCCAGCGGACCCTAGGACCTAGGGGTGACAAATGGCTTACTTCTCCCTATGCTGGTCTGGTCGATGAAGAGCCTGCCTGGGAACCTGAGGACCTGTTGGAAATCTCTGGGGCACCGGATGCGACAGTTCAAGTTAAGCTAGAGGGTCGAAGGCGGCCTCTCAAGTTTTCGCTCGGCGAAGCGTTTCATCGAGGCGCAAGCTCCAGTGGCAGCGCTAAACTTGAGGTACTAGGTCCCCGACGCCAGTGGATGCTGGTAAGAGTAATTGACACGTCTACTGGCAAGCCCACCCCAGTTCGCATACACTTTTCAGGCTCCCGCGGGGAATACATTGCACCTTATGGACACCACGAGCAAATCAATACTAACTGGTTCGAAGATTATGGTGCAGATGTTGTCGTTGGTAATCGGAACTACGCCTACGTGTCCGGAGAGTTTACTACCGATCTACCTGTGGGCGATATCTACGTTGAAATCTATAAAGGTTTTGAGTACCAACCTGTGCGGACCAGGTTTACAGTTGAACCCGGCCAGGAGGTGTTAGAACTGAGAGTAGACCGTTGGAAGGATCTACGCTCGCAGGGCTGGGTAACCGCGGATACACACGTGCACTTTATAAGTCCCCACACTGCGTGGCTTGAGGCTCAGGCGGAAGGCGTAAATGTAGTTAACTTGCTTGCCTCGCAGTGGGGTCGGCTCTTTACAAATGTCGGGGACTTCACTGGCCGCGTCGGAATAAACGAAAATGACACGATAGTTTACGTTGGCACCGAAAACAGAAACCATATGCTGGGTCATATGTCAATGCTGGGAACGCAAGGACTACCGGTTTATCCCATGTGTTGCGGTGGTCCCAGCGAATCCTATATTGGTGATCCGGACTTCGTCACGATGGCTGAGTGGGCACTCGAAAACCGACGCAAAGGTGGACTGGTGATCCGACCTCACTTTCCGGGGTGTGGACACACTGAAGATCCCGTCCCCATACTTAAAGGGCTCGTTGACGCTTTAGAGATAAGGTTGAATGACTTCGCTATTCAGGAGTGGTATCGGTATCTGAACTGTGGTTATAAGGTTGCGGTCGTAGGTGGGACCGACAAAATGGGCGCATATTGCGCTCTGGGTTGGTTGCGCACTTACGCCAAGATCGACATCAACGAACCTTTTACATACGACAACTGGGCAAACGCAATTCGTGCAGGTCGAAGCATATCAACCAATGGACCACTTATCGATCTGAAGGTAGATGGCTACTGCATTGGGGATGTCATAGATATGCCTGTCGGCGGCGGAACCGTTGAAGTTCATGCGCTGGCCGAGTGCTTCAGCCCACTTGGGACCTTACAGGTGATTGTTAATGGACAAGTTGTCGCTGAGGAATCATCGCCTAACGGTGCGAAACGACTCGAGATAAAACAGCCTATACGAATTACTCGAACTGGCTGGATTGCAGCACGATGTGCAGGGCGCCCAAACCTTCCAGGCTCATATCTCGCTGCTCATACTTCACCTGTATATGTTAAATGCGGTGACACAAGGGCGTTCGACGGGCCAGCTGCTCAGCACATGCTGGCCCTTGTCGAGGGCGGAATCGAGTATCTCAATACTATCGCGACGGTTTTCGACGAGAGCTCCCGAAAGCGAATGGTCAAGTTATTCGAAGAGGCAAGACAAGAACTGAAGGGGAGGCTTGTTGTAGAAGCTAAGCAGACATTGCATCATCACGACGGCTCTTATCACACTCACGGTCACGACGCCGAACCCGACCATAAGCACTAATCTGGAGAGAAGGCAATGAAGAAGCCAATCGATACACTAATAGAAGAAATCGCTACGGAATGCGGCGGAACAGTATCGGTAGCGGTAAGAAACATCGAAAACGCTGGGGATATTTTCGTAAACGACTCCAAAGTCATGTCTTCCGCCAGCATTATCAAGGTGCCTATGTTGCTTGAAGCACTTAGGCAGGCACGTGATGGCACGCTCAACCTCGACCAAGAAGTGGAGTTGACAGATGCTCACCGGGTAAGAGGCTCCGGGGTATTACGCTATTTGCACACTGGAATTAGGCTGACAATTGCAGACCTTCTCTGGCTTATGATCGTTGTTAGTGACAACAGCGCGACGAATATAGTTATGGACGTGATTAGCATTGACAATGTTAATAGCCTGCTTCGCTCCTTGGGCTATACACAAACGGCGCTGCAGCGTAAGATGTATGATTGGGATGCTATTGAGAAAGGTCTGGACAACGTTTGTACCGCCGGCGAGATCGCGGATCTATTGGTGCGGATTGCACGTAAAGAAGCGGTGGGCAGAAAATGGGATGATATGGCGCTAGACATGCTGAGCCACCAACAGGAAACGTCGCGGCTCGGTTTATTATTGCCGAGCCAAGCGAAGCTTGCAAATAAGACCGGTTCTCGCGAGGGCATATATCACGACTGTGGAATAGTTGCTGGCCCGGGTTTCCGCTATTCGATTGCAGTCTTAACCAGTGAGGCTAGAAGCCCCGGAGATGCTCACTTGGCAATAGCGCACATCTCAAGAGCCGTTTATGATCACTTTGCAGCGCAGGGTTCGTCGTGATGCGGCGAGACCCGCCACTCAGCTTGCGCAGTGCAGTAGACGCTAGGACCCTTTGCGAACAGGATTACTGTGATGAGATTCACATCCTGGGTTCTTTCTGGCCCTATTCACACAAGAGCTTCGAAAGCAGGGTCGTCAAGGGATTCAAAGAATGCAACCCCATCACTCAGTACCAACCTCACGTATCTCAGCTGGCGGAATTCTATTTTAGACAGATTATCAGTAAGATAGGCACACAAAAGTTTGAATGGATTGTGCGCATTCTTGGCTCTGCAGAAACCGAGCCGCGTAACGACAAGCCTATGTCTTTGCTCGCGGAAAAGCTGTGCCGCCACTTTAACGCACGAGATTGCACGTATCTATTTTTCCGGACGTCGGCCAGACCACCAATGCGCACTATCGATAGACTTTCCGGCAATGAGGTATTGAAAAGTCGAATCCAGTACGTTTGCCAGGATCTGTTTATTAAGCCCGGAGAGCTAGAAGGCGGTGCACTTTTGATCGACGATATTGCCAACACGGGTGCTTCGGTCAGGGTGTATGCTTTTGCTTTGAAGCGCTTTGCCGCGGTCGAAAGCGTAGTTGCAGTAAATCTGGCGGTGACGCGATTCGCCAATGGGAGGGATGGACGCGGGATGCTCAGGCTAAATACGTCTGAACTGAACGCTCTTCCGAATTTGTGCAGTGTGACTATCGATGAGCGGGGGGTCTTTCACCTGGATGAAAGTTGCCGTGAGCTGTCAAAAGCGGTATCAGTTGATATGAAGTTTTTGGCTGACCGGAGAGCTAAGCCGTGTGAAAAGTGTGTATTCCACCCCAGTGCCTCTCTTTTCTTGTAAGGCAGCCGGTAGATCAAGCTGCTTTCTCTGTAGGAGACGGAAAGACGGGCAAGGCACTGAGCTCTCGTTGGTTGAGAAACCTAATGACCGAGATGTTTTTCTCTTTTGATAGTTCGATTACAGGCTGGCTAGGCAAAGCTTCGCCTTGACAATCCGCCAAAAGGATAACTCTCGGCTTATCAGGATGCGTGGCATAATGATTAATCACTCTCGCAATAGAGCCATTGCTTAGTTCGACATAGCTGCCTACAGGATAATAGCCAATTATTGAAACAAAGTTCCGGAGCAATACGTCGTCCAGCTCTTTACTCATCTGACTAGTCATTATTGAAAGCGCTTCTTTTGGGTTCATTGCCTGTCGATATGGACGATCTGTAGTAAGCGCGTCGTACTTGTCGGCTATAGCCGCAATTCTGGCGGTTAACGGCAGGTTGTAGGACTTTCTACCCTCAGGGTATCCATTGCCGTCCATTGTCTCGTGGTGGTAGAGCACGCAATCTAGCACAATCTGCCTTGTCTCACCAGACTTTTTCAACTTCTCATAGCCTGCGACGGGATGGCGCTTGATTTGCTTCATTTCTTGCTGTGTTAGAGGTCCGGGCTTGTTGAGTATACTTGGCGGAATCTCGGCTTTTCCTATGTCGTGAAGAAGAGCTCCTAAACCAACTTCTTCGACCTTGTCGCGCAACTCGGTGTGAAGCGACAGGAACATCGCAAGTATTCCCACGTGGACGGAATGGGTGTAGGTATACTCATCAGCGTTTTTTAGTTCGACAAGCGAAACAAGCGCTCTAGAATCTTCCAACAAGTTTTCCGCAAGGGATGCAACAACGCGCTCAACTACTTCGACCTCAATGGTCTCTCCTTGCTCAACTTGTTGATAGATCGATTTGATTTCTGATACTGCTTCACTCTTTATCCGGGTAGCTTTCTCGACTTTTTGCGCAAATTCAATAGCCTCCATGGAAGGTGCATTGTCGATCTTTTTCTCGTTATCCAAGTCCAAAGGAATTTCAGTGGATCGCTCATCTCCGAATCGAACATCGGGTTGCAGCAGTCTCTGGATCATAGAAATGCTTTCAATCATGGCACCCTTTCTGAGAAGCAGTTTACCGTCACCGGAGTAGGCATCCTTAAGAATACGCGAGCCAAGGCGGAGCAATCGTTTTGCTTTTTTGCTGCAGGACTTTGGTTTTGCCTGGTTTTCTCCCATCCCATGCTCCTAGAAAATGTCTTTCTTGAATTTCTCTGAGCACTACCTTTTACGTTTGTTCCACATGTGTGTCGCATACAAGCAACGAAAAATAACGGATTTCCTACCATGTATGACATAAGATAGGAATACCAAGGAATGGGTGTAACATCGTCTTAATCTACAGCGTACGCAAACCTCAGCCAATAACGCTCTCGCGACAAGTAAACTAGTGTGTGAGCGCGCTGGTTCCCCTGTATTTATCCGTCTCGGCAAAAGCTTGAGGCAAAACTACTGATCTTTGGGTAAGACTTCTGATTTCTTGGTTATGCTTACGAAGCCGTCGCTTTCGAGCACCGCATCCTCGATCTCGCTGATATCGTGCACACCCTGTTTTCTCAATAGAACCTTTAACTCGCGCAAACTGAGTCGTTCCTTTTCCAGGTTTCTATGTAGGATGCGTCCGTGACGCACCAGTACCGTCGGTCGACCTTGAAGCAAGCCCTCTAGTCTTTTTGACTTGAAAGTTGCGTACTCAACACCTATACTCAAACCAATCAACGCAGTAGCTAAGATCAACCCACCGGTTACAGAATTGTCGCCACCATTCATAGCATTTTGCACCGCATTACTGATCAATAGCAACGCTACGAGTTCGCCGACTCCCATTTGCCCAACTTGTCTTTTGCCTGCAAGCCTAAGCAGGAAAAGAACATAACAATAGACAATAACTGCTCTAAGCACAAATTCCCAATGCGGAAACGAAACCTCCCAGAGACGATTCATGGCGATCACCTCCTACGTAGTTGTGCATCGCGATGTGGTGCTAGTTTTCAGAAACAGAATAGCACTGTATCATGTCTACGTCACGCATTGCGAAGGAAGATGATGAGTGACAGAATAAGAGGCATCCTGCAAATCGACATACAACCTGTAATCAGGAGGCATAGTAATGGATTATTTCCTGACTGAAGAGCAGCAATTTATGAAGGAAGTGGCCAGAGAGCTTGCCGAAAAGCGCTTCCGGCCTGTAAGTGCCCATTACGACGAAACAGGTGAGTTCCCATGGCCAGAGGTTAAGGCTATGGCCGAAGCGGATCTATTCCGAGTCTTCATCCCGGAACAATATGGTGGGATGGATAACGGAACCCCGATTATGAATATGTGCGTTGTGACCGAAGAACTCTCAAAGGTGGATGCCGGAATCGCTCTCGCATTTGCCGCAACCGGCTTAGGCGCATTCCCAATACTCATCGCAGGCACGGAGGAACAAAAACAGCGCTGGCTTCCGCGAATCGCCGATGGACAATCGCTTGCTGCCTTCGCGCTAACTGAACCAAATGCTGGTTCCGACGCGGCTGCTGTGCAGACGCGCGCAGTTGAGGACGGCGATTATTACATTATCAATGGCACAAAACAATGGATAACGAACGGTGGCGAGGCAGAAATATACACGGTTTTCACTGTCACCGATCCTGATCGAGGTCCCAGAGGGTTTTCGTGCTTTGTGGTCGAAAAGGGCACGGAGGGATTTACGTTTGGCAAGAAAGAAAACAAGATGGGCATCCGTGCTTCCGCCACTCGTGAACTTATCTTCCAAGATTGTCGCGTGCCGAAGGAAAACATGCTGGGCAAGAGAGGCACGGGCTTCATTACCGCTATGAAAACATTCGACCTGTCCCGGCCTGGGGTTGCTGCGCAAGCGGTTGGGATTGCCGCCGGCGCTTTGGAACTCGCTGTAAACTATTCGAGAGAGCGCGTGCAGTTCGGTCAACCGATTTCGGCGCACCAGGGACTGCGGTTTATGTTAGCTGATATGGCTATGAAGGTGGAGTCTGCTCGCGCACTGGTGTACGCCGTTGCGCGCTGGATAGATTCAAACCCTAATGAGAAGGTAACGGCATATTCTGCGATGGCAAAATGCTACGCCTCAGATGTAGCAATGCAAGTGACAACGGACGCAGTGCAGGTTTTCGGCGGGTACGGCTATATGAAAGAATACCCAGTCGAGAAAATGATGCGCGACGCCAAGATAACCCAGATCTATGAGGGTACCAATCAAATTCAGCGCGACGAGATAGGACGCGGGCTTATCGCGGAGGCAGCTCGAAAGAAGTAAGAAGATTCACAGATTTGATACCAATGTGGATCCAAACGCGAGCGGTGACTTCAGGACACTCAGGATCGCTTGGCATTGCTTTGTAAGATCAAAATGTTCTTCTACGCGTCTCCGCCCTGCTGCACCTAGATGAGTTCGCAGGGCGGAATCCTGCATCAGATCCACCAGTGCTTGTGCGATGGCGTTTGGATCGTTGGGAGCAACTAGGATGCCTGTCTCGCTTTGTACTACAACTTCTGGCAAGCCTCCAGTTGCGCTCGCAACAACAGGACGCCCAAGCGCCATCGCTTCGACCGCTACAAGTCCGAATCCCTCGCGCAAAGAAGGAACGATTACGATATCACACGCGGACATCAGCTGACGCACATCTTGAACAAACCCTGCAAACTGAACCTGGTCCGCCACACCTAGCGCCTCCGCACACGTGCGCAGGCTCTCCTGTTCCGGCCCTTGACCTGCTATTACAAGGCGCGCGTTTGGAATTTCATTTCTAACTAAGAACATCGTCTCAATGGCTACCCTCTGACCTTTTTCTGGGGCTAGCCGTCCAAAGACCCCGAAAAGTGGAGTGTTGGGATCATAACCCATCTTAGCTTTGGCTTCGTTAACGTCGATAAGCTGATAGCAACTTAAGTCTACGCCATTATGGACTACAGTGATTTTTTCATTAGCGATACCCTGAGAAACAAGATGACGGCGGACAGCATCCGAGACAGCGATAACGCGAGATGAGTACCTAAAACAGGTAGCGGTATTTAGTCCGTGTACGTGAGCCACAGAGGGCTTTTGAGCAAGCCGCGCAGCTACGGCACCTAAGAGGCTTGCCGTAGATAGATGTGTGTGCAGCACATCTATTTGTTCACGCCCGATGAGCCGCGCGAGTCGGACGACCGTGATCGGGTCCAGCTTGCCCAAAGTTCGCCATGTAAATGGAGAGAAACCTTTTTGGCGTGCATATTCAACAAACGGTCTGCCAGCCGGGCACCATAACTGCACCTTTTCGCCCTGCTTGATGATTTGCGCGCAAAGGTTGACCACAAACACTTCTGCGCCACCAATGCGCGAAGGAGTTATTGCTTCCAGTATTCTGACTGGGCTCATCGGCGCGTTCGCAGGGCTCTCTTGGCACGCTGGATCTTTCGCATCAACAGGCGACCGACCGCGTTCCAACGTACGTTTATTCGCGGGATCTCAAGAGGGCTAGTGTCGGCTCTGACGGTTCCGAGCCTAGTAACCACAGCATAGCGATAACCGGCTTCTGCAACTGCTGCGAGCACGCGTTTGTCGTACTCGCCGTATGGATATGAGAACGCTACAACTTCGTCTCCTATCAAGTCTTCGATTTTGTGCTTGGAGTCCACCAACTCGCGCCTTAGGTCTGCATCGCTCAATGTGATAAGGTGGGGGTGCGTCAAGGTGTGAGAACCAATTTCGAAGCCCGCTTCCGCAATTTCCCTTATCTGTCCCGCACTCATTAGCGGCTCTCTAACATCGCCAATCGAGCAGTCCCACTCGTTCACACCGCCGATCCTGTCAGCCACAACAAATACTGTAGCGCTCATGTCCCTATCTGCAAGAGCAGGACACGCGTAGTCATATACGCCAAGATAGGCGTCATCAAATGTTACAGCAAAGGAGTTCTGCTCCGAAACGGCTCCCGAACCGAGCTGTTGCGCTATTTGTGACAACGAGAGCGCATTCCAACCTCTGCTCAGGAGATAGTCGAGCTGCGCCCTAAAAAGTCGTGGAATGACATACTGCCCTGCTACCAATGAGGCAAGCTTTGGAGTTCCAATCCTATGGTAGAGCAGAATGATTGTCGCCGGTGTAGCCCTTCTCTGGACATCGAAATGCTTTCTAAGTGACCACATAATCCGCCACCGTTAATTGTGTAGTTGAAGTATTCATTTGACGCTTAGAAGCCTTTCGACTGGCGCCCAGGTATCTGTCAGAATGTCACCTTTGGGGTTCCAATTAGGCTTTGCGAGCAAACAGGATGTTATGTATTTCAGATCCACCGCGGCCATCGGCGGTAACTTGATCCTTTTCCGAACCGCTAAGGCGCGATACGGAGTCATAGGTCCTTTGGCGTTGTTTTGAGCAACGAGGATGACATTGCCAGATCTGTGTCCGAAATACGCATCCACAAAAGGAAAAACTTTCTGCAACGTGCGCGCCTGATAGCTATACAGATCGTGGTTTATCCACGTGTTAACAGCAACTACCCCATCCGGAGACAGCGCACGCTGTAGCACAGAGCAAAACTCGACTGTGGTCATGTGAAAAGGTACAAACTGATCGTCGAACGCATCCAGTATGATCCAGTCGTAAGGTGGCTGGTTGCGCGCTATCTGAGTGCTAACAAAGGAACGACCATCCATCGTGTATACAGTCACATTCCGACTGGGTTTCCAGAAGAAATACCTCTGCGCTATTGAAACGACAGCTGGGTCGATCTCCACAACATCCATTTGTATATTTGGATAACACGTCTCTATGCCGCGTGCTATATCGCCGCCACCCAAACCGATTAGGAGCACGCGTTTTGCGTCCGGCTTATATAAAATGGGCGCCATCATAAGCCCTGTATACTCTGTGGAGTGATGTGTAATGTCACGAAGGTTCATGGAAGTTTGTGGGATCTTATGTCCGGCTTCTCCGAACGTGAGAAAGCGAATTTCGCCCTCTTGGGTTACTTGCACTCGCTGATATGGCGTTTCGATGCTGAGCAGAGTCTGGCTTCCCGATTTCTTCATATACTTCTTGAGCTCAGCATCCGCTAGCCTTTGGCTTTCGGCGAGACGTTGCGCAAGAGTGGAAGGTGGGGCATCACTGAGTCGCTCTCCTATCAACGTGCGTTGGTATACTTCCTGCTGAGACGACTCGAATCTATGGGGCGTCTGCAATACAAAGATCAAAAAGGCCAGACAAAACACCATGCTTAGAACGGTGCCAGTCATACGCCGAAGTGAAACCGATATGGCACATACGATCGCTGCGGCAACCGCCATAGCGCCACCACCTAGCGCGACACCGTTCAGCGAATACGCAGGGATCAGCGTGAACGCCGTGACTAAACTGCCCGCGAAACTGCCCACCGTAGATACAGCATAAAGCGTCCCGGCACGGTTCCCGGCTTCGGTATGCGTAGACGTCGCAAGATGAACCAAAAACGGGGCGATCATGCCAGCCAAAATCATTGCGGGGGCGTAAAGGACTACAGAAGCTAGCAGCGCACCCCAACGTACATCCATCCTACCTGAAGCAAGATAGGCATTTAGACTGTCCTGATAACCAACCGAAGCTGCAACCAAACCGCCAGCAGCCGCAAGCGCTGCAGCCGGAACCCAACAGAATGACCAGCGGCGAGTCATTCGACCTCCCACGCCATAGCCGACCGCCAAAGCAAGTAGAAAAACCGCTATTACGCTACCCCAAACAAAAATGGAATTGCCAAAGTACGGGGTAAGGGACCTGGCTCCAACGAGCTCGGTTTGCATCACGAACCAACCCGTGAAAAACGCCAGAACCCCAAGGGGAATAAAGTTTGTCGACTTCTGCATTTCAGCGCGGGCTTCTGTTTCCACGTAAACTAGCCGCAGTTTAGACTCCTCTGCCACAGCATTATCCTATACGCCCGCGCGCGGACAAGTCAAGCGGAACGACTGTTATACCACACGAGTCGTTGTCAACCAAAGAAACCCGTGCCAGCTGGGTGCGTGTCAGATTTGGGGGTTGGGGAGTATTACTGGCATGAGTTTTTGTGTTGGATGTCGAATTGATCAGTGTTAAAAAATCCGTATCGACAAGGAGCACGGAAACCACATGCCAGCAG
>Ga0123519_10013848_pt1 | contig 11539 bp, 9 predicted proteins | sample YelNatPaOPRAMG02_FD_87396 | JGI IMG/M metagenome (GOLD analysis project Ga0123519, IMG submission 87396) | Hot spring microbial communities from Yellowstone National Park - Yellowstone National Park OP-RAMG-02 (version 2) | ecosystem: Environmental > Aquatic > Thermal springs > Hot (42-90C) ... | reverse complement strand
TTTAATTTTGTAACCAAACGGGGCCTGTGTAAAGGTGTTCATTCGAAGATTTCATGGACACAGGTGGAAACCGGTTCGGCCATTACATGGAAATATCCCAGCTGTATTCTGCGGGGAGATTATTCCGTGGGGGAATTTTATTCCGTGGCTCTTACCAATCATTACCAGCAGGCTGATACAGGCACCAAAATGATTCATATAGGACAACATACCAGGAGCAGGATTGTGTCAAAGGGAATTTCGGCCGGCCATGGGCAAAACAGCTACCGCGGACTTGTAAAGGTGGTCAAAGGCGCTGATCATTGCCGTAATTTTTCCCAGTGCGATTCTCTTCTTATTGGTAACCAATGCGGAGCTCATACCTTCCCTTACATGGAAGTGGAAAATAAAACAGCCATTGTGGAACATGAGGCAACTACTTCGCGGATAGGGGAGGATCAGCTTTTTTATTGCAATCAAAGGGGGATTTCTACTGAAGAGGCAGTGGGGCTTATTGTCAATGGCTATGCTGGTGAAGTGCTAAAACAACTTCCTATGGAATTTGCTGTGGAAGCCCGGAAATTGCTTGAACTTTCTCTTGAGGGAACAATAGGATAATAAACGAATGTCATGTTGCAGATTAAAAATTTACATGCTTCCATCGGACAAAAGGAAATTCTGAAGGGGATAAACCTTGAGGTGAAAAAAGGTGAAGTACATGCCATCATGGGGCCCAATGGGTCGGGAAAGAGTACCCTCGCTTCAGTCCTGGCCGGCCGTCCTGACATTACAGTCACTGCAGGGGAGGTGATTTTTAAAGGTAAAAACCTGTTCACTCTTTCGCCCGAACAACGTGCAGGGGAAGGGATCTTCCTTGGCTTTCAGTATCCGGTGGAAATACCGGGAGTGAGTTTGGTGAATTTTCTGAAAACAGCGGTGAACGGAATACGCAAATACCGTGGTGAACCACCTCTTGACGCTTCTTCGTTTCTGAAAATGTTTCGTGAGAAAAGGCAGGTGGTAAATCTGGATGAATCGCTGGCCACCCGTTCCTTGAATGCCGGATTCTCCGGGGGCGAAAAAAAACGGACAGAGATTTTTCAGATGGCCATGCTGGACCCTCAACTGGCCATCCTTGATGAAACGGATTCGGGTCTTGATATCGATGCTCTTCGCATTGTGGCCGGCGGGGTCAATCAATTGAAAAATCCAGACAAAGCCATTGTGCTTATTACTCATTATCAACGGCTTTTGGAATACATTGTGCCCGATGTGGTCCATGTGCTGTACAATGGGAAAATTGTAAAGACGGGAGGCAAGGAACTGGCTCTTGAACTGGAACAAAAGGGATACGACTGGCTGAAAAACTAAGTCCCTTTTTGGGTTGTTATTATCTACGGCATTGACAGAAATGAACCAATATAATCACATAGCGGAAGAATACCGAAAAGTTTTTCTCGGGGAAGAAGAGAAAAGAAAAGATGTGTTTTATCCATTACGAAAAACTGCAATGGATAAATTGCTGCTCAACGGTTTTCCGGACAAAAAAAATGAAAAATATAAATATACTTTTCTTACGCCTTTATTTGAAAAACCATTTGCGGAGACATCTGCAAGGGTGCATTCAGACATTTCGTTGTCGTTGCCTTTTCTCAGCAATGGACCTGCTGTCTTTCTGGTCAATGGGGCGTTCTTTTCTTCCCGCCAGCTTCCTTTCCCATGTGAATCAATAAGAACAGCTTCTTCTCATCATCCGGATGTGCTGCACCGTCACCTGGGGAAATATACTGATGACGATGCTTTTGTTCTCATGAATGCTTCTTTTTTTCGCGAAGGATTGTTCCTTCATATCCCTCCTTCTACCCGCCTGCAACAGCCTGTGATGATTCATAGCCATTATGCTGCTGAAAGGACGGAAACACGCCATCTGATTGTAGTGGAAGACAACAGCGAGGTAACTTTTTGTTTTTTTGAGAATTCAGCAAATGATGTGTCTTCCCTGTCGCACGGGGTTGCTGAAATGTATGTGGGGAAAAACAGCCGTGTTCACCTGATCAAGGTTCAGCAACACAACGAAAATCACCGTAACATCTTTCATACCTACATCCACCAGGAAGAAGGGAGTCAAATGGACTCTTTCTTTGTTTCCTTACAGGGAGGATTGATTCGTAATAATTTCCAACTGACCATGGCAGGTCCCCATGCCGAACACCGTCATTATGGTTTACTGGTTGCTGCCGCAAATCATGTGGCCGATCATTACACCTTTGTAAAACACGAAACCCCGGCTTGCTTCAGCAACCAACTGATCAAGGAAATTATTAAAGACAATGCCACCGGTATATTTTATGGGAAGATATATGTGTGTCCTCATGCTCAGAAAACAGAAGCCTATCAGCGTAACGACAATCTGTTGCTGGATTCTGGGGCTGTGGTAAATGCCCGTCCGCAGCTGGAAATATATGCCGATGATGTGAAATGTTCTCATGGGGATACGGTAGGTTATTTTGCGGACGAAAGCCTTTTTTATCTCCGTTCAAGAGGAATCCCCGAAGCTGAAGCCATCCGGTTGCTTGTGCAGGGTTATGCTTCTGAGATTATTAATCAGATCCAGCCTGAAGAGTGCCGGAACTGGCTTGAAGAACAGATATTACTTACCCTGTAAACTGATTTTGTTATGGATGATAAAGTATTAAGCATCATACCCGATGTATACTGGGTAGGCGTATTGGACAAGGACCTGGTGACGTTTGACATTGTGATGGAAACTCAGTATGGTTCCACCTACAATGCTTATTTTATTAACGCCGGAAAGAAAACGGTGATAGATACGGTAAAGGAAAAATTCAGTGAAGTTTTTATCAGGAAACTTTCCCGGCTTACTGATCCGGCTGCCATTGAATACATCATTTGCAATCACACTGAACCCGATCATGCAGGCAGTGTGAAGCATTTATTGAATATCGCCCCTCAGGCCACAGTGGTGGGGAGTGGTCAGGCTTTGGTCTATCTGAAGGAAATGATAGGACATCCTTTCAAAACTCTTCAGGTTAAAGATGGTGATGTGCTTGATCTGGGGGGGAAAACTTTGCATTTTATCAGTGCTCCCAACCTGCACTGGCCGGATACCATATATACTTTTCTTGAAGAAGATAATCTTCTTTTTACCTGCGATTCGTTTGGTGCACATTACTGTCATCCTGCCATGTTTGATGATGAGGTGGGGGATTATCATGATGCTTTTAAATATTATTTTGATGTGATCCTCCGTCCATACAGCCGTTTTATGTTGCAGGCCATTGAAAAAATCAAAGACAGGGAATTCACGGCTGTGTGTCCCGGCCATGGGCCTGTGTTGCGTACCACCTGGAAGGAAAAAATAAAACTGAGCAGGGAATATGCAGAAAATTATTTGAAAGAATTGCAGGATAGTAAGAAGAGGATTCTTATTGCCTATGTTTCGGCCTATGGATATACAAAGGAAATGGTCGATTATCTTGCAGAGGGCATCAAACAGGTCGATCCGGCCATTGAAATTGAAAAGGCAGACATTGAACATATCCTCCCCGGAGATCTGGAAGCAAAATTAATTGGATCCACAGCATGGCTTATTGGTTCTCCTACCATTAATCAAAATACCCTCCTGCCGGTGTATAAGCTGTTTGGATTGGTTAATCCTGTACGCGACAGGGGTAAACTGGCAGGGGCTTTTGGTTCCTTTGGATGGAGCGGAGAAGCTGTTTCCATTATTGAGGGGATACTCAAATCGCTTAAGTTAAAAGTATTCCCTTCTGTCAATGCCCGCTTTTATCCCACAAAAGACAAAGCAGTGCTGTTTGTTGAGCATGGAAAAAAATTTGCCGAGGAGCTGAAAAAACAAAGCATAGCTCCCTCATCCTGAAAATTTTCCGTATGGAAGGATGGATTTTTGATATTCAACGGTTTTCCCTTCAGGACGGTCCGGGAATCAGGACAACGGTCTTTCTGAAAGGATGTCCTCTCCGGTGTCAGTGGTGCCACAATCCGGAATCAATTTCCATTCATCCTTTGCTCGGACACATCGAGACCAAATGCGTTTATTGCGGGGCATGTCAGTTGATATGCCCTTCGCAGGCCATTGTGGTGGTGAAAGAAGAAAAGCAGTGGACGATCAATCGTGAACAGTGTAATGTTTGCGGAGCTTGTGTTACGGCCTGTTTTACCGGAGCCATGGTGATCAGCGGAAAAAAGGTCACAGTGGAGGAGGTCATGAGTGAAGTGTTGAAGGATGTAACTTATTATCAGCAGTCAGGAGGAGGAATTACGTTGTCGGGTGGCGAACCTATGATGCAGTTTGATTTTACCCGGGATCTTCTGGCTGCGTCGAGGGAAAAAGGGATTCACACAGCAATTGAAACCAGCGGGGCTGCTCCTCGCCGTCATTTTGAAGCAATTCTTCCTTTGACCGATCTTTTTTTGTTCGATTATAAAGCCACCGGCGATCAGTTGCATCATCAACTTACCGGTGTGCACCAGCAGGTGATCATGGATAATTTCAACTTTTTATACCATCAGGGAGCTCTCATAGAGGTCCGTTGTCCCATGGTACCCGGTATCAATGACACAGCCGAACATTTACACACCATTGCTGCGATGGAAAGAAATTATCCTCACCTCAGCCAGGTAAGAATCTTGCCCTATCACAATACAGGGAACAGCAAATATGAGCGCTATGGACTTCACAATCCTCTCCCTCATTTGTCCACCACTACGGAAGAGAAGAAAAAAGAATGGGAATCTTTCTTTCACAGGGAAGGATGCACAAAGGTGTTGATTGAATAAGCACCGGCATTACCGTTTTCTGTAAAGTGTCAGCACGGTAATTTCTGCAGGCATGTTGATGCGCATGGGAAGACCGATGTATCCTAATCCTCTGTTTACATAAAGAAATTGCTGGTTTTGTTCATAAAGTCCTGCCCAGTGGCGGTAAATCAATGCGGCTGGCGACCAGCAACGGTTGCCTGTGTTGATGCCCAGTTGCATCCCATGGGTGTGTCCTGAAAGAGTAAGCTGAACAGGCAGCTGTCCGGCAATTTTCTTTTCCCAGAGTTGAGGATGATGCGACAGCAATATCGTAAAGGTATCCCGGCCTATGTTTTTCAGGGCTTCCTTCGGATCGCCATAGCTGGCCAGAGGTGGTAGTCCCCATGAGTCAACCCCGGCCAGGGCAAAACATTCGTTGTTTCTGTATATCAGCACCGATTCGTTATGCAGTATCCGGATGCCCAGATACCGTAATTTTTTCATCAATAGCAGGTAATTTGACTTTTTTTCCTCAATCGTATTCCACAGATGATAATCTCCGTAATCATGATTCCCTGTGACCGCATACACCCCATAAGGAGCCTGCAGCCGGTAAAAAATATTTTCCAATCCATCCAGTTCTTCGGCAAAATAATTTACAAAATCGCCTGTAATCACAATCAGATCGGGTTTCTCTTTATTTACCGCCGCAATGATTTCCGAAAGTTTTTCTGTGTGTTCATAAAAAGCACTGGCATGGATGTCTGAAAGATGAACAATTTTGAATCCTTCAAACGATTCCGGCAGGTCTTGAAATTCCAGCGATTTATGCTCAACGGTGTACTGAAAACGTCCCCACACAATTCCATGTAAAAGGGTCAAAAGTACGATGGCTGCTGCAGTCCATCCGAGATGGTGAAAAAGCAGGAGCCGTTCTTTTGCAAGCATGGAAAATTTTTTGAATCTGCGAAGAAGGGATGCCAGCAACCAGATGATTTCATCTACCAGCGAAAAGACAATAAAAAAAAGTTTGGGAATGTAAAACAAGGCAATGCATCCTGTAAGAAAATACTGACGGCTTACCTGCTGGACCGATCGCACAGGCATGGGATTGGCAAAAGAATAAATGAGAAAAATAAGCACAAAGGAAGTGGCTGTCCAGAAAACAGAATAAATAATAATCTGGGTGTTTCGTTTTAAACCCTCTGTTAAAAAGGTTATTCCTCTTATGGTGATCAGGTCAATGCAGATGAATATCCCTGTCAGTATAAGCAGGAGTATTTCTTTATTCATTTTCAGGAAGGGTAAGATGCTCATTTCAATCAACTTCTGTTGTTTACAAAAATAATGTATATTTACCTTTTCTGTATGAGAAAGAAAAAGGTATGTTTAATATTGTCTTCTGTTTAAAATCTTGAATAAAATGAAAAGAGAAATGATTTTTTTGTTTTTGTCAATTGCCCTGACAGCCATGGGGCAGATTGATCAACGGCGGGAAATATACATTCCCGAAATTCCTGGTTATAAAACACTTAAGTGTGATTTTCACACGCATACAGTTTTTTCTGATGGAACCGTCTGGCCTACGGTAAGAGTAGATGAGGCTTGGCTTGACGGATTGGATGTCATTGCCATTACCGATCATGTGGAATACACTCCTCATCAGGAAATTATTTTAAACAGAAACAGTTCATGGGAAATAGCCCGGGAGCGTGCCCATCAGATGGGAATTATTCTTATTCGCGGAGCAGAAATATCCAGAAAATATCCTTTTGGTCATTTTAATTGTTTATTTACTTCCGATAATGAATTACTGAACCGGAAAGATTCAATGGAAGCCATGACGGAAGCTTTACGGCAGGGAGCCGTGTTTCAGTGGAATCATCCCGGCTGGCAACGACCTCGTGAAATCCCGGTATGGGAAAAAGAACAGACCGAGGTATACAGTAAAAAAATGATGCATCTGATCGAAATTGTCAATGAAACTTCTTATTATCCTCTGGCACATCAATGGGCCATAGAGAAGAATCTTGGGATTACTGCCAATACCGACATTCACGGTCCGGTGTATATGAATTATGGCCAGAAGGTGCACCGTCCGATGACGCTGGTATTTGCCCGTGAAAAAAGTGAAGAGGCAGTAAAAGAAGCCCTCCTGGCAGGTCGTACCGCCGTATATCACATGGATACCTTGATGGGGAAGGAAGAGTTTCTGAAACCTCTCTTTCAGCAATCGCTGAAAATCAGGACACCGGTGATTACCATCAAAGGGAAACAATGGATTGATGTGGTCCTGGAGAATGTGTCCGATATTCCTCTCATGCTGTCTTTCAAAGGTGGGAGCGATGAATATGCAGAAATAGGGAAAGGAGTGTATGTTCCGGCACATGGATCGGCACGTTTAACTGTAAAGGGAAAGCAGGAAAATTATTCAGGAAAACGTACCTATGCCATTCCCTGCGTAGTGGATAATTATTATGTGGCGCCCCGCAAGGGAATGAATGCCGTTATTGAATATACCGTGATCTTTGAGAAAAAATAACCGGATGACGAAGACACTGTTTCTTTTTATTACAGGCATTGTGATAGGAGGAAATCTCCCTGCACAGGAAAATCTGTTTGATCTTCACGAAACTCCTTATTCATGCAGGGGTTCATGGATGGCGTTATCGGCTTACAGGGAAGAAGGAAGGGAAAAATTATACCTGCGGGATGTATGTGGACGGCGTTTATGGCAAAACAACAGGGTATTTCTGCTTGAACCTTTGTTGTCAGATCATGTCGTTTCCGGGATGGTTTTTTATACAGAGGCGGCCAGGATTGTTGAAGAAAATTCATCAGGCCGCATGGAATTTACTTTTGAATCTCCTGATGTGTTAAGAATACGTGGGAAAAATAATGGCATGCGGCTTACCCTTACGGCTCCCTACGACGCAAGCAGCTTGGTGATTCCTGTTGCACGCGGCCAATGGCGGTTGCAGATGGGAGGTTTTCCTCATTTTGTGTTTACCGCCTTGCGGGGAGAATCACAACTGGTAAAAGGATCACGGTTGACGGTGAACATGGTCAATGAAAAATATCAGCGGAAAGAAATCGAAATGGTGATAGAAATATTCCCGGACAGCACCGGATTGTTTGAAGCTGCCATTGAAAATTATTATGCAGGCTGGGCACCACAACCGGCGAGATACCACCTTCCGTTTGATGACTGTGTAAAAAAATTATCAGATGATTTTGAAACATGGTGCCGTCATACGCCTGCTCCACTAAAGGGATATGAAAAAACATGGCGGCTGGCGAATTACATTAACTGGTCGTGCATCGTGAATCCGCGAGGATTGATTGACAGACCGATGATGCTCTCGTCAAAAAACAACATGCACGCCCTGTGGACGTGGGATACCTGGTTTTTTTGTATAGCCACTTCCTATTCCATGCCTGAATATGCCTGGAATGCCTGTTTGTTCCATGCCCGTCACCAGGATCCTGTAACAGGATTGATTCCTAACCTTGTTACCGATGTGAATTATATGTGGGGTTTTGCCTATCCCTGTATCTGGGGATGGGCCATCCGGAAGATGATAGAACATCATCCCCCGATTGGAACGCCGGAAAATCTGAAAAAAATTTATGATCCTCTTTGCAAAGCCACCGATTTCTGGTTTCTTTTTCAGGATGATGACGGCGATGGCCTGCCTCAATACAATCACACCAACGATTCCGGAATGGATAATTCCACTGCAGGTGATGTGGGAATGTCTATCGAGGCTCCCGATCTGGCAGCTTACCTGGTGGTGCAGATGGATGTGCTCAGTGAGATAGCTCTCCGTTTGAAAAGGACAAAAGAAGCAAAGGTGTGGAAACAACGGGCCGATACCCTGCTCAATAAAATGATCAGGGAATTATGGACAGGAACACAGTTTGTGGCACGGCGTACTGACGACAACCAGTACAACGGACAAAGCCGGTCGGTATTGCTTTACATGCCTTTGATTCTGGGAAAAAGATTACCGGAAGAAATTCGCAATACCATGATCAACGATTTGAAACATAACGGGATGTTCACCCAGGTAGGTATATGCAGTGAACATCCTGAGAGTCCCCTGTATGCTGAGGATAGTTACTGGCGTGGACCGGTGTGGTCTCCACCCACATATCTTATTGCCAGTGGCATCAGGGAATGCGGTGATACTGCTTTTGCCCGGGAGATTGCCCGGCGGTACTGCGATAATTGCGTCAAAAACGGATTTGGTGAAAACTTTGATCCCTTTACCGGCAAATCGCTGAAAGACCGTTCTCTTCCGTGGACAGCGGCAATTTTTATTATCCTGATGGAAGACTTTCTGAAACATTGATTTGAGGCGGGACAATTAGCGGCAAGTGGGAGAAGAAAGAAGTGAACAATGGCATCTGATGCAACGGAACATAGTGCTGTTGTTCCTCATCCGAACATCGCACTGGTTTTTTCTGGTGATGCCTGTCATCATCCCCTTTTATCATGCCTGTGGTTTGTCGGTGGCAGAGATAATGACGTTGCAGGCAGGTTTTTCGGCAGCCACGTTGTTTCTTGAAATTCCATCAGGTTATTTTTCTGATGTGTGGGGAAGGCGGCGTACCCTCATTGTGGGGAGCCTGATTTCTTCGGTCGGATGGGCGATTTATTGCTTTTCTTCAGGTTTCTGGCCTTTTTTGCTGGCCGAGGTGGTGATGGGCATCGGACAGAGCTTTGTTTCAGGGACCGATTCGGCCCTTCTGTACGATTCGTTGCAGGTGCTGAGGAAGGAAGAAGAATACACCCTTTATGAAGGAAGGGTAAGTTCGGCAGGCAATTTTTCTGAAGCACTGGCGGGCATGATTGGGGGATACCTTGCTTTTGTGAGCCTGTACATGCCTTTTTACGGACAGGCTGTGGTGTCGCTTGTGGGACTTTTTTCTTCGTTTTTTCTTACCGAACCGCCGGTGTCGTTGTTCCGTTATCCTTCTTTCCCGGAAGTATGGAAAGTGGTTAAGGACACAGTTTTCCGGGACAAGAGGCTAAGTTTGAGAATATGGTTTTCGTCCCTTGTAGGGTCGGCTACCCTTACCATGGCCTGGATGGCTCAATCCTGTTTCCTGTATATTCATCTTCCGATGAAAATATGGGGAGGGGCGGTCAACCTGTACAGCATCCTGTGGACTTTATTGAATCTTTTTGTGGGACTTGCTGCACTTAAGGCATATCAGGCAGACAGATACTTTGGGGGCAAAAACTTTCTTTGTTGATATGGATAGGTGTTGTAGCGGGTTTTGCCGGTGTGGGGGCAGTGCCAAATTATTTCATGCTTTTGTTTATGTTTTTGTTTTATGGCGTTCGGGGGATTGCCACCCCTGTGCTCAAAGACTATATCCAGCGGATTACTTTCTCTGAAATCAGAGCTACGGTACTGTCGGTAAGAAATTTTATTATCCTTATTTTATTCAGTTGCACTGGTCCTCTGCTTGGGAAAATTGCCGATACATGGCATATTCCTTCAGCCATGTGGGTTGCAGCAGCCTTTTATTTTATGACCGGTGGCATCATACTGATGCTCATGGATCGTTCTTCATCAAAGATGGAACAGAGAGTGGCGGATGGGCCGGGAGATTAATTCCCCATTTCTTTTACGGCTTCATACATGGCCAATACATTTTCCACAGGGGTATCCGGTTGAATGTTATGAGCCGGGGCGAGAATATATCCTCCGCCTTTGCCAAGAATAGAAGCTATGCGTTTTACCTCTTTTTTGATTTTTTCAGGAGATCCGTTTGGCAATAAGTCCTGCACACAGATGGCGCCAAAAAAACTCAATTTATCTCCATACGTTTTTTTAAGAAAAACAGGGTCCATGCCTTTTGCCAGTGGCTGGAGAGGGTTCAGAATGTCAAGGCCGATTTCTATGAAGTCCGGAATAAGTGGTACAATGGATCCGCAACTGTGCCATGCAATTTTAATATCCGGATTAAGTTTTTTGAAAGTAGAAAAAATATGCTGGATGCGTGGTTTAAAATGTTTCCTCCATATCGCAGGATCCATGATGCAACCTGTTTGAGAACCAAAATCATCACCGCACCATATAATGTCAACGCCAAGCCGGATAAGTTCCTTCCCCATCTCCATGTTAATATTCATTACCGTGTCAAGCAATACATTCAGGTAAGGAGGTTCGATCATCAGGTCCATTAAAAATTTTTCCAGGCCTACAAGATACCAGCAGGTTTCAAAAATGGTGGTTTCCAGTTCCCCGATGATGGCATATTCTTTTCCGTATTTCCGGATAAGTTCTATGGCTGCGTCATAACGTCCGGGGGCGTGGGGATCGGGGAAGGAATAAGAGAGGATGTCATTCACACTCTCCGCATGGGCTAAGGGGAACTTATAAAACTCCCAGTACAGGCCGGCATCTTTAAACGTCATTCCCCATTCGTTAATCAGTAGTCCTTCTTCGTTTTTCCGGACAGGGCGGTTGGAAGGATAACAGGGAGCCACTGCCACAAGATCGTCACCAAGCCGGAGTTTAAGTGCCGGCCATGAGATGCGGTTCGAGAAAAGTGAATCAAAAGGTGGTTCAAGGGGAAGTTGAAGATGAGAAGCCAGCCGTTCGGCAATTTGAGGCGTTAATGATGAATACACCGGCGGACGGTCAGGTTCTTCATGACGCAATGTCCTGAGTACTCTTTCTTTTGAAGTCATTTTTTACAGTGTTTTTATACAAAGATAAAATAAGTCGTTCAATAAGGAATAGCATAAAACGGAATGTCT
>Ga0123519_10013845_pt1 | contig 11539 bp, 8 predicted proteins | sample YelNatPaOPRAMG02_FD_87396 | JGI IMG/M metagenome (GOLD analysis project Ga0123519, IMG submission 87396) | Hot spring microbial communities from Yellowstone National Park - Yellowstone National Park OP-RAMG-02 (version 2) | ecosystem: Environmental > Aquatic > Thermal springs > Hot (42-90C) ... | reverse complement strand
ATTTCCAGGACTAAGTCCCTGAAATTGCTTGGCAATTTCTAGGAGCAAATCCGAATTTTCAAATATTCAAAACTGTTTTGGTCATTTGGATTTTGGTCATTTAAAAATTATTTCGGATTTCGAAATTCGGATTTCGGATTTAAGCATTTTGCATTGTCATTTTGATATTTGATTTTTGATATTTGAATTTTGCATTACTCCCCTATTGCTTCAATCCATTAACTTATCAACGGTCTTTATTTAAATATTTCTCCTGTTTCTTTAAACCACAACAATAAGTCAAGATGACTTATAGGTATTTTAACATTCTTAGAAAAATTTTTCATTTTCTTTTCAATCTCATAATATTTTTTTTTCGTTAGAGAATCTGGAATTTTACCTATAACACCAAAAAGTTTTAAATTTTTTAAAATATGTCTATCAAGAATTGCAAAATCCTTTCCAATTCCTATATTCCTTAAAAAATGGCTTGCTTCCTTATATCCTAACCCTTTTACATTTTTTACTAACCATTCTCTTATTTCATATACATTTTTAAATTTTGAAATTTTAGATTTTATATTATAAACTTTCCCGTTTTTTAAAAAAGTATTTATTGCTGAAATAATATATTCTGTTTTTTTGTTTTTAAATCTTACTTTATTAAGTTCCTTTAATATTAATTTCTTCTTCCCCTTGCATAATAAATTTTTATTTTTAAGGTTTTCAACACACTGCCAGCATAATTTTGCTTTAGATTGTGGAGTTAATAGACAAAAAATAAGTTCATAAAATATATCTTTTTCTTTTCTTACTTTTTCAAAATTTTTTAATCTCTCTACTATTTCTGGTTTTATAAGAGAATATGTTTTTTTAAGTTGTTCTATATGTCTGTCCATTTAATATGTAAATATTCTCTGAACGTTGGGTCATCTTTAAGTAGGCAGTAGCCAGTAGTGAGGAGTTAGGAATACTACTGCCCACCTGGCTACTACTTTAATTAGTGTACAGTTTACAATTATTAACTACGTACTATGTACTATTAACTATCTACTGTCTTAACATAACACACTTCACTGAGAATTTACATAAAAGCGATAGTTTTTATTCATATCTTTTTTTACTCCTATCCTTTTTGAACTATGTATTTTAACATTTTTCTTTTTATCAATTATAAAAACTTCTTTTCCCTTTGTAATATCTAATTTTTCAAAACTTTTATTTATCCCAAAACTTTTTGTAAATTTACCAGGACCATCTGCGAGATGTTTTATATCTTTTTTCCCTGTATTTTTTTTCATAATTTCTATGCCATCAATAGGATTCACTGCTCTTATCAAAACTGCGCCAACTTCTTTTTTCTTATGTGCAACAATATTTAAAAGCCAATTGTTATGCACCATATAAATTAAAAGACAACCTGGAGTCCCAGCCATTCTATTGTAAAAGTTTAAATTTTTCTTTTTATATGCTCTACTTGCTGGGTCATTCTTGCCAAAATAACTTTCTGTTTCAATAATTTCTCCTGAAATTATTTTTTTATTTATTTTTCTTACAAAAATTTTCCCTAAAAGTTGCTTTGCAACAATATCAGGTTTTCTTTCAAAAAATTTCCTTTTTAAAATTTTCATTTCTATGTTAAAATTATAAATCATTTTTAAATAGAAGGGAACTGGAAATGGTTAGAAATTACATTATAGCAAGATACTTGTTTTTTAAATGGAGATATAGTTTATCTCTAACAAAAAAAATAGTTCTATCATTTGGAATGGCATTTATTACAGGTATTATGGCTCAAATAAAGATATCTCTTCCATTTACACCTGTCCCTATTACATGTCAGACCTTTGCAGTGTTAATTTCAGGAGTTCTACTTGGTAAATATTGGGGTGGAATAAGTCAATTGGTATATGTTATCCTTGGTATTTCTGGTATTCCATGGTTTGCAGGAGCAACTGGAGGATATAACATTCTTTTTGGTTCTACAGGAGGATATCTAATTGGATTTATTTTCGCAGCAAGTTTTCTTGGTTATTTTACTGACAAATACATAAGAGCAAGGAATTTTCTTCCTATGTTCTGTTTAATGTTATTTGCTAATTTTTTTCTTATATATATTCCTGGATTAATCCAGTTAAAAATCTGGTTATCTATGATAAAAGGAGAAAAAATTACTCTTATTTATCTTTTCAATATGGGATTGTTTCCTTTCATTCCAGGGGATATATTAAAAATTATTATAGCATCTCTTTTTACAAAAATTGTTACTCCAAAAGAAAGTTTTAATGGCGAGGTAGATATTGAAGAAGCAAAAAAATTCAGAATATTCTAAATTAATGAAAATAAGAGTTCACCATCTTCTATGTATCCAAGGATTTCAAGGATATGGTTATAGCAAAAATTTTATAAATAATATGGCTAATGTTATTCAAAAAATAAAAGAAAACTCTGATTTGAAAATGAAACTTATTACTGGTTGTGATATTATATGTAGTCATTGTCCATATAATAAAAAAGGTAAATGTAGCAAAAATAAAAATTCAGAAAAAAAACTGAAAAAGTTTGAAAAAGATATTTTGATGAAGATTGGTGTTGAAGAAAATGAAAAAATAAAAGTAAGCGATTTCTTAAATTTTTTTAATGAAAAATTAAAAAATTATTCTAAAGAAATATGTAATGATTGTGAATGGAAAGAAAAATGTTTATGGTTTATTTCTTAAACTAGAAGGGGATTTATCCCCTAACTATTTTATTTGAGAGGAGGAGAAAGTGGACTATTCTCAAATTATTACTATAATAGGTTCAATTTTTGCTCTTGGTTTTGTAGGATATCTTGCAATAAACATTTTGAAGAAAAATGAAGGCACCCCTGAAATGGTAGAAGTTGCAGAAGCAGTGAGAATTGGAGCAAGAGCATATCTTAAAAGACAATATAAAGGAGTAGGGATTTTCTTCGGAGTAGTATTTTTTATATTACTTATACTTGCAAAATTTAATTATCTACCAATATTTGTGCCATTTGCTTTTTTAACAGGTGGATTTTTTTCTGGATTAAGTGGATATATTGGAATGACAATAGCAACAAGGTCTAGTGCAAGAACTGCTTTTGCTGCTAAAAGTTCTTTAAATAGTGCTTTAAGAATTGCTTTTTCTGCTGGTCTTGTTATGGGTCTTGTCGTAGTTGGTCTTGCTCTTTTAGATATAAGCATTTGGTATAATCTTTTAACATGGTTTTATAGAAATAAAGGATATAGCATTGAAGAAAGTTTAAGATACATTACATCAACTATGATATGTTTTGGTATGGGAGCAAGTGCACAAGCACTTTTTGCAAGAGTTGGTGGTGGAATTTATACAAAAGGAGCAGATGTTGGAGCAGACCTTGTAGGAAAAGTTGAAACAGGAATACCTGAAGATGACCCAAGAAACCCAGCAGTTATTGCTGATAATGTAGGTGATAATGTAGGTGATGTAGCAGGTATGGGAGCAGACCTTTATGAATCATATACAGATGCAATAATAGCAACAATGGCTCTTGCTTATGCTGCTGGACTTGGACTTAAAGGGATTTCTTTACCTATGTTAATTGCTACAATAGGAGTTATTTCTTCAATAATTAGTTCTTTTTTAGTAAGAGCATCTGAAGAAGCAACTCAATCAAATTTATTAAAAGCATTAAGGAGAGGAATTTATTCTGCTTCTGTACTTGTTATTATTTTTTCTTATTTTGCAGTTATAAAATTACTTGGATACCAATATAAAGGACTTTACATTTCTATTTTAAGTGGAATAATAGCAGGTGTTGTTATAGGATTTTTTACAGAATTTTTTACATCTGACTCTTATCCTCCAACAAGAGCAATTGCAAAAAGTTCTTTAACTGGTCATGCTACAGTAATACTTGAAGGATTATCAACTGGAATGCTTTCAACAATTGCTCCAGTTTTAACTGTTGTTGGTGCAACTATATGTTCTTATGTTTTTGCTGGTGGACTTCAAAATCCAGAATTAGGACTTTATGGAATTGGACTTAGTGGTGTTGGACTATTAAGTACACTTGGAATAACACTTGCTACAGATGCTTATGGACCAGTGGCTGATAACTCTGGAGGGAATGCAGAAATGACTCATCAACCACCTTATGTAAGACAGAGAACAGATGCACTTGATGCACTTGGAAATACTACTGCTGCTACTGGAAAAGGATTTGCAATTGGTTCTGCTGCTTTAACTGCTCTTGCTTTAATTGCTGCATATAAAGACCAGGTTTTATTACTTGGTGGAAAATTAAACCTTTCAATAATGAATTTTAAAGTAATTTGTGGGGTATTTATAGGTGCTATGTATCCTTTCTTTTTCTGTTCAATGGCAATAAAAGCAGTTGGTAGAGCAGCACAGCAGATTGTTGAAGAAGTAAGAAAACAGTTTAAAGAAATAGTTGGACTTCTTGAAGGGAAAACCAAACCTGATTATGCGAAAGCAGTTGATATATGTACGAAAACAGCCCAGAAAGAAATGCTTCTTCCTTCAATTTTAACTGTTTTACTTCCAATTATAGTTGGAATTTTATTTGGAGTAGATGGAGTGGTGGGATTACTTGTTGGAGCACTAACAAGTGGATTTGCTGTTGCTATAATGATGGCAAATTCAGGTGCTGCCTGGGACAATGGGAAAAAATATATTGAAAAAGGGAATTTTGGAGGGAAAGGAACAGAATCGCACAAAGCATCTATTACAGGTGATACAGTTGGAGATGCTTTTAAAGATACAGCAGGGCCATCTCTAAATATCCTTATAAAGTTAATTTCAATTGTATCAATTGTATTTGCTGGATTTATTATAAAAAATAGTATTTTTAAATGAAAGATATTTATTCCTTATCTTTAAAATTACATAAAAAAGCAAAAGGGAAAATAGAAATAAAATCAAAAGTTCCTTTAAAAAATAAAAAAGACCTTTCTTTAGCATATACTCCAGGAGTTGCAGAACCATGCAGGCAAATTTTTAAACATCCTTCCTTAATTTATAAATATACAAATAAATGGAATACAGTTGCTGTTGTTACAGATGGAAGTGCAGTATTAGGTTTAGGTAATATCGGAGCATCTGCTGCTTTACCTGTAATGGAAGGGAAAGCAATTCTATTTAAAGAATTTGCAAATGTAGATGCTTTTCCGATTTGTATTGCAAGTCAAAAAGTTGAAGAAATTATAAAAACCATAGTTTTAATATCAGATGGTTTTGGAGGGATAAACTTAGAAGATATTTCAAGTCCAAGGTGTTTCATTATTGAAAAAGAATTAAAAGAGAAATTGAATATACCTGTTTTTCATGATGATCAGCATGGAACTGCAATAGTAGTATTGGCTGGTTTAATAAATGCTTTAAAACTTGTTGGCAAAAAAATAAATGAAGTGAAAATTGTAATAAATGGAGCAGGTGCTGCTGGAATAGCAATTACAAAGTTTTTATACAATGCAGGAGCAAGAAAAATAATATTATGTGATAGAAGTGGTACAGTTTATAAAAACAGAAAAGAAAACATGAACTTTGCAAAAAAAGAAGTAACAAAATATTTAAATATAGATAAAAAGGCAAGTTTATCAGATGCAATAAAGGAATCAGATGTTTTTATAGGAGTTTCAGGACCAGGACTTGTAAGTAGAGAAATGATAAAATCAATGAACAAAAATCCAATAGTTTTTGCAATGGCAAATCCTATTCCTGAAATTATGCCTGATGAGGCAAAAAAAGCAGGTGCAGCAATTATAGGGACTGGTAGAAGTGATTTTCCAAACCAAATAAATAATCTTCTTGCATTTCCAGGTATTTTCCGTGGTACATTTGATGCAAAAGCAAAATATATTACAGAAAAAATGAAAATATCTGCAAGTTATGCAATTGCAAACTATATCCCAGAAAATAAATTAAACCCTTCCTACATTATACCTTCTGCTCTTGATAAAAATGTGGCAAAAAAAGTATCTGAAGCAGTTAAAAAAGCAGCAAAAAAATAGTTGGAGGATAGCCATCAGGGAAGCAGGGTATGGGAAGACAGTACATAGGGGTCAGTAGTATCCCTGACCCCTCACTACTGACTACTTAAATACTACCGAGGTGAGTAATTAACTTCCTATTAAAAAAGTAAGTGTTTGATAAAAGAAAGTAGAAATTAACCAACCAATAAAAAGTGTCCAAAAGAGAGAAATAATTGTCCATTTCAATCCAATTTCTTTTCTTAAAGTTAAAAATGTTGCAAGACAAGGCATGTATAATAAACTCATAATCATAAAAGAATATGCAGAAATAGTATTAAAATAGATTTTCAATGTATTTGATAAATCTTTAATCCCAAATAAAGTTCCAAAAGTACTTACAACAAGTTCTTTTGCATAAATACCAGAAATAAGAGCAACTCCTGCCTGCCAAAAATTAAAACCAGAATATTTAAATAAAGGAGATATTATTTTCCCTATTTTTCCAATATAATTAAATTCAGAACCATAATTTTCTGGATTTGGGAAATAACTTAATAACCAAAGAATTAAAGAACCAAGAAAAATTAGTGTACCTGCTTTTTTAAAAAAATATTTTGTTCTTGTCCAACTTTCAATAAAAACACTTTTCCAATAAGGAGTTCTAAAAGGAGGTAATTCAATAATTAAAGGAGTTGACACATGTTTTAAAACAATTGAACCCCAAAATTTGATTGTTAAAAGTGAAACAATTATTCCAAGTAGATAAAGAGAAAAGATAATTGCACCTTGGTTATTATTAAAAAAAATTCCTGCAAAAAGGATATAAACTGGTAATCTTGCAGAACAACTCATAAAAGGAATTGAGAGACAAGTTAAAATTTTATCTTTCTTATTTTCAAGAATTCTTGTTCCCATTATTGCTGGGACATTGCAACCAAATCCAAGAATTAAAGGTATAGCACTTTTACCATGAAGCCCAATTTTATGCATCAATCTATCAGAAACAATTACTGCTCTTGCTAAATATCCTGTATCTTCAAGTATAGAGAAAAAGAAAAAGAAAAGGAAAATACTTGGAACAAATGAGATAACAGAACCTACTCCAGAGATTATTCCATCATTTATTAAGGATTTTAAATATGAAGGAAGATTGGACATTAAAATAGAGTTTCGCATTTTTTCTAATAATAACTCAATAAAATTATTAAGTGGGTTACCGAAAGTAAATATACCATTAAAAATCAAAAACATAATGAATAAAAAAATTAAAGGGCCTATAAGATTATTAGTTAAAACTTTATCAATCTTTTCTGTTATTTCAAATTTAAGTTCTTTCTTTTTCTCAATAATTGCCTCTCTTACAATTCCATGAATAATTCCATATCTTTTCTCTATCAAAATTCTATCAGTTGAATTGTTTAAAATTTTTTCTAGATTTAATATACTCATAGATATTTTCTCATACTCAATTTTATCCTTAATTAAGTTTATGAAATATTCATCTTTTTCCAAAATTTTTATTGCAAGAAATCTTGAAGGATAATAAAAAGTTGATTTATTAAGATTATTTTCAATTTCAGATATAATTTTTTCTACTTCCTTTCCATAATTAAGTGTAAAAATTTCAGAACGAGATTCAATAGATTCTTTATATATTTGTTCTCTTAATTCCTCTATTCCAATATTTCTATTTCCTATTGTTTTCACAAATTTAACTTTAAGTAATTTTTCTAGATGAGTAATATCATACTCAATCCCTTCTTTTTCTGCTATATCTATCATATTTAAATCAATTAAAATATTTTTATGAAGTTCGGAAAGCAAAACAAGAAGATGCAAATTTCTTTCAAGATTTGAAGCATCAACAATTAAAAGAAGAACATCCACTTTATTTTCTATAAGGAAATCAATTGCAATTTTTTGGTCTTCGCTTTCTCCTGTTAATGTATATGTTCCTGGAAGGTCAACAACATTAAATTTTATTCCTTTATAAATGTAATATCCTTCTTTCTTTTCAACAGTCACTCCTGGCCAATTTCCAACTTTCTGCCTTGTTCCAGTTAATGAATTAAAAATTGTTGTTTTCCCTGTATTTGGATTCCCTGCTATAGCAACTAATTTTTCTTCCATTTTATTCTACCTTTTCAACAATTATATCCATTGCAATACCATAACCAATTCCAATAGTAATATTTTCTTTTTTAATTACTACAGGACCAGGTGTTGGTTTAACTACTTCAATAATGTCTCCAGGAAAAATTCCAAGATTGCTCATTTTTTTAAGTTTCCCAAATTTTAATATTTCTACAATTTTATATTTCCCTTCTTTTACTTCTGAAAGTTTTTCCATTTAAAATCCTTTTAAATCCTTACTGAATCCCGTTATATTAGTAGTAGCCAGGGTTCAGTAGTCAGGAGTCAGGAAGTAATTTTTCCCCTATTTCCTCACTACTGGCTACTGCAATACTACTGGGCAAATCCTTTTAAAGTTAATTATACAGGAAAAAGTTTTACTTGTCTATTGCTGGCTGAAGTTTTTTCTCTTAAAACATAGAAATTTAGTTGTTGTGTAATGTTTTATGTGTAATATGTCATGTTTAAAACATTCAACATTCAACATTAAACAACCCATCGGCTTCACTGAGAATTACATGTTATTCATCAGAATAATTTTTTCAAAAAATTTGAATTGGATTAAAATATTAAAAAATGAAAAGATTCATTTTTATCTTTATAATAAGTATAAACATATTAATATTGAAATCTTTCCCTCAACCGATTACACCTAAGGAGAAAATTCCTTCAAATATTCCTGATGAAGTAAAACAACTTATAGAAAAATTATATTCTTCAAAACCAGAAGAAAGGATAGAAGGTATTGAGGGATTGGAAAGCATGGAAGAAATAGCATCTCCTGCAATTGTTTTTTTAAAAGAGATGTTAGAAGATGATACAAAAGTAAAGTTATATACAGGAGAAATAATTTCTGTTGGAGAAAGGGTAGCAGAAGCAATAGGTAAAATAGATAAATCAGGTATAGAAATTTTACTTACTCAATTAAAATCTAAAAACACTGAAATTTTAAAAAATGTTATCCTTGGACTTGGAAGAATAAAAGATACTCGTGCAGTAGAACCACTTATTCGTTTATTATCTCATGAAAATCCTGATGTTAGAGCATCTTCTGCTTTTAGTTTAGGAGAAATAAAAGATACTCGTGCAATAGATTATTTAATTAATGCTATGGAAGATAATGTTTTATCGGTTCAGATAAATGCAATAGAAGCATTAGGTAAAATTGGTGACCCTTCATCTATAAAATATATTAAAAGGGCATTGAAAAGTTGGAATTCTGATATTCGGTTAAAAGCAGTAGAAACATTAGTTAATATGAAAGATATTGATGCAGGAGAAGATTTAAAAATTGCACTTTTTGATATTGATAAAAGAGTTAAGATAAAAGCAATAGAAGGATTAGGAGAAATTCAAGATGTAAGTGCAATAAAAGATTTAATTCTTTTACTTGGAGATATTGATGAAAAAATAAGATATAATGCAGCACAATCTTTAATAAAAATAGGTAAACCAGCAGTAGAGCCACTTATTTTTTCTTTAAAAGATACCAATTTAGTTGTGCGGGCAAATGCAGCAAGAATATTAGGAGAAATTCAAGATGAAAGAGCAATACCTCATTTAATTGAGTTAATGGATGACCCTGAGGTAAATGTCAGATTAAGTACTTTAAGAGCACTTATAAAAATAAATGACCCTGGGATTACAGATATCTTGATAAAATCTCTTCAAGACAAAAACTTAACAATAAGAACAATTGCAGCAAAAGCGCTTGGTGAAAGAAAAGAGCAATCTGCAGTAGATTCATTAATAAATCTTCTTTATGATAAAAATTTTTTAAGTAAAAATGCAGGAATAAAAGCATTAGTAGAAATAGGAGATATTAGAGCAGTTGGTCATATTTTACCTATGTTAAAAGATAAAGATTGGAAAGTAAGAAGACTTGCAGTATGGTCATTAGGAGAGTTTAAAGATATAAGGGGTATAAATCCATTAATAGAAATGTTAAAAGATGAAAATCTTGAAGTTAGAAAAGAAGCAATAAACTCTCTTGTAAAGGTTGGTGGTCCTGCAGTTGGGATATTAAAGATGAATATTGAAGATATAAATTCAAATGTTGCCAGTGGTTGTAAGGAAGCACTGGAAAAGATAGAAAAAGGTACAAAACAAGATTTAATTTCAAAAATGGGAGATGAGGATGTTTATATAAGAATTAATGCAATAAAATCTCTTGTAGAGCAAAAAGAAGTAGATACAATAGATGAAATTATTTCTTTTTTGAAAGATGATGACTGGAGAATAAGAAAAACTGCTGTATGGGCATTAGGAGAATTTAAGGATACCAGCATTCTTGAAGAGATATTAGATACATTAAGAGATAAAGAAGAGGAAGTTAGAAAAGAAGCAATAAACTCTCTTGTAAAGATTGGTGAACCTGCAATTGAACCACTTATTTCTGCAATGGGAGAAGGAGACCCTAACATCCAGAAATATATAACAGAAGCACTTGTTACAATAGGGAAATCATCAATACCTTTCCTAATTTCTGCATTAAAAAACAAAAATGTTTTTATAAGAGAAAATGCTATAAAAGTTCTTGGTAAAATAAAAGATGTAAAAAGTATAGAGTTTATAAGAGAAAAAGTTTTTGATGAGGACCAAATTGTAAAATTAACTGCAATAGAGACATTAGGAGAAATAAAAGATATAGATTCAGCCAAATACATCATACCACTACTTAAAGATAAAGATTTAAAAGTTCAGAAATCTTCTATATGGGCATTAGGAGAAATAGGAAGTGTTGAGGCAATAAAAGCATTAATTTCACTATGGGAAACTCCAAATCGTAATATAGAAAAGGAAATAATAGAAAGTTTAGTAAAAATAGGAGAGCCAGCAGTAGATTTTCTTATTTCTTCATTAAAATCAGATAGTATATCTATCAAAGTAAATGCAATAAAGGCACTGGGAGAGATAGGGGATAGGAAAGCAGTAGAACCTCTTATAAGTATGTTAAATGAGAAAGATATAAGTGTTTGTAGTGCAGCAATAGAGTCATTAGGTAAGATAAAAGATGGAAAAGTTATAGATTTTCTTATTTCTTCATTAAAATCAGATAGTATATCTATCAAAGTAAATGCAATAAAAGCCCTGGGAGAGATAGGGGATAGGAAAGCAGTAGAACCTCTTATAAGTATGTTAAATGAGAAAGATATAAGTGTTTGTAGTGCAGCAATAGAATCATTAGGTAAGATAAAAGATGAAAAAGCAGGTAAGTATATTGTTCCTTTTTTAGAATCTCTTGATTGGAGAACAAGAAAAATTTCTGTATGGGCAATTGGTGAGATTCAATATGTAGAAGGAATAGAAAAATTACTTCCTATGTTAAAAGATGCAAGAAAAGAGATAAAAAAAGAAACAGTAGAATCACTTATCAAAATAGGAGAGCCAGCAGTAGAACCATTAATGAAATTTTTAAATTACAATGACCCGGATATAGAAGAAAATTT
>Ga0123519_10013844_pt1 | contig 11540 bp, 10 predicted proteins | sample YelNatPaOPRAMG02_FD_87396 | JGI IMG/M metagenome (GOLD analysis project Ga0123519, IMG submission 87396) | Hot spring microbial communities from Yellowstone National Park - Yellowstone National Park OP-RAMG-02 (version 2) | ecosystem: Environmental > Aquatic > Thermal springs > Hot (42-90C) ... | reverse complement strand
TGCGAGAACATAGTCGATTTCGCGCGCGAGATCGAGGAGACGAAAATAGCCGTGTTCCTGCGCGAGGTGAACAACGGAGTAAAGGTAAGCCTGCGCTCGAAGGGAGACCTCGACGTCGGCGCCGTCGCCGCCGCGCTCGGCGGCGGGGGGCATAAAAACGCGTCGGGATGCTGCGTGACCGGAAAGCTTGACGAAGTAAAAAGCCGCGTGCTCGGGCTCGCGAGCGGTCTTTTTATGAAATGAACGGGATAATCAACCTGTTGAAACCGCCGGGAATATCGTCTAACGGCGCCGTCGTTTATCTTCGGGGGATGTTAGGCGTAAAAAAAATAGGACACGCGGGGACTCTCGACCCCGGCGCGTCGGGGGTCCTTGTCGTATGCGTCGGGAAAGCGACGAAGCTGTCGGAGTATCTGATGGGCGGAGCGAAGGAATACGTCGCCGAGATATGCTTCGGGAAAAGCACCGACACCGGCGACAGCTACGGACGCGTGGTAAAGTCGGGAGGCGAAATCCCCTGCGCGGGGCGGGTTAAGGAAGCCCTTCGCTCGTTCATAGGCGAAACTACCCAGCGCACGCCCGCATATTCCGCGGCTAAGCACGGCGGGAAAAAACTGTACGAACTCGCGAGAAAAGGCCTTGAAACGCCCGAAAAGACAAGGAAAATCGTAATAAGCGAACTCGAATACATAAAAGAGACCGGCGAGGATTCCCACCTCATACGCGTCGCCTGCGGCAGGGGCACGTACATACGCGTTTTGTGCGAGGACATCGGGAAACGTCTCGGGACCTGCGCGTACATGTCTTTTCTGGTAAGAACGAAGGACGCGGGGCTCGACATATCCGGATCGTATACGTTCGGGGAGCTCGAGGGGCTAAAAAACAAGGAAACCGCGCTGCTGCGCGCCGACACGCTTTTGGAAAGGTTCCCGCAAATACGGATAGGCGCGGATAAAAGAAAGATATTGTTCAACGGGGGCGCGATCGGATGCGCGCTTCCGGACGGGATCTACAGAGCCTACGCGGACGGGGATTTCCTCGGGCTCGCGGAGATAAAAGGCGGCGCGGCGCGGATGGCCGTGCTTATCGCGGAAAGCTGAAATGAAGACGATAACTTTGGAACAGGCGAAAAATACAAGATTCAGGAATCTGTCGGTCGCTTTGGGCACCTTCGACGGGCTCCATATCGGCCATATGAAGCTCATCGAGTCTCTTTTGAGCTGCGGCGGGGAGAGCGCGGTCTTTACCTTCGGCAACCTGCCAAGCGACCTGTTTGTCGCGGACAGGAAGCCGATGATGCTTTTCACTCCGGAGGAAAAGAGCGCGGCGTTCGCGAAAACGGGAGTGGGGTATCTTTGCGTGACCGCGTTCGACCGCGGATTCGCGAGGCTCGGGAAGGCCGAGTTCGAGTCGCTGCTTGTGGAATGCTTTTCGCCCGAAAACATAATAGCGGGCTATAACTATACATACGGAAGGCACGCCCGCGGAAACGCGGACACCTTGGAGGAGTTCGGGGAAAGGCGCGGCATAAACGTGCGGATAATACCGCCGGTGATATCGGACGGCGAGCCGGTAAGCTCCACGCGCATACGCGAGTGCCTCGAGGCGGGCAGCGTCGAAAAGGCGAACATGCTGTTGGGATACGAGTACGCCCTGACGGGAACCGTCGAAAAAGGCGAGGGGTTAGGCAGGATGTTGGGGTTTCCGACCGCCAACCTGCGCGTTCCGGCGGAAAAGGTCATACCGCTGCGCGGGGTGTACGAAGTCGAGTCGAAGGTGGACGGGAAGTCATACAAAGGGCTTTGCAACATCGGCACGAGGCCTACGGTATCGGCGGGGATCAGGGAAGCGATAGAGGTGCACCTGCTGTCGCTGTCCGGCGATCTGTACGGCCGCAAGGTCACCGTGCTGTTTAAAAAGAGGCTGCGGGACGAGATGAAATTCTCCGGCGCCGGACAGCTCGTCGAGCAGATCAAAAAGGATATCGAAAAAATAAAACCGTAGACCGTAAAATTCAGCCGGAAGCGGCAAAACGCCGCCGCTTCGCGCGTTGATAAGCGGATAATCCACGGAGGGAAACACATGCCTGCCGATATAAACAACATCAGGAACTTCTGCATAATAGCGCACATAGACCACGGCAAGTCCACTCTCGCCGACAGGCTCATCGAGGCGACGCATACGGTGTCGGAGCGCGACATGCGTGACCAGATACTCGACACGATGGAGCTTGAACAGGAGAGGGGGATAACGATAAAAGCGCAGGCCGTCCGAATGTTTTACACATACGGCGGGACCGAGTACACGCTGAACCTTATTGACACTCCGGGGCACGTGGATTTTACTTACGAGGTTTCGAGGAGCATGGCGGCATGCGAAGGGGCGGTGCTCGTCGTCGACGCGAGCCAGGGCATCGAGGCGCAGACCCTCGCGAACGTTTATCTCGCGATGTCGAACGATCTCGAGATACTGCCCGTGATAAACAAAATAGATCTGCCTTCCGCGCGTCCCGACGAGGTTTGCAGGGAGATCGAAGACGTTTTGGGGCTCGACGCGTCGGACGCCCCCCGCATAAGCGCGAAGGAAGGAACGGGCATTGAGGACGTTCTCAAAGGCATAATCGAGCGCCTGCCGCCTCCGAAAGGGGACAGGAACGCGCCTCTGCGCGCGCTCATATTCGATTCGGTGTACGACAATTATAAAGGCGCGATAAGCTATGTGCGCGTCAAGGAAGGGACGGTAAAACCCGGCGACCCGATCCTTTTCATGGCGGCCGACAAAAGGTTCGAAGTATCGGAGACCGGGGTGTTTCTTCCGGCGATGACGCCCGTCGAGTCGCTTGGCGCCGGCGAAGTGGGATATATCGCGGCAAGCGTAAAGAACGTAGCTGATACGCGCGTGGGGGATACGATAACGAACGCGCTGAACCCTGCGAAAGAGCCGCTGCCCGGCTACAAGCACGTCACTCCGATGGTGTTCTGCGGGATATATCCCGCGGACGGAGCGAAATACGGGGATCTGCGCGACGCGCTCGCGAAGCTCGAGCTGAACGACGCCTCCCTCGTATACGAGCCGGAAACCTCCGCCGCGCTCGGGTTCGGATTCAGGTGCGGCTTTTTGGGGCTGCTGCATATGGAGATAATACAGGAAAGGCTCGAAAGGGAATACGACCTTGATCTCGTAACGACAGCCCCCAGCGTGAGCTATAAGGTCGTCACCGTAAAAGGTGAGGTTTTGAACGTGGACAACCCGACGAACCTTCCTCCCGCGGGTTCCATAGAGTATATGGAGGAGCCGGTCGTGGACGCGACGATAATGACTCCCGGCGAATTCGTGGGCGCGATAATGGATCTGTGCCAGGAAAAACGCGGCGTTTTTAAAAACATGGAGTACGTCGAGAGCGCGCGCGTGATAATACACTACGAGCTGCCTTTAAACGAGATAATATACGACTTCTTCGACATCCTTAAATCGCGCACGCGCGGATACGCGTCGTTAGACTACGAGCTAAAGGGCTATAAAAGGAGCGAACTCGTGCGGCTCGACATGCTGCTAAACGGGGAGATGTGCGACGCGCTTTCGATAATAGTGCATAAGGACAAGGCTTACGCGCGCGGGCGAAGCATAGCGGAGAAGCTAAAGGAAGCTATACCGCGCCAGATGTTCGAGATACCGATACAGGCGGCGATCGGCGGGAAGGTGATCGCGCGCGAGACCGTAAAGGCTCTGCGCAAGGACGTTCTCGCGAAATGCTACGGCGGAGACATAACGCGCAAAAAGAAGCTGCTCGAAAAGCAGAAAGAGGGGAAGAAGCGGATGCGCCAGGTAGGCACGGTCCAGGTCCCTTCAGAGGCGTTCATGTCCGTGCTGAAAATGGACTGATGGAACCGCTCGGGCTTTACGTGCACATACCGTTCTGCAGGAGAAAATGCTTCTACTGCGATTTCGTTTCATACCCCGGAAAAGAGGCTCTTGCGGACGGCTATATCGAAGCCGTCATAAAAGAAGCCGTACTTAATAAAGAATATCTTGAAAAACGTTCGGTAGACACTCTTTTCATAGGCGGCGGGACTCCCTCGCTGCTGTCCCCGAAACAGTTTTTGAGGCTCGTTTCGGGGCTTGGGGCGGCATGCCGTTTCGATTTAAACGAAGCTACGGCGGAGGCGAATCCGGAGACGCTCGACGAAGAAAAAATCGACGCGTACGCGCGCGCTGGGATAAGCCGGCTGAGTATCGGACTGCAGTCCCACGACGACGGGATATTGAGAAGGATAGGAAGAGCGCATGCTTTCCGGGATTTCGCAAAGGCTTACGAAACCGCGGCAAAGCGTTTCAGCAACATAAACGTCGACGTCATATTCGGACTTCCCGGGCAATCCTCCGAAAGCTTCGTTTCGACGCTCGAAGCCGTCCTTAACTTTTCGCCGCAGCACATATCCGCATACAGCCTGAAGCTCGAGCCGGGGACTGCGCTCGCGGAAGGATACGAAGGCGCAAGCGAGGAAACGGACAGACGGATGTACCACGCGGCCGCGAGGATCCTTTCGGAACGCGGGTACCGCCATTACGAGACCTCGAATTTCGCGAGACCCGGGTTCGAATGCGCGCATAACCTGAAATACTGGACGGGCGCGGAATACGTCGGGCTCGGCGCCGCCGCGCATTCGTACATAACGGACGGCGTCCATAAAAGGCGCGCGAATACGCGGAGCCTCGAAGGATATATCGCCGCGGTAAACCGCGGCGAAAAGCCGGTCGCGGAAGAAACCGTTTTGTCTGAAACGGATATCCTGACAGAATACATAATGCTCCGGCTGCGGCTAAAAAGCGGCATAGATTTCGCCGGCTTCGAAAAGAGGTTCGGCTTTTCCTTCGCGGACAGGTTCGCGGAACAGATCGAGACCGCGAAAAAAGCGGGGCTTATCGAGCGGGACGAACACGGCATATATCCGACCCTTTCGGGTTTCGACCTCCAGAACGCGCTCATCTGCGAGTTCGTAAATGCAATATGAAAACCGGCGTTTGATGCCGGGGATCCTGAATATATAAATTTACTGTGAATTGAACGCTGACGTATTGACTTTATAGTTAATAAGTGCTATTTTATACTCGAATGTTAGCACTCAATGAACGAGAGTGCTAACAAGGAGATCCGATATGATAGAGCTTAACGAGAGAAAATTAGGGATATTGAAGGCCGTCGTGGACGATTATATAATGTATGGACTGCCGATAGGCTCGAGGACCATATCGAAAAAACACGGGATCGAGCTTAGTTCCGCGACGATACGAAACGAGATGTCCGACCTCGAGGAACTGGGGTTCCTCGAGCAGCCGCACACGTCCGCGGGGCGCATACCGTCCCAGAAGGCTTTCAGGTTCTATGTAGACAGGCTCATGCACGTAGCGAAGCTAAGCCCCGAGGAGGCGGAAAAGATAAAGAGCTATTTCGCGGAGAAGATGGCCGAGGTGAACGACGTTATCGAGAAGACCGCGCGCGTGCTGTCCGACACGACGCACCATATTTCGATGGTGCTGCGGCCTCAGCTCAAAAAGTCCGTGATAAAGAGGATACAGCTCGTAAAGCTGACCGAGAAAAAAGCGATCCTGCTGCTCGTGACGGATTCCGGGCTCATGAGCGACACCGTTATAGCGGTCCCTGAAGGCATTACGATAAGCCATATAGAGATGCTTTCGAACCTGCTGACGGATAAGCTGATGGGCAAGACGTTAGACGAAGCCGAAACCGACCTTAGGGACTGCATCAGGCAAAACGTATGCGTCGACAGCGAATTCATATCCGACATAATGAAGGCGATCGACACAAGCGTCGAGCCTCAGGGCGAGAAAGGGATCGTCCTCGGAGGCACTCAGAATATAATCGGCTATCAGGAATATATGAGCGTCGAAAAGGCGAAAAATTTCCTGTCGGTGCTCGAGACGAAGGATATGCTCTATGATCTGATGAAAAAAGCGACGAGCTTCGAGTTTTCGGTGACGATAGGGCAGGAAAACGAGCTGCAGGAGCTTTACGACATGAGCGTCGTTACCGCGACGTATAAGGTGGGAGGAAAAACGCTCGGGTCGTTCGGCGTGATAGGCCCGACGCGCATGGATTATTCGAGGGTGTTTTCGATATTAGGGCATGTGGGCAACAGTCTGAGCGAAATATTATCGAGTTTTTTGGAAACGAACGGAGATTGAGGGGTAAAAAGATGGAAGACGACAGGAACGGACAGCATTCCGAATACGACAAGGAAAACGCGCTGGAGATCGACGGCGAAAAACAGCTTGCGGAAGAGGCCGAGGCGGCTTTTGCGCGCGAACAGAAGGCGAAGCACCGCTCGGAGAAAGCCGCGCTCCAGAAGGAGATAGAACGGTTGAAGGCGGAGCTCGAAAAGGCCGCCGAGGAAAAAGACGCTATCACCGACAGGTATCAGCGCACTTTCAGCGACTTCAACAATTTTAAAAAGAGGAAAGAGGCCGAGGCTTATCAGGCGATGAAGGCGGGCGAGTTTGAAACGCTCCAAAAGATGCTCCCCGTTCTCGACAGCATGGAAAAGGCGCTCGAGCATGTGAGCGCCGAGGACGAGAGCCCCGTCGCGAAGGGGATATACATGGTGTACCGGCAGATAACGGACATATTCGACGCCTTGGGGGTAAAAGAGATACCCGCGCTGGGCGAGGAATTCGATCCCAATCTGCACCACGCGATACAGCAGGCGGAGCCGAAGGAGGGCGTGAAGCCGGGAACGGTGGTCGCCGTCGCGAGAAAAGGTTATATGCAGGGCGACAGGGTGCTTCGTCCGAGCATGGTCATAGTCAACAAATAATAAATTTCAATACGGGAGGAACGAAAAATGGGTAAGATAATAGGAATCGATTTGGGAACGACGAATTCGTGCGTCGCCGTGATGGAAGGCGGCGAGCCTACTGTTATACCAAACGCGGAGGGGGCAGGACGACTCCTTCGGTGGTGGCGTTTTCGAACACCGGAGAAAGGCTCGTAGGCAAGGTGGCTAAAAACCAGGCTATCACGAACCCCGAAAGAACTATCATCTCGATCAAAAGAGACATGGGCACCGACAGGAAAATAAACATAGACGGGAAGAAGTATACGCCTCAGGAAATTTCCGCGATGATACTTCAGAAGCTCAAAACGGACGCGGAAAGCTATTTGGGAGAGCCCGTCACGGACGCCGTCATAACGGTCCCGGCGTACTTCTCCGACAGCCAGAGGCAGGCCACAAAGGACGCTGGAAAGATAGCGGGGCTCAACGTGCAAAGGATAATAAACGAGCCTACGGCGGCGTCGCTCGCGTACGGGATCGACAAGGAAGAGGATCAGAAGATACTCGTGTACGACTTGGGCGGAGGGACGTTCGACGTTTCTATCCTCGAGATCGGCAACGGGGTTTTCGAGGTTTTGGCGACGAACGGCAACACGAGGCTTGGAGGAGACGATTTCGACCAGAGGATAATGGATTATATAGTCTCGGAATTCAAAAAATCGACCGGGATAGACCTGTCCAAGGATAAAATGGCGATGCAGCGCATAAAGGAAGCGGCCGAAAAAGCGAAGATCGAGCTTTCCGGCGTGCTTCAGGCGAACATCAACCTGCCGTTCATCACCGCGGACGCGACCGGTCCCAAACACCTCGACATGACGCTCACGCGCGCGAAGTTCAACGAACTGACCGCCGATCTCGTCGAAATGACTGTCGAGCCGACGAAAAGGGCGATGGAAGACGCGAAGGTGAAGCCTTCCGACTTAAAAAAGGTTATCCTCGTCGGGGGCTCGACGAGGATCCAGGCGGTGGTGGATAAGGTCAGGGAACTTACCGGCAAGGAGCCGTTCAAGGGCATAAACCCGGACGAATGCGTGGCGATCGGCGCGGCCATTCAGGCGGGAGTCATAGGCGGCGAGGTGAACGACATCGTGCTTCTCGACGTTACGCCACTTTCGCTCGGCATCGAGACTTTGGGCGGCGTGTTCACGAAGCTTATCGAAAGGAACACGACGATACCGGCAAAGCGCAGCCAGGTGTTCTCCACCGCGGCCGACGGACAGACGAGCGTCGAAATACACGTCCTTCAGGGCGAAAGGGAGATGGCCGCGGGCAACAAGACGCTTGGAAGGTTCAACCTGACAGGCATACCGCCCGCTCCGCGGGGAGTGCCGCAGATCGAGGTCACGTTCGATATAGACGCCAACGGTATAGTGCACGTCTCCGCGAAGGATCTTGGGACCGGCAACGAGCAGAAGGTGACGATAACCGCGTCTACCAACATGTCCAAGGAAGACATTGACAAAGCGGTCAAGGAAGCGGAGAGATTCGCGGCCGAGGACAGGAAAGCGAAGGAAAACGCGGAGATAAGGAACAACGCGGACTCGCTCGTTTTCCAGACCGAAAAAACGCTTAGGGATTTGGGAGACAAGGTATCGAGCGAGGACAAGGCAAAGATAGAGTCGGAAATATCGAACGTAAGGAGCGCCCTCGCGGGCAGCGACAGCGCCGCGATAAAGGCCGCGGCGGATAAGCTTTCGCATGTGTCCTATGACATCTTCGGCAAGGTGTACCAGCAGGCGAACGCGCAGGCGGGCGCCGCGGGCGCCGGGTATTCGGGCGCGGCGGGAGCGGGTCATGAAAAGAAGCCCGACGACGTGGTCGACGCCGACTACGAAGTTGTAGACGACGATAAAAAATAATATTAATATCATAACGAAAGACTAACCCCCGCGTTGAATGTTCCCGTCCGGGATAAAATTTGGCGCGGGGGTTTCGGATGCAAATCTATCTCAGGCGGTGCTTTAGAGTTTGGCGGAGAAAAGGGATTATTACGAGGTTTTGGGCGTTTCGCGCGGCGCGACGGAAGACGAGATAAAGAAAGCGTACAGAAGGCTCGCGAAACAGTACCATCCCGACGTAAACGAGGACAAGGAAACCGCGGCCGAAAAGTTCAAGGAAGCCAGCGAGGCTTATTCCGTACTGAGCGACCCGCATAAGAGGAGGCAGTACGACGCCTTCGGGCACGCGGCGTTTGGCGCGGGCGGAGCGGGCTTCGGCGGCTTCGAAGACTTTATGGGGGGCTTCGGAGACATATTCGAATCGTTCTTCGGAGGGGCGCGTCCCTCGCGAAGAAACGGGCCGGTCCGCGGCGCGGACTTAAGGATGGATATTACCGTCACGTTCGAGGAAGCGGCGTTCGGAGTATCGAGGGAGATACAGGTTAACAGGGAGACGGCTTGCCCGGAGTGCGCGGGGACCGGCTCGAAACCGGGTACGGAGCCGAAACGGTGTTCTTCCTGCGGCGGGACGGGACAGATACGCCAGCAGCGGAGCACTCTTTTCGGGAGCTTCGTCAGCGCGGCCGACTGCCCGGACTGCGGCGGGAGCGGGCAGGTGATAAAAGACCCGTGCCGCGAGTGCGGCGGGCGCGGAACGGTGAAAAGAGCGCAGAAAATAAAGGTGAACATCCCGGCCGGGATCGACGATTCCCAGGTACTGACGCTTCGCGGCGAAGGAAACGCGGGGCTTCGCGGCGGCTCTTCCGGAGACCTGAAGATATATATACACGTTGCGCCGCATAAATACTTCGTGCGCGAGGGATACGACCTTTATCTCGAGATGCCCGTTTCGTTCGTCGAAGCGGCTTTGGGGGCGGAGCTTTCGATACCCACTCTTGACGGTCATATCAAATACAGGATCCCCGAAGGGACTCAGACGGGGACGGTGATAAGGCTAAAAGACGAAGGCGTCCGGCATATCGGCTCGGATAGAAAGGGCAGCCTTTTCGTGAAGGTGGTCGTCGAAGTCCCCAAAAAACTTTCCGAGAAACAGAAGGATATATTAAGGGAATTCGAGAAGGCGTCGGGCGGGAAAACGGATTTTTTCCGGAAGGCGAAGGCCTGACATGCGCTGGAACGTGATAAACGTGCAAACCGCCGAACGGGACGCGGACATCGTTTCGTTCATACTGACGGAGGAAGGCGCCTCGGGCACGGAAATAACCGGAGGGAGCCGTCCCGAACCGGATCCGGACGAGATCGTCCCCGGCGCGGACGCGACCGGAACGGTGACCGTAAAAGCGTATTTCGGGGACGAGGGGTTCGACGCCGTTCTCGGGAACGTCAAGGCCCGCCTCGCGCTTTTGGCGGACGGAGCGGCGAAGACGGCGGTCAGCGTCGAAAGCGTCGAAGACAGGGACTGGAACGAAAATTTCAGGAAGCATTTCACCACGTTCAACGCGGCGGGGCGGATCGTGATCAAGCCGTCGTGGGAGGAATATGTCCCAAAACGCGGCGAAATCGTGATAGAGATGGACCCGGGGATGGCGTTCGGCTCCGGCGCGCACGAGACAACGAGGATGTGCCTCGAGCTGATACAGAGGCATATGAAAGAAGGCGCGAGCGCCGCCGACGTGGGCTGCGGCTCCGGCATATTGGGCATAGCGTGCTCAAAGCTCGGCGCGTCGCGCGTCCTCGCGCTCGACAGCGATCCCGTCAGCGTGAAGGTGACTGCGCAAAACGCGAAAAATAACGGGGTCAAAAACTTAAAAGCGGTAAAGTCCGACCTTCTTAAGAGTGCGGGAAACTTGAAATTCGATCTTATCGCCGCCAACATAATCGCGGACGCGCTCATACGCTTGAACCGCGACGCGGCGCGGCATATGAACCCCGGCGCGATCTATATAATCTCGGGGATAATCGAAGACAGGATGGGAGACTTAAGCGTGTCGCTCAAAGAAAACGGCTTTGCCGTAATCGAAACGGTGAAAACGGGCGAGTGGATAGCGGCCGCGGCAAGGCAGGGCGGATGAAAAAGGTCTCTTTTTATACCTTGGGCTGCAAGGTAAACGCGTACGATACGGAGTCGATGCGGCGGCTTTTTGAGGACAGCGGCTATACCGTAGTGGATTTCGGCGAAAAAGCGGACATAGTCGTGGTAAATACCTGTACGGTCACTTCTGTCGCGGACAAAAAATCGAGGGCGGCGATACGGCGCGCAGCCCGTACCGGAAAAGTGATCGCCGCGGGCTGTATTCCACAGAAAGACCCTAAGGCCGCGCTCGGGATCGCGGGCGTGAGCGCCGCGGTCGGAACGCAAAGGGCGCGTATCGTCGAAGTCGCGCAAAGGCTGCTGTCCGGAGAAGACGGGATCGACGCGACCCGTCCGCTTTCCGGATGCGGGTACGAGGAATCGTACGCGGGGCCGCCTTCGGACAGGACGCGGGGCATAATAAAGATACAGGAAGGCTGCGGGAACTACTGCAGCTACTGCATAATACCGTACGTGCGGGGACTGCCGCGCTCGAGGGAGTACGAAAGCGTGCTGAGAGAAGCGCGCGCTATGAGGGACGGCGGCGTGAAGGAGATAGTGCTGACCGGAATTCATATCGCGTCGTACCGGGATAAGGGGCGTTCCCTTTCGGAGCTTATTACCGATTTGGACAAGTTGAACGTGCGCATAAGGATCGGCTCGATAGAGCCGGGAGTGCTCGGGGAGGAATTCGCCGCGGCGGCGGCGCGGGCCAAGAAC
>Ga0123519_10013842_pt1 | contig 11542 bp, 8 predicted proteins | sample YelNatPaOPRAMG02_FD_87396 | JGI IMG/M metagenome (GOLD analysis project Ga0123519, IMG submission 87396) | Hot spring microbial communities from Yellowstone National Park - Yellowstone National Park OP-RAMG-02 (version 2) | ecosystem: Environmental > Aquatic > Thermal springs > Hot (42-90C) ... | reverse complement strand
ATATTTATGTAAGTTTGATTTTAAAAAAAAAAATCAGGTTACATTGGAAACTTTAAAGAGAGAGAAAGAACTTAAACAGGTATTAGCCAAGTTTTTTGTGTGGGGAGATAGGGAAAAAGAAGAAGAGATACTTAATCTATGTGCTAGTAGGAATGTAAAAGTGCCAAAAGTGCTTGGAAGTTTCTCAAATATACTTTTTATGGAGTATCTGCCGGGTAAAAGTTTAGGAAAAGCTACTAAAGAAGAGCTTTTTTTATACATACCATTGCTAATTAATTGGTTAACCAGTTTTGGAGAAGCCTTTAAGGATAGAGCTTTATGCAGAGGAGATATAACTTTTTCAAATTTTATCTGGTTTAAAGAAGAAATCTATGGTATAGATTTTGAAGAAGTCCACATAGGTAACCTACTAGAAGATATAAAGGAACTTACTATAAATCTGCTTTTAAAGGGATTTACTTTAGAAGAACTTAAGAATATCTATCCACAGTTTATAATAGAAGATATTATAAATTTTAAAAAATCTATTTTTACACATTATCTGTGTAAAAAGTTTATCTGGGGAGACGAAGAAACTAAAAAAAGGTGCTTAACCCTGCTTTCTTTATAAAGGCAATAACTTGTGTGAGTACAAAGCTTGAGCTAGTTAAACAGCACTCACTTCTTTTAGTAAATAAAGTAAGCAAGGCACATAAGATGAAAGATGAGTGCAAAAAGGGCACACTTAAATTTTTATGGAAGGAGGATAGCACTTAAATTTGTGTAAATTTAAGTTTGCAGAATGGTTATGAGTAAGATTAAACTTGTTTTTGTTTTCTCAATAATTTTAATAGGGTTTTTATTTGTCTTTTGGGGTTGTGGAGGAGGTGGTGGAGTATTACCTAACCCGACACAAACTTTAGTACCGTCTCCAACTCCAACACCTGGAGGTAGTTTTAACCCAAGCAGTGTAACTTTTGGTGCTAAATACATAGACCCCCAGACTGTTAGTAATTACCCTAAAGCTATAAACCCTGGAGCTGGGCAGAATTTGCCAGAAGCAGTTGACTTAACAAGTCTTATGCCACCAGTAGGTGACCAGGGGAGACTGGGCTCCTGTGTCGGCTGGGCTACTGCTTATGCAATGAGAACAGGACTTGCACAAAGGAACTGGAATTGGGGCACAACATACCCGGCTCATCAGGCAAGTCCTGCATTTCTTTATGGCAAACTGCTAAATGAAATGGGGCTATCCTGTGGATGCGGTACAGACCTGCAACTTGCTCACGATATATTGGTAAAAACTGGATGTAGTAGTGTAGCTTACTCTCCTTATACAGATGCTAATTGCTCATACAACTTAAATGGTGAAGATGCTTATATCTTTAAGATTGACTCTTATATGGCAATAGACCCCAGGGATAGGAATGCTATGCAAACAGAACTCTCTAATAACAACATAATTGTTTTTGGAGCAAGACTTTATGATGACTTTGTTTATTATAAAGGTGGGGTTTACACAGGTAGTGGAAATTATCTGATTGAGGATGGCCAATATGTAGGTCATGCTATGGCTGTGGTTGGATATGACAACTCAAAAAATGCTTATCATATTATAAATAGCTGGGGGACAGGGTGGGGGGAGAATGGATATATGTGGATAAATTATAAGTCTTTTGAGGAACTTGCCTTTGTAGCTTTTGTCTCAGATAGTGCCTCTAAAGAACCTCCATCGCCTAATAATCCAACCCCTGTTCCAACCCCTCCAGGTAATCAACCAACTGGCGAGATTATCAATGCATTTCAGTTTTATGACTACTGGAGTGGTTATTATTTCCTTTATGCAGAATGGGCTTTTGATAGACCACTACTACTTGTAGATATTGTTGCTACCTCACCGGACGGGCTTTCAGGTATGCAACCTTACGGATTCTGGTATAGGAAAGGTTATGTATATTTTTATCGTGTAGATGGTAGGCCATTTATAGAAGGCAACTATACTTTCAGATTTGATGTAATGGACCTTAATGGAAAATACTGGCAAGTGTATGGAGAAACTTATATTCATTCTATAAATGAATATTATGGATTATTAAAGGTGCGTGGGCGTAATATAGAAATGTCCGTTCCTTATCCCTATATACAAGCAAGAGATTTTAAACAAGGCATACTTTATGGTATGAATCATAAGCCCTGTGTAGTAGAAAAAGTAAAGTAAGGATATTATCCTGAACTATAAATTTTTCAAGGCCACATAAAGGTTGCACTTACCACCGATAGACAATTTTATACTTATCTAAAGATCTCCTGGCCCTTTGTGCCAGAACAAGCTTTTACGATTTTTACAAAAGAATCTGCCAGCAAACTTGCTCCCCCCACCAATCCTCCATCAATATTTGGTTGAGCAATTAATTGGCTTATATTCTCAGAGGTGATACTCCCACCATACTGTATTCTTATATTTTGAGCAGTCTCCCTTCCCCAAATCAAAGCTATCTCTTCCCTCAGTAAAGCCTGCACCCTATTAGCTTCCACAGGGGTAGCAGTTTCCCCTGTCCCGATAGCCCATACAGGTTCGTAAGCTATTATTATTTTCTGCACATCTTCTGGCTGTAAACCTGTTAGACTTCCTTTTAATTGTTCTGTAACTATTTTTTCAGTTAATCCATTTTCTCTTTCTTCACTGCTTTCTCCAAGACAAACAATGGGAATCAATCCATGTCTTAAAGCAGACTTTACTTTCCTGTTAACAAGCTCATGGGTTTCTTTTGGTTCTCCCCGTCTGCGTTCCGAATGTCCCAGTATAACATATTCACAACCTATATCTTTAATCATTAATGGAGAAACTTCTCCTGTAAAAGCTCCTTTATCTTCCCAATGCATATTTTGAGCTCCAAGTTTAAGGTTAGAGCCTCTTATTACTTCCTTCACCACAAATAGAGCTGTAAATGGAGGGAAGATAACTATCTCTACATCTTCTATACATTTTAACTCCTCTTTTAGCTGGCTAGCCAAACTAATTGCCTGTGGAATTGTGTTGTGCATCTTCCAATTCCCGCCCACCACTGGCTTCCTCACTGACTTTACCACCTCTTCCTAATTTTCTAGCAATTTTACCTCCTAAATTTGCTAATAAATGAGCCCCTCCAATTGAGCCTATTAATTTCCCTAAAAATCCAAAAGTTATTGCTCCAGGAGGTCCTGCTATAACTCCTCCTATAACTCCCCCCACAACTCCTCCTACTGTCCCACCAGCAATTCCTCCCCCGATACCTCCTGCAACTACTCCTCCAGCTACTTTTGCAATTAATTTTTTATCTTCTTTTGTTAATTTAAGGTCTTCTTTTTCTGGAGGCAGGTGTTCTACAAGTGGTAGATTGCGCAAGAATGCCCAGGCAGTTACTCCTACTGGACCTCCAGAAACTGCTAAAGCTGTAGTAGCTACTTTATCTGCTTGTTCTAAAGAAATTTTACCCTTCTTTAATTTCCTATTTACATATATTTCCAGTCCAAGTAAACCCAGAGTAGCTAATGCCAAAGACCTGTTACTCAATAAAATCCCTTCTGCAAGTGTAAATTTGCCTTTTGTTTTATCTACTTTATCCTCATTTTCTATTCCCCGCTGTAATGCTCTAGCACCTCCATAAAGAGCAATAGGAGCAGAAATTTTCCCCAGATATTCTAAGGTCAACCTCAGCCCTGGCACTTTATCTATCCACTGCGAAATAGTCTTGCCTATCTTCCTTACTGATGGCCTATCCAAGAGTTTATCTGTCAGAGATGGTTGTTCAACTTTTTGCATAGCAGAGTATTTTTGTGGCGCCTCCCTTGCTACTTTCTGTGGGTTGGTATGATAATATTCATAGGTTACCGCAAAATCTTCAAATCTATTAGTAGCTGCATAAGGTTTATTAGGTAAATCACTTATAGGGCTTGTTACATAAGGAGGCTTACCAAAAGGAGCACTTTTACTATATTGCCCCCTCTTAACCATATCTGCAATTCCTTCCCCAAAATCTCTAGCATGTCCTACCTCATGCACTATAGTATGTTCTGTAATAGGTGCCATACTTGCATTTTTGACTAATTCTTCTTTTATAACAATGTTATTCCCAATGGGTTGTGCAGTGGTTATACCTAGTATGCCATCTCCAGTTTTACCTACAACTATATTCTTTACACTGGTTACATCTTTTAAAGGCAATTTATCAAGTGTAGATTCTATTAAAGCTCTTTCTTCTCCAGAGACATTTGCTATAGAAGGATATAGAACTCTAGGAGATGCTTCCTTAACTTCTAGTGCTACTTTTGAAGCTTTGGCTACTTTGTTTTTCTTCTTAAGCCAGGAGGGAAGATGTTCTTTTATTTTATCTTTAAGAGCAAAATGCTCCCACAAACCTGCAGACAAAGCTCCTATTATTGGTCCAGCTATGCCTCCTAGCACATTACCTGTTATTAGTTGTGAAAGAAAACTTCCAGTAGCAACCCCAATGCCAATTGCTCCCAAAAGTTGTGTTTCTTTTAATAATTTCCCTTCTGTTCTACGTATGGCAGCAGTAATTCTTTCTTCTTGTGTAGAAGAAATTTCTATCTTATCTTTAATAACATCATCTTTAGCTTCATTAGGAATTGCTTTCTTTTCTAAAGAAAAGTCTTTTTGTTTTATCTGAGGTATACTAATTTTATCCATTAAATCTACCTCCAAAAATTAATTTTAAATCTTTGCAAGCTTAATCTTCTAAGTAATATCCATATTTGGTGAACGGGGAAACGGAAAAATTTGAGCTGGGAAAGCAGGAGGATGAATGGAATCATCTGCTGGCGGGAAAAACACAGGTGCTTCTGGTGCTGGTAAAGAATAAGGGAGAGAAATTTTTGTAAAAAATTCATCCCACAGGGTATCTTTTGCAAATTTAAGCTCTTTATAAGGCACCTCATCACTTACAGGACTTACATCTTTTTTAAAAAGCTCCCAGGGCTTTTCTACACCTTCCTTTTCTGTTGGTATATAAACAGAAATACCTCCCAGCTCTTTACCTTCTTGCTCATTATCTTGTTCTGCAATTACAACCTCTTTTATACTATCAAGAACCTCTTTAGCAGCTTCTCTTACTTTGTTATCATTTATATCCTTATTCTCTAATAATTTTTTTGCAAAACTAGCCAAGTCTTTTTGATAAGAAAATAAAGTAATACCAGCACTGGTAGCCATAGAAAAACTATCCTTAACTATGTTTCTCAATAAATCTATTGATATAGAAGAATCCAGTAAAGCTTTAGCTAAATTACTTGAAGCCTTAGCAAGCATCTCTATCTTTTTCAGGTCAATTGCTGATTGGGTAGGAGAACCTCGGTCACCTTCACTTTTTTCTACCCACTGAATGGCTAATTCTTTAGGAGTTTTTTTTCCTATACCTCTTAAAGTTTTATCTAAAGGCACTCCTGAATAACCACTCAAAAGTTGCACATATTCAAGGTTTTCTGATGCCAGCAGTATATCTGCCCTATCTTTAATCTCATAAGCATTCTCCAGATTAGCCATTAAACAAGCATCCATTGATAAGACATCTATTTTTTTACCGGTATTGTTTTCTACTTTTTTAAGTGTTTCATCAATTTCTGGTAGAGTAAGCATATTCCCTGTTCCTTCATCTCGCCAGCCGCCAAGCCAAATATCTCCATGATTTTGCATAATTACCAGGTAATGTTTAGCAGGGTATTTTTTAATTCCCCACTCTAAAAAGTCCTCCAGGGTTTTTGTAGAACCGAAATCCTCTGCAGGCCCCTCTGCTACCACATCCGAAGGAGAACTAGCTATATAGCTAGCTTCTTTTGCTTTATTTACATAATATCGCCTTGCAAAATACCCCTCTCCTGTAGCCAATGGGATGTAAGCTACTATGTTTACTTTATTATCTGAACCCACTTTTTCTAGCTGGCGAAGTTTTTCAAGGTGATTTGGCATAAGATAAGCCAGGACAGTCCATTCTTTAGTATCAGAAGTAGCAGGGAGAAATTCGTCTTTTATTTTAGGTTCTTTCGCAGAAGCAACTTTTTTCTTTACCGAAATCCTTTCTTTAGAAGAAATAATTTTATCTTTTTCTACTTTCATATTTTTATTGTAACATTAAGCAGAGAAAAAGTTGTTAAAATTTTGTTAAAATCTCATTTAAGTATTTCAGGTATAGAATAATCTCTCTTAAATATCCAGGAAGAAATATCTAAACTGGTTCTACCTGTAGTAATTAGCTCTGCCATTAATTTACCTAACATAGGAGAAAACATAAAACCATGTCCGCATAATCCAACTGCAAGGTAAAATCCTGGCAGAGGTGTAGCTCCCACAATAGGCTTACCATCAGGTGTCATTATATAATGTCCTGCCCAGTGCCTGACTATTGTTAAATAACCCAACACTGGCACTAATCTAGTGGCTCTTCTTCTAATTTCTTGAATAAATTTAAAAGAAGGGATAAAATTAATTTTATTGGGAACTGTAGGCAACGAAGCACAGATAACAAAGCTTCCATCTAGTTTTTGTTGTAAATAACAACCGTTCTCATCTGAAAATTCAACAATCATTGGCTCAAATAAGGGGGCAACTCTTTCAGTGACAATTATTTCATGTCTCTCAGGGTAAGATGGCACCTCAATTCCTACCATCTTTGCTATTTCCCTTGCCCATGGTCCTGCTGCATTTACTACCACCTCTGCCTTTATCCTTTGTTTTTGGTTTATCTCTATAATAAAATGCCCACCATCTCTAAAAAGTCTTGTTACTTCACTTTTAAACCAAATTTTTCCTCCGTAATTTAAAATATTTCTTCGATAAAAATCTAACACCAGAAAAGGGTTTGCCTGCCCATCAAAAGGGCAGAAAGTAGCTAAAAGGTATTCACTAGCTGGTAATCCTGGAATCATCTTATTTATATCCAAAGAGGTGACTTCCTCTACTTCCAGTCCAAAGGAACGTTGTAATTTTATATTTTCTTTAAAGCTTTTAGCTAACTCTGAAGAATGAGCAAGTAGCAAGTATCCACCTTGAGTAAACTTTATATCCTCTTTCTTTTGAAAATCTGCCAGAATTTTTATACTTTCCTTCCCAACCATAATACTTGTTGGGTCCGAAAATTGTGCCCTAACTGCACCCGCACAAGCTCTTGTAGTTCTGCCTAAAAAAGCTTCCTTTTCCAGCAAAACCACATCTATGCCCTTTAATGCTAGGTAATATGCTATTGCACTTCCTACCCCTCCTCCAATTACAGCAACGTCTATCTTTTGCAAGCTTTTTAACTCTCCCTTCTAAATTCTTCCCCTAATCTGAAAGGTAAAGATGGAGGTCTAGCAGTTACTGTAGCTAATTCTTCTATATTACATTTCAATTCCTCTGAAAGTATTTTGAGCACCAGGCTCTGGCAGGTTTTCCCCTGGCACAAACCTGTACAGCAATCCACAATTCCTTTAAGAGTATTTATATCAGAAGCCCCACTGCGTATTGCTTCTAAAATCTCACTCTTTCTAATTTCATTACATCTACATATTATCGGGTCATCAAGTCTTTTTTCTCTAAACCCACGCACATTTTTTACAATTAAAGAATTTACTTTTAATGTAACCACAGAAGTGCGGTCAGGAAATGTGCGAATTTTAACAATCTCTCCAATACCAAGATATTTACCTTTGCTATCTAAAACCTCTACCCGGGTTCCCTCTGGAAGCAACTTCTGTTCCCAGGGAATGGTTATTTTGCTAATATTTTCATCTATTTCTTCTACTAAAAAAATTGCCAATCCTGGACAGGAAGATACACAAATACCACAACCATTGCACAAATCAGGTATAAAATACGGCAGAGCATTTATATCATCTCCTATTTTTATGCTTCCTCTAGGACATACCTTCTCGCAGGGATTACAGGGAATAGGTTGAGGGCATTCAAGCAGTATATATCGCTTTTTAGTTGATTTTACTTCTGGAGGTGGAGGATAGATAAACTCTTTTTGCTCCAAGGTCTTTTTAAGCATTTTAGCTTTTCCCTTCAGGATATGCCAGCTACTAGGCCCCTGTCTAAAGAGAGCTAGCTCATTTTTTAAAGATGCAATCTTTTCTTCGTTTTCCTTTTCATCTCCAAGGCCTAAGCTATAAGCACAATGCACTCCTGCCAGCTCTCCTTCCAGGATTGCTGTAGAAGCTTCTTCTATTCCAGAAAGGTCACCAGCTACATATACACCTTTAATTGTAGTCTCCATATTCTCATTATGCCACGGCACATAACCTCCAAGCTCAGGTATGTAATTCATGCCACAACCTGCCTGCCAACATAATTCAGCACTCGGAGTAAGTCCTACCGCAAGTGCAATAAGGTCTACCGAAAATTCCCTTTCTGAACCTTCTAAAGGTTTAAATTCTTCATCCAGACTAACTACCACTGCTCCTTCTACCTTTTCTTTTCCCAAAGCTCTCATTATTGTGGTCTTAAGTAAAACAGGCACACCAAGCCGATTTACCTTCGCCAGATGGACATAATAACCTCCTACCTTTGATTGTGCCTCTACAATGGCTTTAACTTCAATTCCAGCCTGTAAAAACTGATAAGCTAAAATCAAACCTACATTCCCTGCTCCAACAATAAGGGCACTGGTGCCAGGGCGAACTAAATACTCATTCATTAAAGTCTGACAAGCTCCTGCTCCATATACTCCGGGTAATGTGTTGCCAGGAAAAGCCAACATATTCTCTCTTGCTCCAGTTGCTAGAATAATGCCTTGCGGTCGCAGTGCTACAAGCTCTTTTCTATTACGAAGCACTCCCAAAATCCTATCTTCATAAAATCCTACTACATCACTTTCAAGCCAGATATCTACAGTGGGAAGTGCTTTTACCTTTTTAAGAAGCAGTTCTGCAATTTCTACCCCTCTAATTCCTGCATAATGCCTTTGAGAGCCAAAAAACTTATGCGTCTGTTTTACAAGCTGTCCTCCCAATTTCCAGTTATTATCAATTAAAATTACCTTTGCTCCCAGTTCTCCTGCTTTTATGGTAGCACTCAACCCCGCTGGTCCACCACCTACTACTACTATATCTACTTCTTGGGGAGAGGTAGATAGAGAAAATGTAGAAAATTTCTCTTTTGCTCTATCTGCTAAAAGGCTTAAATCTCCCTTACCCATTTGCCTGACTACATTAATCCCAGGCTTAACTCTTTCTTTGCATACACGCACATTTGGTATTCCATCTACTTCCATTAAACAAGCTGCACAATTGCCCTGTGCACAAAAGAATCCTCTTGCCCTATCCTCCTTTACTGTGTAACCAAAAATTGTTATCCCCTGCCTGTATAAAGCAGATGCAATACTATCTCCTTCATATCCCCAAAGTTGTTTCCCTTCAAAATAAAAATATATTTTCTTTCTATCTTCTGGTATTTTTATTACTGGATGAAAAGTTATCTCTCTTTTTAACAGTTTGTTATCGCTCTCCTTAAGTAAATTCTGATTAAAGTTCTTAAAGAAAATTCGTAAAAGTTTAAAATTTACCTTCTTATCAAAGGAATTTTTCTGTTAGTAGCGTAACAATAAAAATATGAAAAAGCATTTTTTAATTATAATTCTCATTATATTGTTAATTATAGAAAATAATTGTGGAGGAGGAAGTAAAAACGAAGTTCTTATCCCTACGCCTACTCCAACTCCCTGTGAAGAGCAGATAAAGATTGAATTACGCTGGGATACTCTTGCAGATTTAGATTTACACCTTACAAAACCAGGAGGAACAACCAACAGTAGAAGCAGAGATAGAAGTGATTGTTATTTTATGGACAAAGAGAGAGACTGGGGAATTTATGGCAAAGCAACACTGGAGATAGATAATAATGCAGGTTTTGGAGATACAGCTTCGGGAAGAAATCCAAATCTACCAGAAATTATCACTTTAAGAAATGCCACACCTCCTACAGGAGAAGTTTATGTAATTACAGTAGTGGTATTTCGTTCTATTCACCCTGTAACGCTTGAAGAAATTCCTGAAACCAATGTAGATTTAAAAATTTATATAAAAGCTTCTGGAGAGGAAAAATCATTTTCTTTTCCCCTTACCAGTAAAGGTAGTTATAAACTGGTTGCGGGCATAACATTTCTAAATGGTACCCCTGCGGTTTGTGCAGTTCCAGAAGACTTTACTTATACACCTGGTTTTGAAGCTCAACAATTACCCCTGGATTTTAAAAGCAAGTTATATGAAGGGAGTGGTTTGTGATAAAATGAAAAAAATCTCTCCTAAAGTTTATATAACACAATTTAAAACAAGTGTTGTTGAAGGGGAGCGGGGATTAATATTAATAGACCCTGGAGATGATGAAGTAATTAAGAAGCTAGATGGGAAACGAAAATTATCAGGTTCACTGCTAGAAGCATATGAACTATGGGAAGAAACTGGTAAACCTATAAAATACGTCATTTTAATTAATTCACAAAAGGAACACATATTTAATTTAGAAACATTGGCAAGAATTCGTCGTTCTCGCATAAAAGATTTTGTAAACTATACTATAATTACTCACTTAAATTCTCCTCTGGTGGAGGGCGATTTAATAAAAATAAATGGAGATTTACTTATAAACTTAGATGGAATAGAGATAAAATTTCTTTCAACTCCTGGTCCAAGTAAAACAAAAGATGATTTAAGCATCTGGTTACCTGAAGAAGAGGTGCTTTTTGTTGGAGATTTACTTCAGCCCCAGGGAGAAAGTTATGAGGAGGCTAACTTTTTAAGTCCTTTACCATATTTTTTTTATGGAGATGAATACTTGCTCTCATTAGAGAAACTGCTTCAGATTCCATTTAATATAGTTAGGACAGGCTATGGCCACACTCTCAACAGTGTAAGAGCTAAACAATGGATAGAGGTAACAAAAACTGTTATTACAAGAATAAAAGAAATAGTAGAAGAGGTATTAAAAAAGAATATTAATGAAGATAAAAGTAGAATTTGTGAAAAAGTATTTGATACAATTACTTACGAGAGGAATTTTAATCGTGAAGTTGCCCTTAGAAGGAAATATGCTTTAAACTATAGAGATAAAAGTGATTTTGAGCTATTTGATTGCCCGGGTATTCTTTATTTTATAGAAAAACTTAAACGAAAAGGGGATGTAGCTCAGTAGGGAGAGCGCTTCCCTCGCACGGAAGAGGTCGGCGGTTCGAATCCGCTCATCTCCATATAAAAAAAGAGGGGGAGACAACTAAAATTGCCTCCCCTGTGCTGTTTTTTATTACTCAATTTTTATCTTTTTGGGCTTAACTTTTTCGGTCTTGGGTAATCTTACTTCCAAAACTCCATCCTTATAAGATGCTTTAACTTTGTCTGCATCTACAGGTGTGGATAATTTGAAACTTCTATAGAAGGAGCCATAGCTTCTCTCTAACCTAATATAATTCTCACCTTTTACTTCTTCTTCTTTCTTTCTCTCACCTTTAATAGAAACTGTATCATCAGTTAAAGTAATATCTACGTCTTCCTGCTTAATACCTGGCAATTCTGCTCTGAGAATAAACTCTTCGGGGGT
>Ga0123519_10013838_pt1 | contig 11544 bp, 10 predicted proteins | sample YelNatPaOPRAMG02_FD_87396 | JGI IMG/M metagenome (GOLD analysis project Ga0123519, IMG submission 87396) | Hot spring microbial communities from Yellowstone National Park - Yellowstone National Park OP-RAMG-02 (version 2) | ecosystem: Environmental > Aquatic > Thermal springs > Hot (42-90C) ... | reverse complement strand
GACGATCCTCTTGGCTTCGCCCTCATTCACCAAAGAAGAGCTCTTCGAGAATTACATAAAAGGTAAGCCTGAACCCATCACATCACAGCTCTCAGACGAAGGTATGCTTAGAACACATCTACTTGCTACAATAGCCAGCCTACCGGGGTTGAGCGACGAGGATATTGACGAATTCTTCTCCAAGACGCTCTTCACGCTGCAGTATAGGCGACCTACGGTGAAGATTAGGTTGAGCAGATGCCTATCTACCCTGCTAAGAGACGGGCTAGTTGAGAAGGTCGGTCGCAGATATATGGCTACAGAGTTTGGCAAACGAATCTCGCTACTCTATATAGATCCTGAAACTGGAGTGCTATTTAAGAAGGCGCTTCAAAGAAGTAGGGCTGGGCAAAGATACGAAGCCGGTATAATCCACATCATCTCAATAGCGCCTGATATGTCGCCTAAGCTTGCTCTCAGAAGCAAAGATACGGATGAGGCTAGGGAGTATATAGAAGAGCATAGCGAAGAATTCCTCATACAACCCTATGAGGAAGCGGCTTACTGGAGCGGCTCGGACTCCTTCAGGAATGTGCTTGTATTAGATGCTTGGATAAGGGAGGCTAGCGAAGACAGCATACTAGAAAAATATGGTGTTGAACCGGGAGACCTCTACAGAATAACCGAGAACGCCGAGTGGCTACTCTACTCTTTTGAGGAGATTGCCAAACTACTTCAGATCAACTACTTAATAGATGAGATCGAAGAGCTGAGAATGAGAGTAAAGTATGGTGTTAGAGCCGAGCTGCTGCCTCTAACTAAACTCGAGGGCATAGGGCGAGTTAGAGCCAGAGCCCTCTACAGCCGAGGATTCACAGACCTTAGCAAGATTGCTTCAGCCAAAGAGGAGCAGCTAGCCTCAGTACCTAAAATAGGACCAGCGTTAGCCAAGAAGATAAAGAAGCAGGTTCAGAGTTTGAGATGAATCCAGTAAGCGGGCTTGCAGCCTGTATAAGCAGAAGGGAAGAGGATATCTTAACGAAGATACTTTGGCAGATGATTCGTCGGGCACCCTTCGGCTTCCACCTCTACACAAAACAAGGAGACCTAAGCACCTGCAACATAGATGAATACTCTGCTGAGTCTGGGGTTTGCTTAAAGTTTCAGGGTGAAGCACCACATCCTATACCGATGCACGGAGAGATCTATGCGCCTGAGAACTTCGACTTGGAGAAACTTGGGCGCAAACTTCTCGACAGACAGTTTGAGGAGGCTGCCGAAGATCTGAAATCGGTCGATGGAGCGTATGCGATGATCTTCGCTGGTGAAGAGGAGATGATTTTAGTGAGAGACCACCTGGGTCAGAAACCACTCTACTACGTGCAGAAGCCTGAGCTTATAGCAGCAGCAACAGAAAGAAACGCCTTAGAGTTGTTAGGCTTTGAAGCAGAGGAGGCGCCGAAGAACGCTTTACTCCACCTATCTTTCGGCGAGAAGCGGGTGTATAAGATCCCAGAAGTAAGAGACGAGGGGGTGGTGGAGGATCTGAATGAAGCTGCCAGCCGAGTTTCAGCTCTGCTCAGAACATCGGTTGAAGCGAGGTTGAAGAAGGCTGGTAGGGTGGCTTTAGGTTTCTCAGGGGGCTTAGATAGCGCGCTTCTGGCGAAGATCGCCTCAAACATTATGGAGATTAAGGTGCTCTGCTTGGGTTTAGAGGGGTCAAGAGATCTTGTGTGGGGCGCTAAGGCTGCTGATCTTCTAGGTGTTGATGCTGAACTATACACGGTTGATGCTGAGGAGGTAGAGGATGCTTGCAACAGATTACTCGCCTACCGAAGTTTCAGCGCACTCGACTTAAGTATTGGGGTTGGTGTAGAGTTGCTGGCTAGACGGGCAAGGGAGGAGGGTTACCAGACTCTCATGCTCGGGCAGCTGGCTGATGAACTATTTGGGGGCTATATGCGATACCACCGCGCTTTCCTATCGAAAGGTCTAGAGGCTGCCCAAAAGCTTATTGTAGAAGATATCTCATCTGCAGAAAGAGGTTTAGAGAGAGACGAATACGCTTCAGCACCATATGTTGATCTAAGCCTACCATACGCTTCGAAGCCGCTCGTCAAATACGCTCTCAACATACACCCCAGGCTCAAAGTCGACGAGAAAAGGAGAAAGATAGTTCTGAGGAGGGTGGCTGAAATACTAAATCTACCAGAAGAGATCGCCGAAGCTCCCAAGAAGGCGCTGCAATACAGCACAGGTATAGCCAAGGCTATCAAGGCAGCAAAGAAACCCTTATAACAGAAGCAGACGGTAGAAAAAGATAGAGGTTCTGCACAGGTGAGTCGAATGAGCCAATCTAGGTTCCCGATAAAGAGGATAAGCGCCGTGGAGCACCGCATCGAAGCAGGCTTCAAGCCTGGGATGAAGGTGCCAGTCACGATATACGCTAGCGATGAACTACTCGCTAAGATGCTGACCGATAGAACAATAGATCAAGCGGTTAACGTAACGCACCTACCCTACCTATACAAGCACGTTGTAGTACTACCGGATGGGCACGAAGGCTACGGCTTCCCTATCGGAGGGGTTGCTGCGAGCGACGCTGAAAAGGGTGTAGTATCGCCGGGCGGAGTGGGGTACGACATAAACTGCGGTGTTAGGCTCATCAGAACAAACCTCACCGTGGATGACGTTCGACCTCGTCTTAAAGAACTCCTCCAAACGATCTATAGAATGGTGCCATCGGGGCTCGGAAGTCAAGCCATAATAAAGCTCACCTCAAGTGAGTTGGATCTTGTTTTGACCGAGGGTGTGAAGTGGGCTATATCAAAAGGCTACGGCTGGGACCAAGATAGAGAAATGTGTGAAGAGCAAGGGGTTATGAAAGGCGCAGACCCAGCTGCTGTCTCAAACATAGCAAAAAGCAGAGGTGCACCACAACTAGGTAGCCTAGGTTCTGGAAACCACTTCCTCGAGGTTCAGAAGGTGGATAAGATCTTTGACAAAGAAGCTGCGGCGAAATACGGCATAACACAAGAGAACCAGATCATGGTTTTGGTCCACACAGGCTCGAGAGGACTCGGGCATCAAGTCTGCAGTGACTACCTTAAGATAATCGAGGCTGCATCAAAGAAGTATGGTATAGACCTCCCAGATAGAGAGCTGGCTTGCGCACCGATGTATTCGAAAGAGGCTGAAAATTATATGAAGGCTATGGCTGCTGCTCTAAACTTCGCTTGGTCAAATAGGCAGATGATCACACACTGGGTTAGGGAAGCTTTTAGGAAGGTCTTCAAGATAAGTGAGGAGGACTTAGGCATGAGACTCGTCTATGATGTTGCCCACAATATCGCAAAATACGAGTACCACAACATAGACGGCTCGATGAAGAAGGTTGTTGTGCATAGGAAGGGTGCGACTAGAGCCTTCCCGGCCGGAAGCGACGCAATACCACAACAATACAGAGACGTAGGGCAGCCTGTGCTTATACCCGGCTCAATGGGCACCTCATCTTGGGTGCTTAAAGGCACTGAGAAGGCTATGGAGCTGAGCTTCGGCTCAACCGCGCACGGTGCAGGCCGAATGCTCTCGAGAGCCGCCGCAGTCAAAGCTTACACAGCAGAGAAGATAAGGCGGGAGCTTGAATCCAAAGGCGTGTTGATAGAGGCAGCGAGTTGGAGGGGAGTAGCTGAGGAGGCTCCGGCTGCATACAAGAATGTAGATGAAGTAGCCGAGGTCTCGCACGCCGTCGGGATCGCAACTAAAGTAGCAAGGCTTGTACCTCTGGGTGTGGTTAAGGGTTAGTCTTTCCGCCTAAACTTCTCAGCGAGGGGGATAAGCCGCCCGTCTTCTAACACGGAGATCGTGGTTTCAACGGAGATGTGTAGACCTAAAGCCCTAAAGAGCGAAAGAAGCTCACCCCCTCTAATGTAGCCTTGGATGTAGCCTTGCTCTATAAGCTCAGCCAATCTCTTAACGATGATCTTAGTCTCCTCTGGGTAGGCTCTCTCAGCAGCTTCGAGCACATCTAACCCCCTATCTATAAGCCTAGATACCAGTATGCGCCTTGGATCAGCCTTCTTCTCCTCTTCGCTCTGCTTAAGCAGCTTCTTCCGAAGCTCAAGCATCTTCCTAGCCCTAATCAACTCAAGATCCTTATCCTCAAGGGGGGTTTCTTCTGCGCTCATACCAGATATAGCGATCCAACCACCCTATTTATAGGCTTAGCTGCAGCAAAGTAGGTTGATGAGCACCGAGCTCTGGGTAGCGATACCTGATTCAACTCTAATAGAGTGTGTTGATCTGAGGGAGAAGACTGAAAAAGCAGGCTACATCGCAAGAGCTTGCGCCATACATAGAGTGACGAGGATATACATCTACCACGATCAGAAAGAGAAGGCTAGGAAAGACCAAAGGCTGCTCAGCATCCTTCTCCAATATATTGAGACACCACAGTACCTTAGAAGACACCTCTTCCCCAAGATGCCTGAGCTGGCGTATGCAGGGGTGCTCCCACCCCTACGCACACCAAGCCACCAAGTCAAAACAGATCTAAGTGAAGTTAAGGAGGGGGACGTAAGAGAGGGGTACTGCTATAGACGTGCGGGCGCATATTATGTTGACGTTGGGCTAGCTAAGCCAGCACGCCTTTTGGATGCTGAAGCCAACTTGGGTAGAGTGCTCGTTAAGATAGAAGACGTTGAACCAGAGTTGACCTGCAGATTAGTTGATAGAAGTGCTGTAAAAGGGTACTGGGGTTTCGCGGTCAAGCAGACCGAAGAACTCAGCAAACTCGTCAAAAGCCTAAAGCCAGTTCTGGTAATAGCAACAGCGAAAGAAGGCCAACCAATAGAAGAGAACTGGAAGAAACTACATACCCTCTTGCACTCAAATGAGCGGTGCTTGATACTATTCGGCTCACCAAGAAGCGGCCTCCAAGAGATCCTCCGAGAAGAAGGAACTTCGCTTGAAAACGTGGCAAACATAACCCTAAACTTTGTGCCGGAGCAAGGCACAGCAACAGTCAGAACCGAGGAAGCACTCTACATCGTCTTAGGCATAGTTAACCTTCTTCTACACCTACCTAAGGAGTAAATGATAAGTCGTTTAGCTGATCTAGAAGCTGCAAGTAAATTTACTGCAGAAGAGGAGTTGAATAATGTCCCGCAGAATTACCTTGTGACAATACTCCATCCAAGCCCTTGCAGTGTTGTAATGAAGCCATCTATGTTAGTGGGTGTTACCAAGAGGTATTCGCCACCTCTGAGCTTGAAGACAACGGCTACGTTGCTAGAGACTGCGAGGAACGCTTTTGCACCATTCTTCAACTTGAACCAGCCTAAACTGTAGCCTGGCAGCCCGTGCCCCCACGTTCTCAGACTCGGCTTAAGGTCGCTCCTCGAATTCAGGTCTGCGACGTAGACCTCCTCTACATCCCCTCGCTTAGCGGAGAAGCTGTACATCGGAGGGGCCTTAACCACTACTTCTTCGCTAGAAACCTCTATTTTCAGCAAGCATACGGGTAGAACCAATAATATTAGAACCGCTATGAGGACGATGGCTATGATGACTGTGAATATAACTACTGACTGCGGGGTGGGTATCGTGAAGCTTGCTTGCATTCGCGCTTCTCATAAACATCGATTGTACTTGGGATTTAAAGCTTTAGAGGGACCAGAAAACAGCTTCAGGGCAGCTGTTTCATATCATCTCGTCAAGCCTCATGCGCACCAAAATGTGAGGACGAAGCAATAATTAAGAGAGCATTTTGAACCACTACACAACCTAAAGAAGGGGGGCTAGTGTCTGAGGCCTAAGGAGCTGTGCATCAACGATGCTACCAGCTTCTATAACCTCAACCCCTTCGGGAATCATAAACACAGAGTTCGCTTCAGCCATATCTTGAAGCCTATGCTTAAGCGCTATGGGTTTAACTACCAACTCATCACCACTATAGCTGAGGTGAGCGTAGATGAACTGCGTCCAATCTTTCTGCCCCCTAACCTCTTCAGCCAAACGCGCCTTAACTATTGGGATCAGCGACCTCCTTAGGCCACAAAGCTTAAAGATGGCTGGTAGAACGAGTTGGAGGAAGGCGATTTCGTTCGACGGTGGTCCTCCGGGTAGGCAGAAGACAACTTTTGAGCCGAAGAGTCCGAAGGCTATTGCTTTGCCAGGCCCGATCTTCACCCTATGGTAGATCATCTGCCAACCTAGATCATCAAGCACCTTCACAACTACATCCTTCTCGCTCTTCCAAGCGCCTCCGCTCGTTAAGACCACGTTTGCTCGATGTAAGGCTTTGCTGAGGGCTGCTCTGATCACATCAACATCATCTTTAACGACTCGGCTCCTCAACTTCAGTCCAAGAGACGCAAGCCAGCAGTAGATGTTCAAGAGGTTGGTAGCGGCGACCTTACCGACACCAACTTTTCTCCCTGGAGCGACTACTTCACTCCCGGTAGCGATTATCTCAACCGATGGCTTCTTATAGACCCAGAGTGAGTCATATCCGCCAGCAGCGAGTAGGCTGATCGCAGAGGGGTAAAGTAGCTCCCCTTTGCACAAGATCTTCGAGCCAGCCTCTAGGTCTGAACCCTTCCTCAGCACGTTACGCCCAAGCTCAGCATCGGCATACACTTCAACGTACCCCTCCCGCTCAGCTGTAAACTCGATGGAGACGACCGCTTCTGCGCCCTTTGGTAAAAGGGCTCCAGAAGTTACCTTAACTGCACATCCGTCGGTCAACTCGATGTCTTTATGCTCCCCTGCAGCTAGTGAGCCTATGATACGCAGCCGCTTTGGGTTTGTTGAGCTTGCGTCTGAAACATCTTTTGATTTGACAGCGAAACCGTCTTTAAGTGAGACGTCTGCCGTAGGCGTGTTCACCTTAGAGTAGATATCTTCAGCGGAAACACGCCCGACAAGTTTAGTTAGAGGGATTAGTTCTCTACCCAACGGCTTAACGTACTCTATTGTTAGCTTGTAGGCTTCTTGAAAACTTATGTCCTCTTTTCTACTCAACCCTACCTTAAAGAAGCAGTACTTGGATTTTAGTCTATCTCACATCACAAGCATCAGTATCCTATATGCTATCCCCCCGACTAGAAGGGCTAATGTGATATCTACTACAACAATGAATAAGGTTCTCCTTAGGCCGAACTCGTGAAGCAAAGCAGCGACTGTGGACACACAGGGTATATAGAGCATACTTACAAGAGTAAATACCACCATCTGCACCGGTGAAAGAACCAAAGAGAAATCGAAGGTGCCAAGAGCATCACCCAAGAGTATAAGAGCGAGCTCCTTACGGAGAACCCCGAATACAAGAGGTATGCTGCTCACAGCTGGCAGACCCAACCACCAACTGATTAGAGGCTCTAGGAGGTTGCTGGCTCGCTGAAGCAGACCAGATATATTCAACAGCTGCAATGCCATCGACCCTCCTACAATGATTGGGAACGCTATTTGTATGAAGTCTTTGGTCTTTGACCAAGTCTGCATCAGAACAGCTCTTGCAAGTGGCTTCCTGTATGGAGGCATCTCCATCACAAGCCCAACTGGTTCGCCTGGGAAGGTTCGGTATGCTAATCTGCCTAGGAGGAAGACGAGTATAAGGTTGAAGAGGTAGATGGCTATGGCAGCGGGTAGCCCAAGGTATCTGCCCACCAAACCCAAGATGATTACTGTCCTCGCTGCACAGGGTATCAGCACGGTAACGAAGGCCGCTAAAAAGCGCTCCCTATCGCTCTCCATTATCCTACAGCTTATGCAAGCCGGTACACTACACCCGTAACCTAGGAGGAGGGGTATGAACGCTTTGCCGTGTAACCCGATCTTATGCATAAAGTTATCCATAAGAAAAGCCGCTCTGGGCAGATACCCGCTGTCTTGCAGCACAGCCAGAATCAGATAGAAGGGGACGATATAAGGTAGAACAACAGTCAAACCCGCAACTACACCACCCAACACACCATCCACAATAAATGCTGCTAGAAGAGGAGGGGTGGCGGTTAGAAGCCCTTCTACAGCCGGAAGCAACAGATCGGTGAAGAAGCCCTCTAAAAGTGCAACAAAGAAGCCACCCACATAGAATATGGTTGCGAAGATGCTTATGAAGAGCGTAACCAATATGAGGTATCCTAATATGCCTCTTGCAGTAAGATCGCTCAGCTTCTCCTCAACGGAAAGCTTTGGTGGCGTAGCGATCTTGACAACTTCACCCGCTACTCTACTCGCCACACTATACCGCTCCGACGCGATTACGAGGATAGAGTTCTCACCATGCATCTTCTCTAAATGCTCTATAATCGCTTCAGCCAAAGCTAGGATCTGTTGCCCAAACCCCTCACGCTTCACCAACTCAACTACTTGGGGATCTTTCTCTAAGAGCTTTATAGCCAGCCATCTTGCAGAATACTTTGATACTAGAGTAGGAGCTCTCTCTTTAAGAACCTCAGAGAGCTTGCCCACATACTCTTCAACCTCTTTACCGTACTTTAACCTACTCTGCGCCCTCCTCCGACCAGATTTAACCACACCGACACAAGCTTCGAGTAGTTCACTTATCCCAGAGCCAGTAACAGCTATCGTAGGAATAACTGGAACTCCAAGCAGCTCAGATAGCTTCTCAACATCGATTCTAACACCTTTTTTAGCGGCAAAGTCGACTTGATTTAACGCTATGACCAGAGGAGCTTCAAACTCAAGGAGCTGAAGCGTCAAGTATAGGTTACGCTCAAGGGCTGAAGCATCCACAACATTGACGACTACATCAGGCGTCTCCTCTACCAGATACTCCCTAGTAACCAACTCCTCCATCGAATAAGTTGAGAGAGAGTAGATGCCTGGTAGATCAACGACTTTAATGGTGTAATCTTGAAAACGTAGTGTACCTTCAGTCCTCTCAACCGTCTTACCGGGCCAGTTGGCAACGGTCTGATTTAACCCTGTGAGCTGATTGAATATTGCAGACTTCCCTACATTAGCGTTCCCAGCTAACGCGATTGTTATGCGCTTTGCCTCTGCTTTAGTGTTAAGCACTTGAGCCGCGCCTCACATAGATCTTTGAAGCAACACCATAACCTAGTATTATCGAGACACCTCTCAAAGAAACCTCTATCGGTCCATGTAGGGGTGCTACTCTGACAACGGTAACCTTCACCTTTGGGACGATGCCCATAGCCGCAAGCCTAGCGAGTAACCCTCTACCAGCGACTACAAACGTAACCTCCCCGACTTCACCACGCTTCAACTCAGTTAAAGGCACAACTTCTTCAACTTGACCTTTAAACTCTAGAAGGCTTTGGCGAAGGGCGTCTGAAGTCTCTTTATCTAAGCCGTGTCTGGTGGAGAGGTGCTGAGTAACCTCTTCTTTCGCCCCTCTTGTCAACCGCTCAAGCAGCCTCGATAATCTACCTCCACCCCTATGCACGAGGTGATCGTGAAGGTACTCAGCCCTATGTGCAAGGATCTCCTTAACACCCTTTTGGGTGACTGTAAAGAGAGAGTTATGCTGCTCGATGAATCCAAGCTCCACGCAATCCTTTAGCTTTTCCAGCGTCTTATCGGCGGACAAGCCCAATCTGCTAGCGATTTCGCTCAAAGAAGCACCCCTCTTTTCGCGATCCAGTGAAGCCACGATTTCAAGCAACTCTACAAGCTCGCCACCACTAGGCATAGCGCTCACCCTACGGTTTAGGTAGTTGATAGTAGGCTGGCCAACGCATCTACAACTTCTTTATCTAAAGAATGTTCCATCTTACAAGCATATTTGTGCGCACGCTCAGAAGGAATCATCAAGAAATCGATCAAGAAGCGCTCTACCAATCTATGCCTCTTAACGATCTCAGCAGCGATACGCTTACCCTTCGAGGTCAAAGTGATTCCACGATAGGGTTGGTGGACCACAAGCCCCTTACGCTCAAGCCTCTCAACAAGATTAGTAACCGTACCTAAAGTAGTCCTTAACCCTTCAGCAAGATCGCTAGTCCTAGCCACACCACCCGAAGCGGTCAACCTATACACTAACTCAAGAAACTCCTCTTGCCCCTGTGAAACCCCTGACACACCTCTGTGCACCATACATGATCTACGACATTGTCGTAGCTATATAAGGTTGACGTTATATTTCTCCCAAGTTAGAAGTTTTTCAAGCTAATTTTTTCTGAAATTTTAAAACCTATTCTATATGACACTGTTGCCGCAGTTCATTCACGATATTATTAATCACCTTCTCCACTTTTGCCAAGACAACTTGTAGTTCTTCGCAGACTCTGTCCGACCCTCTACGTTTAAGCGCTTTCTTTTCGTTTTCATCACAATACTTGTTTGTCACTTTACATAGAAACGCTTCAATATCCGGATCGAAGATGATACCGACTAGTCTCATATCTTTTTTGAAGACTCCTATGTGCACCTTGTTCTCATATATTCCTCGCTTCTCAAAATTTTCGTCTATGTATTTCCTATAAGGGCCTCTCTCGTAATCCACGACAATGAGTATCGCTTCGTCTCTTTCATCGACTCTGCCAAGCTCTCTTGCGGCTTTTTTTAGAACCCTGTCACGCCCCATCTTGGGAGTATGATAGAGTTTACTCTTTGAACCAAGAATGTTGGCAACCACCTTAGCAAAACAAGTGTTGGCATAGCATTCAGCTAGCAGAAGTCTTACTTTCAACGCCTTCCGCGACCTCTACAACGTACCGTTTTACGACTTCTGAAGGCGGTTGCAAGAGTATATCTTCCACAGTAGCCAACTCTCCAGCCATCTTACCAACAGCTAGCTCCTTTGCAGATGTGGAGCCGTCTGCACCTCTATAAACATAGTATGTCTTCGCTTTCTTCACGCGATCACAAAGCTGTGAAACGAAGATTGGATTATGTGTAGTAACGACGACATAAATATTATCCACTACTTCGCTTATGTGGTCTGCGAGTATGTTTAGAAAATACGGAAACACGTGTGCTTCTGGTTCTTCGAGGAGTGCTACAAACCTTTTTTCAAGCCCATAATACTTTACGTAGAACTTTGAGGAGTCAAGGGCTAGTAGAGTATAGAGAACCCTAAATACGGTATCAGAGACACCCACTATATCCATTTCAAAATCATTATCAAAAATCAGCGCTTCGCCTGTTTTACGCACTTTAAGCTCTACCTTTTCATCTAAATGTTCCTTTAACACTTCATTAATTTCATTGATGCTACCGCCACACTTACGGATTATGTGTGGTGCGTTCCAAGCAACCTCACTCAATATAGAGGATGGGGTATCTTTGGCTGTTGATGGGCTTTGAAGTTGGGTATGTAAAGCGCGTGGTGGATATATACCAACTTCAGTCATTAAATAGTATCTGTCAAAGCCATATAACCTACTCTCAAAAGATGGCATAGTTCCAACAAAGTTCTTCAGCTCGCTCATCGGGTCAGCTCTAAGGTTTTTTAGATCCCACGGTAATTGTTTGCCATCTATCATAACTCTTGCTGCACCGCCTGTGTATGAAATTTCATAACTTAAATTAACCTCCCCGCTTACCATCATCTTTACGGTATTTGTCAACTCGTGG
>Ga0123519_10013834_pt1 | contig 11546 bp, 9 predicted proteins | sample YelNatPaOPRAMG02_FD_87396 | JGI IMG/M metagenome (GOLD analysis project Ga0123519, IMG submission 87396) | Hot spring microbial communities from Yellowstone National Park - Yellowstone National Park OP-RAMG-02 (version 2) | ecosystem: Environmental > Aquatic > Thermal springs > Hot (42-90C) ... | reverse complement strand
TTTAAATAAATAAATATTTAATTAAATATATATTTGTCTATTCAAATAAAATTAACATTTTTAATTAAATTAAAATTGCAAGTGATTTTAAAATGAATCAAAAACTGAATATTGATGATTTTAAGTTAATTATATTTGATATGGATGGTGTTATACTCAATATATTTGATGCAATTCAACAATCACTGAAGGATACTATAGAAAAATATAAAATCAATATAGATATACAAAAATATTTAGGAGATATAGCTCTTTTAATTGAAAAATTGCAAGCTATTCCTATTCCAAAAATAATTTTAAATACCAAAGAACTAATTAATATTGAATTTCTTAAAGACAGAACTGTGCTTCAAGTATTAAGAATTGCATCGTTTATGTATTCTCAATTTAAGAGTTATAAAGAAAATTCAAATATTTATACAGGGATTGATGGAATAATTAAATATTTAGTTCAAAAAGGAAAAAATTTAGCTATTTTATCCAACAATCCTCGAATAAGTGTGATAGAATCTTTAGAAAAATTTGGTTTAACAAAATATTTTGATTTAATATATGGAGCAAATGATGTAGAAAATTTAAAGCCATCTCCCGATGGTTTATTAAAAATAATAAATGAATTAGGAATTCCAAATAAGAAAGTATTATTTATCGGAGATATGAAATCGGATATTATTGCCGCAAAAGCTGCAAATATAAAAGTAGCTTCTATTGCAAGTGGCCTTAATAAAAAAGAAGAATTACTTCGAGAAAATCCGGATTTTATTTTTGATGACTTAAAACAATTTGCAACATCAATTGGTTTCTATTTTTAAAAATTTTTATATTAATTTTTAAATAACTTTTTCTAATAATTTATGTATGCTATTTGCTGCTACTCTGCCATGTTCCATCGCTGCAATTACTGTTCCGCCAGTGTTTTTATATTGATTACCTATTATATCTCCTCCCGCAAAGATTAATGAATTACTATTTGTATTTACTTTTAATGTTATTGGATTCACTTGTAAATAACCATGACGATCTGTTGGTAAATAAGAAACTTTTTTTCGTAGTAATGGATTTGGATCTTGACCTATTACGACTATAAAGATGTCTATTGGGTCTATTTTAAATTCACCAGTCGGTATAGGATATTTTCGCCCGGATTTATCTACATCTTCACTTAATTTATTTATTTCATACTTGACAGCTCTTAGAAATCCATTTTCTCCTATGAATTCTTTAGGATCGGTTAATTCTTTAAAAATAATTCCTTCTTCTAATGCATGGTGAATTTCTGCTTTTCTTGCAGGCATATTTTCTACAGTTCTTCGATAATATAAAGTTACATTTGCTCCGAATCTTCTCGCGACTCTAGCACAATCCATAGCAACATTTCCTCCTCCTACAACACCAATATTTTTACCAATTTTTATTGGAGTTGTATATATACCAAATTTATTAGCATTCATTAAGTTAGTTCTAACTAAAAATTCGTTTGCAAAATATATTCCAGATAATTCTTCTCCTGGAACATTTAGGTATTTAGGTAAACCAGCCCCAGTTCCTATAAATATTGCATTATAATCGCGTTCTAAATCTTCAAAATTTAAAGTTGATCCAATTAATGTATTATATCTAATTTTTACATTGAGTCTTTCTAATTTGTTTATTTCTCTTCTTACTATTATTTTTGGTAGTCTAAATTCTGGAATTCCATATATTAAAACTCCTCCAGCCACGTGTAAAGCTTCAAACATGGTAATATCATATCCCAATTTTCTTAAATCAAAAGCAACTGTCATACCAGCAGGGCCAGAACCTATTATAGCAATAGATTTTCCATTTTCCTTTATATCGAATTGAGGATACAAGTTTCGTTCTCTAGCCCAATCTCCAATAAATCGCTCGAGATTACCAATAGCCACAGGATCTGTATTTTTTCGTTTTCCTAATATACATGAACCTTCACATTGTGATTCTTGTGGACAAACTCGGCCGGTTATACAAGGAAATAATAATGATTTCGATATTTCCTCATAAGATTCTTCAAAATTTCTTTCTTTTATTAATTTTATGAATTGAGGTATATTTAAATTAACAGGACAACCTTCAATGCATTTTGGATTTTTACAATTTAAGCATCTCGAAGCCTCTTCCACCGCTTGTTCTTCTGAATACCCTAAAACTACTTCATTAAAATTTTGAATTCGAACTTTCGATTCTTGTTCTGGGATAGGAATTCTCTTTTCTTTTATTTCTACCATTTTTTAAACCCATTTTATAATTTATTTAATAAATAAATGGATTTATTTTATTTTACCAACCTAATATTTCTAAAAACTTTAATGCTTGTTGCTCTTCCAATCTATATTGCATTAGTCTTTTCATAAGAGTTTGAAAATCTACCAAAAATCCATCAAAAATAGGTCCATCTACGCACGTGAATTTCTTTTCTATAATATTTTTAGTAGGATTGTAAATTCCAACTCTACATCCACCACACATTCCAGTTCCATCAATCATTATTGGATTTAAACTTACTAACAATTTCGGTAATTGTTTATTATAGTCGATTGAAGGATTATAATCATTCTTTTGTGTTAAAGTTTTTACTATTGACCACATCATAGGAACTGGCCCAACAGCAATAATTTCAGAAATATCATTTTGTTTATATCTATTTACTAAATTTTTTGGGCCATATGATATGAAACGTTCTTCATCCAATGGTATTTTTTTATTATCATTACGAAGTAAAAAATCTTGTCCAATTAATGCTTCTAATATATAATTCACAAATCCTCCATAAAGTTTACTGCCATTATTACGTAATCTATATATGCATTCATTACCATCAAAATCTTTTTCGAGCAATCCATCATCAGTTGTTAAATATAATTCATTGCAATATTGTCTTAATTCATTTACTAATATAAGTTGTTCTTTAGATTTTGCTCCTAATATTAAAATGACATAATTTCCAATCATTTTTAGTGCTTTTACTTTTGAATATATTGATGCGGCTCCAACTCCTCCTGCTATGCAAATTACTGGTTTTTCATGTTTAATGACTTCAATGGGTTTTCCTAATGGACCAAGTAAATCCAAAATATAATCTCCTTCTTCTAATGAAAATAATTCATATGTACTTTTTCCAATGACTTGGTAAATCAATCTTATAGTTCCCTTATTTGAATCTGAATCTACAATAGTTAATGGAAATCTTTCTCCACGTTCATGTAATCTTAATACTATGAATTGTCCTGGCAATGCCATTTTCGCAATATCTTTGGCTTCAACTTCAATATTTATAATACTTCCATAGCAATTTTCACTTTTATATAAGATATTTTTCTTAATTATTCTATAATTTTTTCCCTCATATTTTCCTAAAAAATAATTTTCTAATATTCGGACAAATGGTGTAATGTGTTTTTTATTATAAGTTGAAGATTTATCCCAATTGTTTGGATTTAGCACAAGTTTTAATCTTTCTAGTAATTCATGTTTAATAGAAATAATTTCACTTGATGAAATTTTTGAGTTTATTATAAAATCGTTTTTTATATGTTGTAAAATTCCGTTATATGTATTAAAATAAAAACCATTTGTAATAGTTAAGGGTTGTATTTGCTTTATTCTACCTACGAACAATTCTAGAAAAATTTCAAATGTCAATTTATTTTCATGCTTATATTTTTCTCTCCATGTATTAAAGTAAATACAATCTTTACCAATTTCTAATTCATTTGGATTAGAATTATTTTGATTTAGTAGAATATTTATTAAAGGTTGATAAAAATCACCTGTCTCAAAATCTTTATATAAATTTCTTTCATCAATAATTATCTCATCCTTTTTGCTCATATTTTCCAATTTCTTTATATTTTCTAATTCTTTTAGAATTGATTCTTTGAATTTATTTATTATTTCGCTCTTATATACAATATTTCTGCTCCAATTAGTTATATCTAAATTAATTTTTAAATTTTCATAAAAATTCTTATCTATTTTAATTAATTTATTTTTATATAATAGATTAAATTGTTCGATTACTAAATTTTCAGAATGATAAACTAAGTTATGATGATATGTGTTTAATAAAATAGCTTCTTCAAATGTTAAAGGATTACTTTTTTTTATTGGCCCTATTATAATTTCATAAAATTCCTCTGTAATTAATTCATATTCATCTTTGTAAGGAATATTCCAAATATTATATATTAAATAAAATCCTTTAGATTCTGCTGTTGAGCTCTTAAATTCTGATTTAAGAGTTTCTAGAGTTTCAATTAATTTCAAATCAGCATTTATAGAAGTAATATTTATATCTTTTTCTTCAATTAATTGATTTTTACTAATATTTTGTAAATCCAAATTTGATTTATATTCATTTTTTTGAAGATAAGAATTAATTTCTTCTAAAACTTCATAGATTTTGTTATTTGAAAATGATCTATAATTTGGCCATTCATATGGATTAAATTTATTAATTAAGTTTCTTAATAATAAATCGTTCTTTAAAATATAAATTTCATTTTTTTCAATATTTTCAATCGTTTTATCAGGTATATTAGAATTTCCTTCTGAAAATGCAACTATATTTTGTTTAGTATTTAAATAAAATGCTATTGAAAATTTCAATGGTATTAAATTTTCAATCGTACCAATTAAGATTTCAAAAAATTCTTCACTCATTAATTTCTGATTTATTTTATAATTTTCTTTCCATTCATCTACGAATAAAATATTTGAACCTAATCTAAATTCATCAAATTTAGCCTTTTTAACACTACTTATTTTTTTATTTAATTCATAAAAAATATTATTTATATTTTCCATAATTTTTACCTCATTAAATATTTATTTTTTTGTCATGATATATAAATAAATTATCAGATATATATCTACTCGTATTACAATAATTACAATATATACATAAATAATATTAAAAATATATATTTAAAAAATAAAATGAAATTCATTTATTATTGTTAAAAAAGTATTTAAATTTAATTTTATAAAATATATATATGTCTATACAAATAATATATATATTTTAAGTGTTAAAAATGGAACAAAGAAAAATTATGCAATTGGGAAGAAGTTCTCTCGTCATTTCACTTCCAAAAGATTGGCTAAAAAGACAAAATCTAAAGCAAGGTGATCTTGTTTCCATAAATATTATTAATGATGGCTCTTTACAAATTGCTCCATTAAACTTTGAAGGTAATGATGAAAAAAAAATAAATCTTTATGTAGATTCAGATCAAGATAGAAATGTACTAACAAGAAGTATAATTGCTTGTTATCTAAACGGATATTCAGACATTAAACTTATTGCTAAAACCATATTTACAACTTCACAATTAATGACTATCAGAAAAGTATCAAAAATGCTTTATATTAGAATTATCGAATCGGATAATAAAAACGTTTCATTATCAGCTCTTATTAATGAATCAAAAATTAATGCTACCACCTATCTACAAAGAATGTATTTAATTTCTTATTCAATGTGTAAAGATGTTTTTCAAGCTTTAATAGACCATGATCTCAATTTAGCAAAAAATGTCTATATCATGGACGATGATGTGGATCATTTCTATTATCTTATGACACGGCTTTTAAAGAGAGCATCATTATATCCAGCAATTGGTAGAAAAATAGATATAAATCCAATTGATATTGAAGATTATTTAATATTAATCTCTCGGATAGAACATATAGCAGATCATGCAGTAGTTATCGCAGAGCAATTAATTTCTCTTGAAGGTAAAAAATTTACTCTTCCTAAAAGTATCGTAGAACTTATTTATTCAGTTTCCAAATTTGTACTTGATATGTATGAAAAGGCATTTAAATCATTTTTTGAAAAAGATATTAATACTGCGAATTTAGTTATAGAAAATCTAAAATTTGTAGAAGAAAATATTATTAAAATAGCTCAAGAAAGTTTTACAAATCCTGATATGAATCCAATAACTGTATGTTCAGTATGCACGATGAGAGATACAGTGAAAAGAATAGCTGATTGGGCTGTTGAAATAGCGGAGCATGCAATTACTCGAGCATATTTTAACTTATAAGTTGTTTATTTTTTTATATTATTTATTCGTAGCTATAGTTGTTGATTAAAATGGAAAATTTAGATAAAAATTATTTAGATATTGTAGAAAAATTCAATAATTCTCAAAAATTTGAAGAAGAAATGCAATATTTTCCTTCATTATTGGAATTATTTGAAGATAAGGGTCCGAGCAATTTTAGACTTTATTTTTGGAGAAAAGCAAGTTTGGAAAAAAAAGAAGCATTTATCAGAGCTTTATTTAATCATTTAATTACTCTTTCATCTAATCGCAAATTAGAATTACTGAAATTAGTTAGAAATCTTTTTATTGATTCAGAACCTGACATTAAAAAACAATTTATAATGATTATTTATTCAGCCTTGTTTGAAAAAATAAATTTTAAAATTACATTAATGGCGCTTGATTTTTTACTCAAATGTATTCCTTTTTTACCGATGAAGAAAAGAAAGAGGTTTTTGGTTATCTTATAAGTTTCATTGAAAATGCAGAACCAGATTTAGCAGATGAAGGAATATATGGAGTTAGTAATATATTACAATATTTAAATCATATTCAGAGATCTGAATTTTTTTATTTATTAATTAAAATTTGTAATAAGAAATCTGATGAACATTTAAAATACGTTGCATTGGAAAATATTATAAATTTAATCGATTTATTCTCAGAAGAGTTTAAAACTAATCAACGATCTATAATCTATGATAAAATAAAAAATTTAAACAATAAAATCAAGAAATCAAAAAATCCAAAAGTTATTTTAAGTTATATTAGAGTTTATTTAAAGTTTAATTATTTATTTGATCAAAATGATGAGAAAATTTTATTTCATCTTGTTGAAAAACTTATTAAATTAATAGAAAATGGAAATATAAGAGATTTCTTAGAAATACTTATTTCAATAACAAATATTTTAAAATTTTTTAGTATAAATGAGTTTATAAGTACTGTTTTAGAATTCATTCTTAAACTATATAAAAATAGAGATTCACTTGAGCATATTATTAAAGATCTATTAGATGAATTCATCGAAATTATATGGAATTTTATTTCAGATGAAATTAAACAAAAGTTTTATTAATTTAAGTACTTTATATTCCTTAAAATGAATGAAATTAATTTAAAATTAAATCAAGAAGATTTAATCATAAAGGCAGCGGAACTGATTTTTAATTCTAAATATTTAGTAGTATTAACAGGGGCTGGTATCTCTAACGATTCTGGAATTCCGGACTTTAGAAGTTCAAAAGATGGTTTATGCACGAAAATTACACCGGAAGAATCTAAAAACATATTTAAGGAACCAAAAATCTTTTGGAAAATAGTTAAATTAGTGGGGCCTAATTTGATAAAGGCAAAGCCTAATTTATCCCATCGAATATTGGCTAATTGGCAAAAAGATAAAAAACTAAAAACTGTAATAACTCAAAACATTGATGGATTACATCAAGAAGCAGGTAGTAATTGGGTGTTAGAATTACATGGAAATGCAAAAGAATTTAGTTGTATTGTTTGTCATAGTCGATTTGATGCAAAAAAAATTATAAAATCACATAAAGAAAACGAAGAACATTTGCCTCCTTCATGTCCTTCATGTGGAGGTTTATTAATTTTAAATATTGTCATGTTTGGTCAGAATATACCTGAATTAATATGGATGGAAAGTGTTTCAGAAGCTCAGAAATCGGATGTTTTTATTGTTATTGGTTCTTCATTAGTAGTTTATCCCGCAAATCAACTTCCTATTTATGCAAAGAAGTATGGTGCGAAAATAATTATTATTAATGATTCAAAAACGGAATTTGATGAATTTTCAGATATAGTATTAACAGGTAATTCTTCAATAATATTAAAAAAAATAGATAAATTTATTCAAAAATTAAATAATAAGAGTGATTTTTAAATTAAAGTTAAAGAATTTAATAAATTTCCAATTTCCAAAAAGAAAATAAAATTAAAAATTGCTTTAGTTTATCCCAATGTATATATTGATGGAATGAGTGGTTACACTATTCATTTTTTGTATAATCTCTTTAATATGAATCCAGAAATATTATGTGAAAGATTTTTTATTCCAGAACATAGAAAAATTCCATTATATAACCAATCTGAAAAAATCTGGAATTATAATAAACAAACTATAAGATCAATAGATTCTAACACACCATTATCAAATTTTGATATTATTGCATTTACTTTGCAGTATGAAATTGATTATTTAAATGTTTTATGGGTAATTGATTCTTTAGGAATTCCATTTTTTGTAAAAGAAAGAATATTTAACCAAAAGAATGAAAATAACTTGTTTCCTTTATTAATAGCTGGTGGTCCTGTTTTAAAATCTAATCCATTAGCAATGTTACCATTCATTGATTTATTGATAGTTGGAGATTTTGAATGTATTTATGAAGATTTTATTAATATTTTAATTCAAAATAATGAAAGTATTCATAATTTTAATCAAAATTGCGTTAGATTTATAATTAATATGCTAAAAAGCAAATTAGAAATTAATAATTCATTAAATTTGAATAATTCAAATGATATCATTATCCCAGAATTGATAAAATTACCAAATATAATTATTTCATTTTTTACCTTAATATATTTAGAATATTTTGAAAAGAAAAAATTTAATAATAGTTTTGAATCTGATAGTTTAATAAAATATTTAGAATCTTATTTAAATATAAATTTATTCAATAATTTAGAATATTTATTTGATAAATTAAAATATTTTCCAATAAAACAAGTTTTTCTTGAAGATCTTTCAAACTCTCCCCCCTCATTAAGACAAATAATACCGGAATTTGAAGATCCTTCAATTGAATTAATTTTTGGAAAATCTCTTCTTATAGAAAGTGACAGAGGCTGTCCATTCAAATGTAATTTTTGTATTACGGGTCATTTATATGGAAATTTTAGAATTCGAAATGAAAAGAACATTAAAGAAGTAATCGATAATGGATTAATTCAAACACCAGTTAGTAAAATTACATTCATTAGTTCTTCTATTTTAAGCAATCCAAATATATCCAATATATTCAAATATCTAATTTCACGAAAAATATCATTTACAGTACCATCAATAAGAATAGATTTATTAAATCAAGAACTATTAGATTTAATATATGATGGAGGAATGAGATCATTAACAATTGCTCCAGAAACTGGTTCAGATAGATTAAGAAAAATTATTAATAAAAATATTACCAATAATCAAATTATAGAAAAAATAAAACTAATTTTCAAAAAAGATTTCAATGGCTTGAAGTTATATTTCTTAATTGGATTACCAGAAGAAAATTTTGAAGATATCCAAGCTATTATTAATTTAATTAAAGATATTAATAATGAAATTCAAAAACAAAATCTAATAAAAAAAATTAATATAAGAATTAGTATTAATATCTTTATTCCAAAATTACAAACTCCTTTTGGGAATTACTTGCAAAATTTTGAGGATATGAAAATGACTTATTTACATAATATTTCTAACAATCTTGCTAAAGAATTAAAAAAGTTCAAAAATATTAATGTGGAAATAATGGATCCTAAAACTGCGTTTATTCAATGTTTTTTATCGCAAATAGATGAATCATTTGGAAATATTTTGTATGAATTTTATGTAGGAGGAGGTAAATTTTCTGTACTAAAAAAAATTATTATTGAATATAAAGATAAATTTGAAAGATTTTTCGATGAAAATGGTTACAATGAGCGAATTTCTAAAATAAAATCAATATTATAATTAATGAATGAATTACTTTTCGAAAGAAAGTAAAAATTTAATTCGTAAATAAAGTTTTCCGCATTTCTAGAGTTAATTCATAATCTTTTAAATTATTATTTTCAGGATCTAAAGGGAAATAACTCCATACTCGGAATCTATCCTTTTCAACCAGTAGATATTGAAGTTTATGAACACAAGATGTGCTATTTTGAAATATTTTAGAAAATTCATCTCCACATAATATTTTTTTATGAATTTTATTTTGTGTAAATATGCATAATCCATCAACTGGTGGAAATCCAAAAAGATATTGAACTGTTGGAACTACTGGTGCTATTTTTGAAATAACTTTACGTTCATATAAAATATTAACACCGCTAAATTCTAAGGAATATTTTAGTGATTTATAATTTTCATTTTCATAATCATGAATATCAAGTTTTTCAACTATAAAATCGATTGAAACTGCTTTATCTATTAAACTTTCCAGAAAAGGAGGCAAATAATTGAAAAAATTTATATTAAATCCCTCTAAATAATTGGTTTTATTATATTCTCTTTCTCTCTCTTTTTTCCTTTTTTATATTAAAAATCTAAACCTTTTTTGGAGTTTTTGCAGTAAACTTTTTTTGGATCCAAAATAGGAAAAAAGAGAACTTTTTATCCATAATTGGAAATAGTTTTTTCATACATTTAAACTTTTTTAGATCTAATACTTTTATAATTCACAAAAAATCTCGACAAAATAAAAAAATGAGACTAATTTTTAAAAAAATTAATTCTATATTATAAAATGAAAAAATATTTAATAAATAAAAGAATATATAAAAAACTCTTTCGGGACATTCTTCTGATGTGAATTCCGTAAGTTTTTCGCCCGATGGAACAAAATTAGCCTAGGGCTCATATGATACATGAACTCTTGAATTAAATTTCGAATAAAGGAATTGAATTATTGAAAAATTTATGAAATTGTTTTGGTAATGAACAATAATCAATATTTTGTAATTCTTCTTCGTGCGATCGAGAATTTAATGTGTTCCAATATAAAATAATTTTATCTTTTAAATTTTCTTTATTATTTTTAATAAAATCTATCAATGCAGCCCATGTTTTACCGGTATATGTAGGTTCGAACTCTAAATTCTCTGTTCTTTTTAATAATTTGATTGCATTAATTCCTTCAGAGGTCGGTAATCCATATTCTCCTCCAAAATAATTAGTATCAATGATTAATCTTTTAAATAAATCATTTCGTTCGATATTAGGAATAGATTTATCATACTTTTTAATTAATTTCCAAGTATTAAACGCAAGTTCTACAACTTTTATGGAATTACAAAACTTTAAATCAGTTACACAAACTCCATAAATCTTAGTTTTTAATTTTTGCATTTCACATCCCAACAATAATCCGGCCGCAGTTCCGGTACTTCCTACAGGTAAAAAAATATAATCGGGTTCTGGAACAATAGATTTATCAATTTGTTCTTTAAGTTCATATGCCGCATTAACAAATCCAATAGTTCCAATTGGACGACTTGCACCAGGCCAAACAAAGTAACATTTTGGAGTAAATATATATTTAAACAAAATTTTCAAAATACATGAGAACATAGATTTACAATAAATTAATTTTGAGCCATAATATTGTTCGAGTAATAGATTTTTTCTCACGTGTGATGTCAAGGTTTGATCGAATACAAAAACATAGCTATTTAATTTAATATTTTTAACTTTTT
>Ga0123519_10013833_pt1 | contig 11546 bp, 9 predicted proteins | sample YelNatPaOPRAMG02_FD_87396 | JGI IMG/M metagenome (GOLD analysis project Ga0123519, IMG submission 87396) | Hot spring microbial communities from Yellowstone National Park - Yellowstone National Park OP-RAMG-02 (version 2) | ecosystem: Environmental > Aquatic > Thermal springs > Hot (42-90C) ... | reverse complement strand
TGCGTTTTTAACTGTTCTTAATTTTATGTTCATGTCTTATTCTTTATCTTCTTGTCTCTTTCGGCTTTTCTGCTTCTGGATAAAATCTTCGATTCTTTTTTTGTCTTGAGCTTTTATTTTAATAAATTTAACCCCCATGCCTCGGGGCAGATCAAAAGTCGGTATTGAATTAAAAAATAACCAGCCGTTATTAAGCTAAAAATAAAATAAAAAACTGAAAGCATCTTGCCTATAGTTAAAGATAAGCACAGGGAATGAAGACAAAACTACCATAAAATTTATTCTATCATGCTTCATTAAAATTAAAATTGCCAAAAATTAATTTTTTAAAAAAGACATTTATCAGAACCTTATTTGATGGAGCTTTTTAGAACGCTGGAGATATCTTTCTTAAGCCTAAGTGGCAAATGAATTGGAAAATAACCAAAAAAATTTCTTGACAATGTTTTAAAACCTAATTTATTATTTTAAGAAATTTTATATAAATAAGGAGGATATAGGTGCCTCTTATAGATAAATATACTAAAGAAGGAGAAAAATTCATTGGCAATCCCAAAAAGGTTAGCTGGGAAAGGCTATGGACATTTTCGGGTGGTCCATTTAATAACTCAGAATGGCCCAAAAAAAATATTCATACCGATCTTGAATTTGCAAGAAAATGTGGACTCCCATCTGTAGCAGCTTCCGCAACTCAATTTCAAGGATATGTGATCCAACTTATGATAGAGCTTTTTGGCATTCAATGGCTATATCATGGGACTATGGATGTTAAATTTATTAAAATAGTTGATGCTGGAGACACGCTTACAGCAGGAGCAGAAATTAGTAAAATAGATGCCTTGAATGGGGTTAAATTATTTATCCTAAATATATTTTGTGAGAACCAAAGAGGGGAAAAGGTGTTAGTTGGTTCCGCAACTGGGCAAATTGGAGATGGTCCTTTTCAAAAAAAGATGCAAATTGCTCCATTAATCGGAGATGCTAAGAAAGTTGACACAATAAAAAGGCCTTCTCTCGAACCTTGGAAATTTATTGTAACTCCTGAGTTAAATCAACAATATTTATATGCTGAAGAAGACTTTCACGAGTGGTATATTAAGGAAACAGATTTTGGTCCTCCAATAGTGCATCCAGCATTGATTCTTAATATGAGCAATGGAACTCGAAGTCCTTCTTTTCGTTTAGAACCGGGCCAAGCAGGAGTTCATACACGCGATGAGACTTTTTTCATTTCTCCAGCTAAAGTTGGTAGCACGCTTAAAGTTAGTTGGAAATGGGTCGAAGCCTACGAGAAAAGAGGAAGATTGTTTTTTGTGAGTGAAGCATTAGTTATTGATGATCAAAATACTGAAATTTTACGGAGATTTATTCATAGCACTATAATTTCTAAAATTTCCACCTAAATTAGCTAACATTATTTTATTATTCTTTAATGCACTTTAAATTGATTTTACTAACTATTTCAAATCTCAGTTTGCCAATCTCAAGTAAAAAGGCAAAATAATAAATCTGCATGGGGAAATACTAATGGACCATGCGGATCTCCCCTTGCCAATATTTTTTCTTTAATTCCCTTTTCAATATCTTTCCTTGGTTATTTTTAGGCAATTCCTTGACAAATTCAATAGATTTAGGCTTTTTATAGGAAGCTAATTTAGTTTTGCAAAATTCAATTATTTTAGATTCAGTTAAAGATGCGCCTTCTTCGGGTACTATTATAGCTTTTACTGATTCTCCCCATAGTTCATCAGGAACACCTATAACAGCTACTTCCCTGACTCCAGGGTATGAATGGATAACTTCTTCGATCTCTCGAGGATAGATATTGAACCCTCCACTAATTATCATGTCTTTTTTGCGGTCCACTATAAAGATATAGCCTTCTTCATCAACTTTTGCCAAATCCCCCGTATGAAGCCAACCGCCTTGAAGTGCTTCTGCTGTGGCTTTCGGATCGCGTAAATATCCTTTCATAATAGAATCACTCCTTACCAAAATTTCGCCAACTTCTCCTGGTTTAACGGGTTCACCATTTTCTTTTACAACTTTAACTTCAACTCCTAATGCTGGACGACCAGCAGATGCAAGACGAGCTATGATATTTTCTGGTCCATTTAGAATATGCTCCCATGGAGAAAGATAAAGAATAGGCTGGGTAGCTTCAGTAAGGCCATAATTTTGCCGAAAAATATTACCAAATATCTCTATCGCCTTCCTTAATTTATCAACTGGCATAGGAGCAGTGCCATAATATATCCTTTTTAGACTTCGCAAGTCGTACTTATGAATATCAGGATATTCTATAAGCCTGATTATCATTGTAGGCACGAGCAGAACAGATGTAACCCCATCTCTTTGGATAGTTTCTAATACCGATTTTGGGTCAAAAGAATCTAGAATGACAGTTGTTGCTCCTTTTATGTAATAGGGGATAAAAATAACCCCGGCAGCATGAGTAAGAGGGGCTACAGCAAGATAAACATCTTGACAGGTTATTGCAATCTCTTCATTGAAGAAATCATTTCGCAAACGAGCTAAGCTAGCTCCAAAAGTAATAATCGCGCCTTTAGGCTTGCCCGTGGTTCCGGATGTATAGTTTATGCGCTCTATATCTTCTTCCTTTATTTGGATATCAGGATCTAAAAAAGAAGAAGTTTGCATAAGTTTTTCATAAGAAATGTCCCCTTTATCACCATTTGGAACCCCAATCCAAAAACGAATCTTGGGAATTAATTTTTTTAATTCTCTAGTCAATTCCTTAAAATCTTCGCCATAAATAAGCGCGTGAGCTCCCGAATGCTTTAAAATAAAAGCATGCTGTTGGATCGATTCTCGGACATTTAAGCGGACAAGAGTTAAACCTGCCTTCAAGAGGGCAAACCTAGCCTCAATATAGCGAGGTGAATTTCCCAAAAGAACACCAATACGTTTTGGTTTTTTTAATCCGATTTTAATCAGTCCATTTGCAAGCCTATTTATTCTTTCATTAATCTCGGAAAATGTTAAGGATTCATCTTTAAAAACCACAGCAGTTTTATCTGGCCATCTCATAACTGGCCATTTAAGTAAACTTGCTATATTCAATTCATATTTCCCAGTCTTCTCTTTCTCCATAACAGAATCATTTTCCCTGCAATTTAATTTAAAATAATTTTTCGATTTTATTTTTTCGCCGCTCCAATCTCTTCGAGAACTGGACGCTGTATTTCAGCATCTTCATCTAAGAACTTAATTCCACCCTCACCGAGATATTCAGGAGAAGCTTTACTTCCCATAGAATCATTATAATCTATCCAGTCTTTAGATGATGCAACTTTTTTAAAAGCGGAAATTATTTTCGAATAAACATCTCGAGGTAAACCTTTAGGAGCGATATAGCCAGACCAGCCATTCAAAACTATATTAAATCCCTGCTCTTTTAAAGTGGGTACTTGACTTAGAGGCTTCAATCTTTCTAAAGCATTAACACCCAATACTCGAATATTTCCAGCATCTATTTGACTCTGAAGGGGTTTATAAGAGGCAATACCAACATCAGCATGTCCACCTCCCAGTTGAGTAGCCACAAAAGAGGCTCCTCCTGGGTTGGGAATTATATTCAGCTTGATTCCGGTCACTCTCTCGAAATATTTAGCATGAATCCAGAAAACAGCCCCTTTTGAAGTTGTAGACATTCGAACCTTACCAGGATTAGCTTTAGCATAATCAACTAATTCTTTTACTGATTTAAAAGGGGTTTTAGCCGATGCTGCTATAATAGACGGGGTAATCGCCGGAACTCCTATAACTTCGAAATCGTGGTGGTCTTGCGGCATTAAGCCCAATATTTTAAAAACATTTATTGAACAGCTAACTCCCCATGTATATCCGTCAGGTTTTTCTCTAAGCAATTCCCGCATAGCCAATGAGCTTGCTGCCCCAGGTTTATTAATGATAATCAGCGGTTGTCCTAATTCTTTTTCGAGATATTCAAAAAATTTTCTGGCCGAAAGATCAGTTGCCGAACCGGCTTCATAACCAATAATTACTTTGATTGGTTTGGTGGGAAATGCATAACACTCAAAAAATTGTACTCCCAATAAAAAATTAAAAATGATGAGAATACCAATAACCCTTTTCATTATATTCCTCCTCTCCCTTGTTATTTTATAATTATTCTTAAAAATAAGTTTTTACTATTTATATCTGTAAGAAATTTTATCGTAAAATTTATAAAAATTACTATGATTTTTTTTACTTTTTTATTGCTCCAATCTCTTCAAGTATGGGCTTTTGAACTTCCCTGTCCTCATCTAAGAATTTAATAGCTTTTTCCCCAATATACTCTGGCGTAGGAATTCTGGCGTTTTTTAAACACCATTGTCTATATTCCTGGGAGTTCGCCGTTCTATAAAATGCTTGCTTCAATCTTTCATAAATTTCTGAAGGAAGACCTTTTGGTGCAAGATAACATTGCCAGCTTACATAGGTAGCATTATATCCATTTTCCTTCAATGTTGGTATTTCTTCAAATCCTGGAACTCTTGTTTCAGCCATCACTGCGAGAAAACGCAGGTTGCCCGCATCTCTTTGAGCTCTAAGAGCTGCCATGCTCGCCACACCTAAGTCAACATGGCCTCCCCCTACCTGCGTTGCTATAAAACTTGCTCCCCCAGGATTAGGAATTATATTAAATTTAACTCCAGCTGCTTGCTCAAAATTTTTAGCTTGCATCCAATGCACGGCCCCTTTAGAGGTTGTTGAGCACCTTAGCTTTCCAGGATTTTCTTTTGCATATTCCACAAGCTCTTTGATTGATTTAAAGGGACTTTTCGCTGGCACAGCTACAGCTGCAACGCCAAGAGATGGAATTGCCAATATGCTGAAATCATTGTGGTCTAATGGCATTAATCCAAGAAGCTTGAAAACACTTACTGAGCAACTAACTCCCCAGGTATACCCGTCAGGTTTCTCTTTATATACTTCCCGCATAGCTATTGAACTTGCAGCTCCCGGTTTATTAATTATTATTATTGGCTGGCCAAGGTCTCTTTCCAAAATTGGAAATATAACTCTAGCTGCAATATCTGTGGAACTTCCTGCTTCATAACCCACTATTACTTTTATAGGCTTAATTGGAAAACTGTTTATTTCTTTTGTATAAAAAATTAAAATTACAGAAATTAAAAAAATAAAATAAAGCTTTTTCATAATTATCTCCTCATTTTTTTAAAATTTAAGTGATGTCCAACTTTATGATTTTTTTGCCAATTTTCTTAATAAAAATTATGTAAATAGGAATTAGAATAAATATTATGATAGTAATATGACGTTCAAATAAAGAATAAATATCTTTATTCATCCATTGAATCGTTGTCCGTAAATTATCCTCAAGAATAGGGCCAAGAACCATTCCAATTATTAATGGAATCAAATTAAATCTCAAACGCATCAAAAAATATCCGATAATCCCTGAAATAACCATTACCCACACATCAAATAAAGCCATTCGAATAGTATAACAACCTATGAGGCATATGATACCTATTATTGGCGCCATAAATTGAATGGGTAATGTTGCCACTCGGGCAAAAAGACCTACAAGAGGAAGATTTAATATTAAAAGGAGAAAGTTTCCTATATATAAAGCCGCTACCACTCCCCAAAATATGTCAGGGTTATCACGAAAAAGCATTGGACCGGGAATAACATCGTGCATCTGGAGGCCAGCTAATAGAATTGCAGCCGCTGGAGCGAAAGGGATTCCCAAACACAGCAAGGGAATTAAACCAATTATAACAGCAGAGTTATTAGAAGACTCGGGACCAGCCACCCCCTCAATTGCTCCATGACCAAACTCTTCTTTGCGAGGTGAGATGTTTTTTTCAATAGTATATGACGTGAAGGATGCTAAAACAGCTGGGGTTCCAGGCAAAAGACCAAATAAACATCCAATTAACGAACCCCGACATATTGGTAAAATAGATCTTCGCAATTCTTCTCGATTAAGATATAAATCCCTGAACCGAACTGATTTAGCTTGAATGGGAGTGTATGGATGAAGGGAAAGCCTTATTATTTCGGCAATTCCGAAAGTTCCTATAGCGACGGGTATAAAACTTATTCCGTACATCATTGTAGGAATTCCCATAGTGAATCGCTGAATTCCTTCAATTCGGTCTATGCCGATAGTGCTCAGGAAAGCTCCAAAAGCAATCATCATAGCTCCCTTTAATGGATCATCCCCAATAAGAGTAGATAAAGCAATAAAAGCAAATATCATAATAGCAAAATATTCTGGGGGCCCAAAAGATAAAGCAAGATTCGCTAAAGGGGGCGCAAATATTTGTAAAGCAATAATTCCCGCAGTGCCCGCTACAAAAGAGCCAATAGCAGAAATGGCCAAGGCTGCTCCTGCTCGCCCTTTTTTAGCCATAGGATATCCATCTATGCATGTAATAATTGATGAAGCCTCTCCTGGAACATTTATTAAAATAGAAGTTGTTGAACCGCCGTATTGTGCGCCATACCAGACCCCAGCTAGTAAAATAAGTCCCGCCAGAGGTCCATATTTGACGCTAATTGGTAACATAATAGACATGGCAGACATTGGCCCTAAACCCGGCAATACTCCAACTAAGGTGCCTATAATTACCCCTATAAAACAAATCAAAAAATTGGTAGGAGTCAAAACTATTTGAAAGCCATGCATTAAATGATCAAAACCAGTCATTTTAACCACCAAAGATTTGTGATCAGTTCTTTAAAATATTTTTTAAAAAGCAACTAGAAAGAAAAACCAGGAGGCAAATCAACATCAAACATTATTCCAAAAATAAGCCAGATGCCTAATGAGATAAATAAACAGAAAACTAAGGGTTTTAACAATCCCTGATATCCTATCGCTTTTGTTATTCCAAAGCATACAATAAAAGAGGAAATTATATAGCCTATTAAGTTAACAAGAATTGGCCAAACTGCTAAGCTAATTAATATTATTATTGGCCTTCGCCATATAACAGGTTGGTTTTTTTGATTTTGGGATTCAGAATTAATAATCTTTCTAAGCGAACGGAAAGAAGAAATAATAAGGCCAGCGCTTGTAAATAAAACAGTAATACATGCTAAAAATGGAAAAAGTCCTGGACCTATCTGCTCAAAATTTCCTAGTCCTATATTATAGGAAGCAAAAATTCCTATCACCGCAAAAAAAGCTAAGAATATGCTCAGTGTTAAATCGAATTTTGCCAAATTTCTCATTATGTCTCCGAGGTTAAGGATTTAAATTACATTGTTTTTCTTTTCCCAATATAATGTATTGGATTCGCTCTCCTTCTCTAATAAATAAAATCATTCCTTTAAGAGCTCTCGCTATGGAAAAATTTAAAAGGTAAAAAGAGCTACCATAAGAAAAAAATTTTTATTCACCTATCCAAATTGCCTTTCTCTTTTCTGAAAAGGCTTTTATTCCCTCAAAATAATCTTTTGATTGTTTAATCCGATTTTGAATATTTTTTGCAATCTTTAGACGCTCCTTTAAAGGTAGCTCAAGTCCATTTATAATAGCTTCTTTCGTACCTTGGACTGCTAATGGTGCATTTTCTGAAATTTTAAAAGCAATCTCTTCAGCAGTGATTAAAAGTTTATCTAATGGAACGATTTTATTTATCAAATTAAATTTAGAAGCAATACTTGTATCAAAAAGTTCTCCGGTAAACAAATATTCATAAATTAAATTTAATGGAAGATATTTAGGAGCTATGCAAGACCCGCTAATTGATATCATTCCGCGTTTAACTTGTGGCCATCCAAAAAGTGTACCTTCAGCTGCAATTCGAATATCACATAAAAGAGCAATTCCTGCACCTTGAGCGAGGCAATATCCATGTAAAGCTGCAATAATGGGTTTTTTTATACCCAATATTGCGAGATATAAATTGTCAACATCAATTTGCTGCCCTTTTTGTTCTCCTAAGTCTATACCAGTGCAAAAAGCGCGGCCTTTTCCCGATAAAATAGCAACCCACGCCGAGCCATCTTCATTGAATCTACGACAAATATCAATAAGATTATCGAGCATTGGAATTGTTATGGCATTTAATTTTTTGGGACGATTTAATGTAATATAGGCAATCTTACTTTTAACCTCATATTCTATTTCACCCATATAAATACCTTTTATCTTTTTAGAATTCCTTTTGTATTTAAAAATTATTTTAAGAATATTTTTGTCTTTTTTTACAAAAGTATTTTTAATTTATTTAAAATAATTTTGCCAAATTTAACGTCCCTTCCAGACTGGCTCACGTTTTTCTTTGAAAGCCTGCATTCCTTCTTTAGCATCCTCACTAAGTGATATTTTCATAAAATGGAGAAGCGCTAAATGAATACGATTTTCCAATGACATTTGCATACCTCGAATCGCTACTTCCTTCATATTTCGCATAGGAATAGGAGCATTTTGAAGGATGCGGTAAGCAAAATTATCAGCTTCTTGCCAAAGCTGCTCATGAGGGACCACTTTATTAACTAAGTTTAAGCGGAGTGCTTGATCAGCATTAATCAAATCCCCAGTATACATTAATTCTAGAGCAATATTTAAAGGAATTAAGGTACTCAAAATGCATGGGGCACTTATTGAACCTATTCCTCTTTTAGATTGAGGCCACCCAAACAGAGCTTTTTCACGAGAAGCGATTCGAATATCACAAGAAAGTGCCAACCCCGCCCCTTGAGCTAAACATAATCCATTTATAGCAACTATAGTCGGTTTCCAAATCCTTTGAAGGTATATGTACATATCCATAGTACTCATAGTACCTTTTGGTTCTGGTAAACCATGTTCAATTAAATCATGGCCAGAAGAAAAAGCATCTCCATTAGCGCGTAAAATTGCTATCCATACCTCAGGATTTTCCTTAATATCAATAAGCGCTTGAGTTAGTTCATACCTCATTTGTGGATTAATGGCATTTTTTTTCTCAGGCCGATTCAAAGTAATGTATGCTATATGGTCCTTGACTTCATATTCTATAGTCTCATTTTTTGTCATTTTAATCCTCCCTAAAACTAATTGGGGCCTATAGTTTTTAATTCACCCTGCGTATTCCTTTCCAATATTTCTCTTTTAAAACGTTGTATAGAACTTTTCCATATGGATTCCTTGGCAGCTCATTAACAAACTCAACACTCCTGGGTTTTTTATAACTAGCTAAATTTTGTCGGCAAATTTCTATAATTTCTTCCTGCGTAACTCTATGACCTTGTTTCAATACGACAAAGGCCTTAACCGATTCACCCCATATTTCGTCGGGAACACCAATAACAGCCGCTTCCATCACAGCGGGATGTTTATTAATAGCCTCCTCCACTTCGCGAGGATATATGTTAAATCCCCCACTTATAATCATATTGTATTTACGGTCAACAATAAAGACATATCCTTGCTCATCAATTGTGGCCATATCGCCAGTATGAAGGTATCCATTCTTCAAAGCCGCAGCTGTAGCCTCAGGTTGCTTCCAATATTCTTTCATGACTGTATCGCTCCGAATAATAATTTCACCAATTTCTCCTGGAAGTACATCTTCACCGTTCTCTCTTACTACTCGAACTTCTACACCTAAAACAGGCCGACCTGCAGAGCCGAGACGGCTCACCTCTTCTTTTGTTCCATCTAATATATGATCTTCTTTTCGCAATACAGTTATAGGTTGCGGGGCTTCAGTCAATCCATAGTTTTGCCGGAAAATCCTTCCAAAAACTGATATCGCTTCTCTTAATTTTTCTACAGCAATGGGGGAAGTCCCGTAATATATTCCTTTTAAAGAACTCAAATTATATTTTTTAATACTCGGTTGATTAAGTAACATTACAATCATTGTGGGAATTAATAAAATATTAGTTACCTTCTCTTGTTGTATGGAATGTAAGACCAATTCCGGATCAAAACGGGGCAATATGACATTCTTTGCTCCTTTTAGATAATAGGAGGTCATGACTAAACCAGCAGCATGAGTAAGAGGTCCCACGTTTAAATTGGTATCCTCTGGACGAATTGTTTCATCTAGATTAGCAAGAAGGTTCCGCAAACGGGCCCATCCTATTCTATAAGTAGAAACAGCACCTTTAGGCCGTCCAGTCGTTCCCGAAGTATAGTGAATTCGATCTATATCGTCCACATCAATTTCTTCTTTAGGTTCAGCTGATGATTGATTGGAAACCCATTCCTCATAATCAAGAATTCCTGGTCCTTTTTTCCCTACACAAATAAAATTTTTTACTTCTTTTATTTCATCTCGTATCTCTTCAATAATATCCCAAAATTCTTTACCAAAAATTATTGTATTAGCTTCAGAATCATTAATGGCATATGCATGCTCTTTTCCTGTATGTCTTGCATTCAATGCAAGAAGGGCCCGGTTCGATTTGGCCACACCTACAAGAACTTCGACTAGTTCTATACTATTATTTAAAAGTACCGCAACTCTATCGGCTTTATTTCCTGGCAAACTGTTCAACCCATTAGCTACTCGATTACTCCGAGAATCAATTTGGTGATAAGTTAATCTTTTCCCCTCAAAAACCACCGCTATATTATCTGGGTAAATTTTTGCTGGCCAAGAAAACAATAAACCAGGCTTCATATGTCCTCCTAAAATTTTTTAAGCCACAAATTATTACCAATTTCTCGCCTCCATCCCGGCTAATTCATGGCAAAAAACCCATTAATAACTTTTCATGAAACTTAAACAATTAATCTATATACACTTCTCTTGACACTTTGTCAAGGATATTTTGGTCGGACCAAATATCACTTTTCCCAAACCATTGGCGTATTGTCTAAAATTCTTTTGCCAAAATTCCTATTAACCCACCCTATCCGCTTTGAAAAGAGGGGATGAGAGCCGAGAAAAATTAGGATGGCGACTCTTGATGTTCCGAGAAAAGGGGGGCAATCGCGGCACATTCGGTAATAAAAATCGTAAGAAATTTTCATGGAGTAAATTAAAATTGGCCAAACGATCAGGATTTTTTTTGAATTTCAATCCCAGCCTATTTTTCCTTTTTTAAACTTCCTCTTTAGAAATAATCTTGTTAATTTAAAGAGGGAGTACCTCCTAAAATGATATTCGGCCTCATCCGTACCAGCAAATCAAGGGATAAGGTGGTTTTTAAAAAACTTACTTTTAACCTCTCTTAAATCCTTTTCCCCAAAAGTTTCTTCGAACCTTATTTTATTAATTTTAAATCTTTTTGCAAGTGCCTTAAAAAGATATTTTGATAACCTGCCAAGATAATCCTCCAAAGCTATTTATATTTCCAACCAATAAGCAAACCTATCTCTTTGTCAATGATCGGTTTAATCGGGCCACTTGTGCTCGCTTTAATGGAGCCACTTAAAAGTGGCCTAAAAGCATCTTAGGACAGCCTTCCCAACTAGCTTTTATCACCTCCTTTTTGGTTAATTTTTAGTTCATTTTTCTGGTTTAAAGAACTTGTATTTTGGGCTTTTGAAACAGGTAATTCTGTTTCAATCCTTGTTTTAATGGAACCTGCTCTCCGAT
>Ga0123519_10013832_pt1 | contig 11547 bp, 12 predicted proteins | sample YelNatPaOPRAMG02_FD_87396 | JGI IMG/M metagenome (GOLD analysis project Ga0123519, IMG submission 87396) | Hot spring microbial communities from Yellowstone National Park - Yellowstone National Park OP-RAMG-02 (version 2) | ecosystem: Environmental > Aquatic > Thermal springs > Hot (42-90C) ... | reverse complement strand
TTAGTATCAGATGGCCCTGAATCAATTACTGCATCAACATCAGTAATATAACTTAAAGCTTCGTTCGCTGTAGTTGGGGATTTCATTCCAGAGATGTTTGCACTTGTTCCAACTAGCATTCCATTAGTATATTCTGCAAGCCTTCTTGGAATTGGATTGCTTGGGACTCTAATTGCTACTTTTCCTTCAGCATTTAAAAAGTAATTTAGAAACTTAATTTTCGGAGTAACAACTAATGTTAATGGGCCTGGCCAAAATTTATTTATTATTACCTCTTCGTATTTATTTAGTGTGGCAATTTTATGTGCAATGTTTATATTGGATAAAAGTATCGGGAAAGGTTTGTTTAGTTCTCTTTTTTTTAATTCATAAATCCTTGCAACAGATTTTTCTTTAAAGGGATCACAACCTATACCATATACCGTATCGGTTGGAAAGATTACTATACCTCCTGCTTTAAGTATCTCCCCAACTTCATCTAAACTGGAAGGTTCGAAATTATTTTTATCAATTTTTAACATAAGCATGTTCCCACAATAAATTAATTGCTATAAATGTTGGCTTTCCTTTAGAAATATCACTTTAACAAAACCAAGCTTAGGTAGTTTTGAAAAGTTCTCTCCATCTGTGAAGCTTTCAACGTTCTCTTTGTTGAATGAGTTTGTGAAAAAGATGAGTATATTATCATCTTCGTTTACAACTGTCCAAGCTTGTGAGTCAATGAATATCGCGCTTTGGAGTTCGTTACTAAGCTCGTGTAAAGCAATTTTTTGAATGGATTGAAAATCTTCAACTTCAAAAAACTCCACTTTTTTCTTTTTTTCTTTTGGCTTTGTTTTTAATAAAATAATTGGGGAATAAGAATTCCTTATGTTTTCAATTTTTGATTTAAATTCAGCTTTCTCTTTTTCTATGCTTGAATATTCTAGGAATGATGAAATTTGATTCGCTGTTGTATAAAAATGGATACCTTTAAAATTACAAAATAGCTTGTAAACCTCTTTTTCTTTTATAGCAAAAACTAGTAAGGGGCTTGTTTCAAAACAGCAAAGTCTAGCAAAATCTACTAAGCTTTTTACTTCAAATTCAAGTTTTAAGTTTTTGTTTTTCATATTCTAAAAGATTTAAAGATTAAAGCAAGAAGATTATAGATTGGTGATTCAATTATTGGGGAAATAAGAGCCCCTTGTGATGTTGCGATAAAATCATATTTAATCTCTTGTTTTACATCTCCAACAACTCCAAAATTTTTTACTAGTTCTGGGTTGTAAAGAAGACTTATGCTTATATTAAAGTTGTACCTTTTTGCATCTGGCAAAAGAAGCTCGTAAGTTATTTTTCTTGTAGTATTATGTAAAACAACAACTGGAATAGAAGAGCAACCAATTGGAAGGGAGCAATCTACAAGGAATGGGTCATCGCTTATTCCTTTATTTCTTATCTCTATAGAGTATTGCAAAGGTTGCATTACTCCAGAGCTTGAATAATTTTGAACTTTTGCTTCAAATATATCATTTGTAACGTTTATAAAAGCAAAGAAAGTAATGTTTTGTTTATTATAAGCATTGTAAGCAAAAATTTTAAGAGCGTTCATTCCTAGTTTTGCGTTTGTTGGGATTTTTATCTGAAGTTTCATTATTGGATTCTCATAAAGTTTTGTTGGTGTTGATTCCCATCCTTCTGGTAAAGCGGTGGCATTCATTTGGCTCCATCCTATAGGATAAACAGTATTGTTAAAACTTGTTTTTGAATAAGCTTCGATATAAATGCTTTCTCCTGGAGCAGCGCTTCCAAGAAATATTTTTGAGTTATCCTGAACAACTTGCTCAACTGGCGAAACTATTACAATATAATTTGCAAAAATTAAAGGAAGGATTGCCATTACAAGAATAGCTTTCATATTTTTATTTCAAAAATAAGGTATAAATTTTTATTCTTTCTTCTTTTTATTGTTAACCACTGGTAAAAAACCAAATTTTTAAATGCTTAATTTGAACCTCCCCACATGTCTATGGATATATTAAAGATAAATGAAAAGAGTAAAGAGCAAAATAGTATAGAACAAAAAAATGTACTAATAAAACCAATTAAACAGTATTCTAAAAAGTTTCAGGTTAATACCACGGAATTTCCAAGAATAATAGATTACCTAAAAAAAGAAGGTTACAAAGAAACAGCAAAAGTATCTGAAGTTGATTTTATCTTGTTAGCAACTAAACTAAAAATAAGGTTTACAAATAGTGGAATTTTCTTTATCCCTTTTTTAGACGGCAATATAACTGTCATTGGCTTTCCATTAGAAATGTTTAACCAAGAAATAAAAGATAAAATAATAAAGCTTAAAAAAGAAGAGGATATAGATAAATACATTCAATTCTTTTTTAATTTTTTTGAGTTTCATGATAATACTCTTAGGATCATAAAGAAAAATAGGGCATATTTTGTATCTCTAAAAAACGAACCGGAAAACATTAAGCTAGATAGTAATATAACTATTGCAAAAGTAAACTTAAAAAACCAACAAAAAGAGGATGTAAAGCATATAGATGGTGGAATAATTGAAATAAACACCCAAGATGAGCAAAGATTAGAAAAGATTGTTGAAAAATTTAAAAAAGACCTAAATCTGCACAATCCGATTTCAAAGCATTATTATGAAATGATCGAAGAAGAGAAAGAGTTTAAATTAAGAAACTAGCTACAATGGTTTTCCTTCTTTCCACATGGAATCAAAAAAGCTTTTAAATAACCTAACCGTTCCTTTATTTTCAAGAAGTAAGTAAATAAAATTTGTAGGGTCTTTTTCGCTTTCTATTGTAAGATTCACTGATGAGAGATCAATTACCCCAAAAGAAATAGTAGATTCGTAGGTTATTGGTAATTTACAAACTTCACAGCCAATCTTTTTATAAGAAAAAGCAGCTAGCTCTTTGTTCTTATCATTAACAACTCCAGCAACCTTAATTTTTACTCCACGTTTTACTGCTTTCTCTAAAGACTCAAGCCATCCTCCCTTTGGGTATTTAAACCTGGTAAAGATATCAATTTCTTCTTTTGCTTTTTCATCAACTTCTTCTACTTTCTTCTCAAAAGACTTCCAATCTAAGAAACTTACTATCTCTTCTTCTTTTATTTTACTAAGTTCATAACTTTCTTGAAGGTTTTGGATTGCTTCAATTAGTTTCTTTCTTTTATCTTCTAATTCCTCAATAACCGAAGATAAAGTATTCTTTGGTGGAGCAATTTCAAACTTAGTCGGGTGCCCTGGAAGGATATTAACAAAACCTTTATTAGCGAGTTTTTTAATAACTTGATAAATTTTTGTTTGTGGAATTCTAGTTTCTTTTGAAATCTCACTAGCACTCATTTTTTGATTGGAAAGGAGTGAGGTATAAACTCTTATTTCATAGTCACTAAAGCCAAGAGTTTTTAGAATTTCCTCTGCTTCCATAATTTTTTAATAGAATAAAAATTTTTAAATCTTCTTCATTTTTATTATTTTCACTGCAATACATTTGAAGTTTGGTGTAAATGCTTTTGGGTCAAACTCCAAGGGAAATAGTTTGTTGATTAATAATTCTTCAAAATGAAAGTTTGCACCAATACAATTTTTTAAGATTTTTTTACTTATAAACGCACGTCCTTTTATACTTGCTACCCTGCTTTTAACAATAACCTCATCAAAATTTTTTATTCCTAAACTTTTTGCATCTTCTTCATTTAAATAAAAGAATGGTCCTTCTTCTTTTATTTTGTTTAAGGTTTGTGATTTGCTAGTTGCTTCGTTTGTTAAGAAATGAAACCTTGAACGGAAAGTAAAGAGAAGGAATGGGTAATCCTTGGAGTTCGTATCTTCAAAACCTTTGAACTTTTCTGGGTTGAGTTTGTAAAACTTAATTTGTTTATCTGCAAAACAATCCTCACCAGCAAAGACCTTCTTAGCATCTATACCATTGTATGCTTTAACGATTTTTGTTGCTTCATTAAAAATCTCAAAAGCATTTTTGTATTCAAAACCTGTTGCATTAAACATTTTTGCAAGTTTGCAAAAAACCTTCCATTCTTCCAAAGCTTCTCCAATTGGGTTTCTAACTCTTTTAACAAACCTTATCCTTCTTTCCCCAGTTGTTATGGTTCCTTCTCTTTCAATTAGCAAAGGTGAAGGTAATATTAGTTTTGCAAAATTGGAAGTTAAGTTAAAATATGAATCAAATTGGACCAGATATATATTTCTTAAATTCCTATGGATTCTGTTTAAATCTGGCATTGATTGTGCTGGGTTAAAATTTGTAATAACTGCCACTTTTGCATTTCCAAAACCAATCGCTTCTATAATATTCATTCCTTTTTCTGTTGGAAGGTTTTCTCCCCAAATCTTTTTTAGGTTTTCTTGATTAACATCCTCATTAAATTGCAGTGGTATTGGTAAAGTTAGCATGTCTCCACTTCCTTGAACGTTTATTTCACCTCTGTTTGTTAGTATTTTAGCATCTAGAAGCATAGCTAAATTTGTTAAGGAATGCAAGATCTCAACGGCATTAGTATGTTGCGTTAAACCCATCCCGTGGGTTATTCCTATTTTTTGGGATTTTTCAAAAATCTCTACTACTTCATAGATTTTCTCTTTTTTTATCCCTGTTATTCTTTCAAAATTTTCAGGGGTATAAGATTGTATTAAGTTCTTAAGCTCTTCAAAACCATCAGGAGTTTTTCTATAAATCTTTTTTTCTATAACTAGATTTATCAAAGTATTTAAAAACAAAAGTTCGGTACCTGGTAACATTCCAATATACAAATCAGCAAAATTCGCTGTTTCTGAAAATATCGAAGAAACTACTATTATTTTGCCACCTTTCTTTTTCATTTCCATAATTCTATTGAATAAAACAGGGTGGTTAGAAGCTGGATTAGAACCGATGACAAACAAGCAATTAACATCTTTAACTTCGTTTAAGTAACCTGGGGACGCTCCTATTCCAAAAGCATCTTTAAAGGCGATTAAAGTTGGCATGTGGCAAAGTCTTGTACAGCAATTATCTATATTGTTTGAATGCAAAACCAACCTAACAAATTTTTGGATAACAAAGTTATCTTCGTTTGTTATTTTTCCTGAACCAGTGAAGAATATTTCATCAGGAGAGTATTTATTTAAAATTTTATACAAAATTGAAAACGCTTCATCCCAGCTTATTTCTTTCAATTTATCTCCTTCCCTTACCATTGGCTTTAGAATTCTCCCTTCATCAACAACTTCATGAATAGTTAATCCCTTTACACAAGGTTTCCCTTCAGAAACTTCATCATTGCTAACTGGCAAAACCTTAGTGATCTTTCCATTTTCTACTATATATTTAAGTTTGCATCCATTTGCACAATATATACAAGAGGAGATTATCTCTTCCATAAAATTTTTTTATCAAAAAGAGGTTTTTAACCTTATTTTCAAATTAATTATTTGTTCAAGACTTTAACTCTCTCTTTGTATACTTCTGGATACTTCTTTTTCAAAAACTCTAAGCCTTTCTTCAATTTTCCTTTTTTCTTTGCATATTTTATCTCTTCTACGATAGCTCTTCTATGTGCTTCTATCCTTGAAAACAAATGTTCATATTTTTCTTCAGCGATCTCGTGCTTAACTACAATATCACGGAATTCCTTAGGAATCCTCTCCGAAATGAAAATTAATCCAAAAGTCTAATTGCAAGTTTATCTTTAAGCAAATGGTGCTTTACAATCCAAACTGGCTTATTCAATATTTTTATTGGTTTAACCTCTTTTGCAATTTTTATCAATACCCTTTGAACTCTCCTATTACAAAAATAAGGGTGCTTTTTCCATTTCTCAATCGCTTTTAAGATTTTTTTATTTCCTTTTTCCATTTAAACTCAAGTTTTTATTGCAAAATATTTTTATAATGAATAAGTTTACTATCTTTTTCATACATCTCCTTAAACCCATTCTTTTTGAAAAAAGCAATTGATGCAAGGTTATCTTTATGGATGTCTGCAAAAACTTTTTCAATCTTTAGCTTTTTTGCATTTTCAAGCACATGTTTAAGAAGCATCGTTCCGATACCTTTTCTTCTATACTCTTTTTCTACACCTATTCCAATTTCAAAAAAGTTTTGAATATTATACTTTTTTTCTTTTGTAATGTTTCTTAGAATATTCGAAAAACCAACAACCTTATTCTTTGAAAGGTCTATCGCCAAGAAGAAACCAAAGTTGTAAAGTGCTTGAAATTTCAAACTGCTTGCAATCCATTTATCTACATCAACATTTTCTAAACCCATTTTTACTTTTTCATTTTTTAAAGACTCAATAAGTTGTTTAAATCCTTCTATATATTCGGGAGCTAACTTCCTAACTTCTATCCCTTTTATTTCTTTCATATGATAATAGCTCATAACCTTTTTAAAATTTCTTCAACATCCTTTGCAAGCTCTTCTTTTGTTGAAATATTCGCAAGAACAAAATCTGCATTCTTCATTAGCTTAGTAACTCCTAAAGCAATTTCTTTTTTGTCTCGAGCTTCTATTTCTTTTTGGGTTTTTCTTTTTCTTTTTAGCAGTCTTTTCATCCTAAGCTCCTTTGGAGCTGTTACTGCTATTAGCTTAGCATTCTTATCAAATTTTCTAAATTCCTCGAGCTCTTCTAAATTTCTTAGCCCGCTTATGACAAATTTCTTCTTTTTCTTCTTTCTCTTTTTTATTAGCTCTACAACTTTCTTAGCGAAGAAGTTTTTTCCATATTTTTTTCTAGCGAACTTAGCAAATTCATCAACACCCATTTTTTGGTTTTTTGCAAGAACTCTTGCAATATTCCCCATTTCTATCATTTCAAAACCTTTTTGTTTGAGAATCCTTGCCACTACTGTTTTTCCAGATCCTGGTAACCCAGTAATCAAAATTAGCATGATATTTTAGAGAATTAGAAATTTAAATCTGTTTTTCCAAATTTTCTTATGAGAACCTTTATTGCAATACCTTTACCAAAAGAAATAAGAGAAAAAATCTATAAAACGGCTACAGAATTTGATGAAGAAGGAGTAAAAACAGTTGAGGAGGAAAATCTCCATATAACTCTTGCTTTTCTTGGAGAGTTAAAGGAGCAAAGAGTTGAAGATGTAAAGAAAGAAATTTCAAAAATAAAGTTTAAGAAATTTGAAATTTCCATAAAAGGTGTTTCAACTTTTCCTGGCTTTTTAAGAGTAGTTTTTGTAAATGCTTCAACAAAATCAAATGAACTTGAAATGCTACATAAAGAAGTAGTAAAAGCATTAAAAAATCTTGGTTTAATATTCGATGAAAGATTTTCACCACATATTACAATTGCAAGAGTAAATAAGGTGCCAAAAGAAAGGATTGAAAAGATATTAAAAAAGATAGAGGAAAGGAAAGAAATTGATTTTGGTAGTTTTATTGCCGATAAAATCTATGTAATGAGCAGTGAGCTAACACCAAATGGACCAATTTACAAAGTTGAACTTGAAAAAGAACTTGAATAATTTTTATTTTCTTTCTCCATACTTTGCTAAAAATATTAAGTATTCTTCCATCATTTCTTCTGTAACTGATGGTCTCGTATTTTCGATTTGGGTAAGCAAGTCCTGCATAGTAATAAATGGTGGTCTCCCAGTTTTTATGCTTGTCGTTAAAGCTTTTGTTTTTACTTCTCTACATATATTTGCGATATCTGCTCCTGTGTAACCAGTTGTTTTCTCTGCTGCCAAATCTAGATCTAAATCCTTTATTTCAATATTTTGTAGATTTAAAGAAAATATAACTCTTCTTGCTTCTTTTGGTGGAAGTGGGACAAAAACAATTTTATCGAATCTTCCTGGCCTAAGCATTGCTGGATCGATTGTATTTGGTCTGTTTGTTGCACCAACTAAAACAACATCCTCAAGTTTTTTAATTCCATCAAGTTGCGTAAGAAATTCGGTAATAACCATTATTTCATCTTCACTTGCCGCTTCTCTTCTTGGTACAAGTGCATCAACTTCATCAATGAATATTATACTTGGCGCGTTCTCTTTTGCTCTGTTAAAGACTTCTCTGATTACAAGAACTGCCTTTTCTTTTCCTAGTTTCATTGTTTGAGATCCGCTAATTGAGAAGAAATTTACATTTATTTCATTTGCAGCTGCTTTCATTATATAAGTCTTTCCACACCCTGGTGGTCCAAAAAGTAGTATTCCTTTTATTGCTTCAACACCATACTTTCTCATAAGATCTTTGTGCAAAAGTGGAAGTTCAAGTGCATCACGCAATGCCTTTTTAACATCCTCAAGATCTGCAACATCATCAAATGTTACTTTCTTCTCTTCTTTTGCAACTTCTTTTCTTACTTGCGTTCTCCTCTCGAAGTCTCTCTTAAACTCTTCATACATCTCAAGTTGCTCTATTGTTGTGCTTGGTTTCATAGATTTTATTACATCTATAAAATCTTTTGTGGTTATATATACGAGAGCTTTTAATTTTGTAGCTCTTGCTGCTGCTATCCTTGTTACTTCCTTGCAAATATTTTGAATATCTGCACCACTATATCTTTCTGTTAACTTTGCTAAAGTGTCGAAATCAACGTTTTTAATTGGGAGGTTTTTTGTATGCACTTTAAATATCATTTTTCTTGCTTTTTCATCTGGAAGTGGGAAATAGATTATTTTATCTATCCTCCCTGGCCTTAATAATGCTGGATCTATAAGATTTGGTGCGTTTGTAGCGCCAACAAATATTACATTTGTCTCTGGAGTGAAACCATCGAGCTCTTGCAAAATTGCACTTAAAACTCTTCTATTTTCTTCACTTTCTGTAATTTCTCTTCTTGGAGCTATAGCATCAATTTCATCAAAAAATAATATGCATGGAGCGTTCTTCTTTGCAAGTGCAAAAACTTCAGCTATATTCTTTTCACTTACCCCTTGGTAAGGGGAGAGTAGATTTGAAGCTTTAACATAATACAAACCTACTTTTATTTCATTTGCCAAAGCTCTCATTAGCATTGTTTTTCCAGTTCCGGGTGGTCCAAAAAGAAGTATTCCCTTTACTGGTTTTATACCATACGCACCACCCATCGCTTTCTCTTCAATTGGTAAAACTATAGATTCATAAATTTCTTTTTTTGTCTCTTCATAATCTCCAATATCGCTAAATTTTACATTGCTACCAAAACTTAAATCTTCTATACCAACAGAAAGGAATTTTTTTTCCATGTCCTTTTTAACAACATCTATCTCTAGAGAAGGTTCGTACCCATAACTTTCTAAAAGCCAAATAATAAGAATCGGAAGAGTGGAAGAGATTGAAAGTTCGAATAAGTATTTAGAAGCAAAAGCATAAAAAACTAAAAACTCTAAAGAGACAAAACTTGAGTAAAAGCTTCTATATTTTCCCTTGATTAAAGAGGATAACATTGGTACAAAATAGCAAACGTTTGCCCAGATTAATAGTTGTATGAAAAATTGGATTGGTGTAATAAATGGTGCAATAATAATAGTATTTATCGCATTTGGTAATTCGTTAATGTTTTCAAAAATAGAAAATTTTGAAATAAAGTTGAGTGTCTCATTTAAATTAGGTGTCCTATTAAAAGAAATTGCTTTTATAGTAGAAGAAAAGGATGAGTAAAATTGTGAATAAGCTGCTTTGTCATAAATTATAATCTTATTCTCTACACCTAAGATTGTTGTAAGAGAATAAACAATAAAGAAAATAATTATTATGGAAATAAAACTTCTTTTTGAACCAACTCTTAAAGAGAATAATATCAAAATAGTTGGTTCAAGAAACCATAAAGGAGTAAAAGGTAGAGAGATTAAAAGGAGTGCAAATGATAAAAGTTTATGGTACTCAAAAACAAAAAGGAATATGGTACCAAAAAGGAATAAACTAAGCCAACCGAGAACAGCGCTTTGGAAAGCTATCGCCGGGAATAGAATAAAAAGAAGTAGTATAAAGCCAATTGTTGGAATACGAAAAGTAACATAAGAAATTAAAAGACTTAAAAAAATTGCGACTGGTAATGGATAAAATGGAAACATTAAAAATGATGCCAAACTAGCAAGGAAAATCAGAACGGTACTTTCAAAATTCTCCTTGTGCGAAAGTTCTATCACTCTCTGTTTTAATGAGTAATAATTCCATTTTAAAGGGGAAATCTTCTCTGGTCTCCTTTCTCCCTTTTTTTCTATTCTCTTTTTAACCATACTATTATTATTTTGGAAGTTAAATATAAAAAATAATTTGCCTAAATATTATAATAATACAACCCGACGTAGCTCAATCTGGCAGAGCAACCGGCTGTAGTTTTGTAATAGTAACCGGTGTGTTGGGAGTTCAAATCTCCCCGTCGGGAAAGCCTTGGTAGTGTAGTGGCCTAGCACGCGGGCCTGTCACGCCCGTAACGCGGGTTCAAATCCCGCCCAAGGCGTTTTATATTCTTAGTAAAGGATAAAGTTTTAAAGGACCCTTCACTTAAACTGAACGATTTTAAAGACCTATGTAAAAATTTTTTAATGAAATTTTTATGAATTTAAAATTATCCTTCTATAAACTGCTTTTAAACTTTTTATATTTTGTGAGCCATGCAAGGTAGTTATGTACCCACAGTACCAATTTTGAATTGTATATCGTCTGAATTTTTCTATCAAATTGCTTTTTCCTTCTACCTCTTTATTTATTTTATAGACGGGATAAAGTTTTATATGAAAATGATCTATTTCCATTCCTTCAACCACTATAAAAACCCTTTTTGCTTTCAAAGTTTTTTGTAATATTTTACCTACCTTTTTAGCAAAGAAAAAAGCCTTTGTATAGACCTTATATGGCAAATTAATAGGATCACTAGAGTAATGCTTTTTTGGAATTATTAAAGTTTGTCCTCTAACTAATGGTTTTATATCCAATATTGCAATGAATTCTTTGTTTTCAGCAATCTTAAAGCTTTTTATATTTCCTTTTACAATCTCACAAAAAATACAATTTTTCATAGTTATTTCTTACTTTCATTTTAAAAAAGTTGTGTGCATAGAAGCAAACAAAATATTTAATATTCCTTTTTCTAAAAATTATTATGATTCGCTCAAAAGGAAAGCTTTCAAAGAGGACTAGGAAACTAAAGGCTAAAGGAAAGCTTACTATAAATCAGATGCTACAAAAATTTGAAATAGGCGATGTAGTAGCAATTGATATCAAAAGAAATGCGAAAAACATACCCCACCCAAGGTTTAACAACAAAGTTGGAAAAATAATAGAGAAAAGAGGAAAAGCTTATGTCGTTGAAATAAATGATTATAACATTAAAAAGAGGATTATTGCACTCCCTGAAGATTTAAGGAAAGTGGGAAGATGATTGGAAAATCTATACTTAACAAAAGGATTGTTTCAATTCAAGAAGTTTTAGAGATTCTAGAAAATAGAAAAAAAGAAAGCGAACTTGGCTATGAGCAAGAGCTTGCTTATGAACATGCAAAGAAATTCTCGAAACTTTCAAAGGAAAAAGCTGAAAAGCTAATACAGCAACTAGGGGAAATTAAAAAGTTAAGTGA